>Ga0315901_10003863_pt1 | contig 19067 bp, 19 predicted proteins | sample LakEriMetagenome_10_FD_203761 | JGI IMG/M metagenome (GOLD analysis project Ga0315901, IMG submission 203761) | Freshwater fungal communities from buoy surface, Lake Erie, Ohio, United States - Buoy 2 MA116 | ecosystem: Environmental > Aquatic > Freshwater > Lake | place: USA: Lake Erie, Ohio...
GCTGATGCAAAATCTAAAGCTTCTTCCTATGCCAAACTTCTTGGAACCTCATTGGGCAAAGTCATTTCATTGCAAGAAAACTCTGCTCCTTCATATTCATTCCCAATGCTTGGAGTTGCTAAGGCAGAGGATGCCTCAACTCCTGTAATTGATCTTGGTGAAGAGGAAGTCTCTATCTCCATCACCGTGAAATGGGCTTTGAACTAAGAGTACTTGTGGTGGGTAGTGGATTTGAACCACTGAAGGCTAAGCCGGCGGATTTACAGTCCGCTCCCATTGGCCACTCGGGCAACCCACCAATGCTTTTTGGTGCGAGCGCAAGATTACCTCAGCGCGCTTTCATCTGGGAAATCCACAAATCAAAGCTTGGCTTTTCGCTAAAAAGGGGCTCAAATCACCAATTATAGAAATACTCATCATCTCTCGATTGAATCATCAATTAGAGAAAAACACCGATTGACGGAGGTGTGACCTTCTAATCAGGGCAGATAACCACCATAGCGGAAAATTAGCTAAACATAATCACTTGGCGAAGCGCCTCGCCTTTTGCTAAGCGCTCCATTCCAACATTAATATCCTCGAGTGTGATTGTCCCACTTACTAATTTTTCCACTGGGAAATTCCCAGATTTCCATAGCTCGACAAAGTAGGGAATGTCGCGACTTGGCACTGAAGACCCAAGATAACTTCCGATAACGGTGCGACTCTCCGCGACTAATTTAAGTGGTGAAAACTCTGCCAGTGCGTCTGGAGCAGTGAGTCCCGTGAGGAGAGTGATGCCACCAGGAGACGTAAGTGATATCGCATTCTCTATGGCCCTTGTATTCCCTGCAGCTTCAAGTACTACATCGGCTTTGAAGTCATCAGGATTGAATTCTCCTGAAATTAAAACTTTTGTAGCACCTAATTTCTCTGCAATCTCCAGCTTACCCCTACTTATATCTACAGCAGTTATTGATTGAACTCCTAAAGCTTTCGCAGTTAGCAAGCCAGCTAGTCCAACACCACCGAGTCCAACAACTGCCACACTTGTATCGCGATTTATCTTCCCCACGTTGATGAGCGCACCACCACCCGTTAAAACTGCACAACCAAGGAGGGCTGCCACCGTTGGTGGAACATCTGAGGGAACTGGTATAACAGAACTTCTATCTATTACGGCGTATGTGGAAAAACCTGAAACTCCAAGGTGGTGGTGAATACTGCGATCTCCACTCTTCAGTCGGAAGCCGCCTGAAAGAAGTTCTCCCAGTCCATTTGATTTACTTCCAGCACTGCAGCTCATGCGACCGTCCGACCTACAACCATTACACTCACCGCATCGCGGTGAGAATGTCATAACTACGCGTTGTCCAACCTCTAAGTCCCTTACATTGCTGCCACGTCTTTCGACAATTCCACTGGCCTCATGCCCCAATAACATCGGCACTGGTCGCACTCGAACGCCATCAACGACTGAAAGGTCAGAATGGCAAATTCCAGCAACCTCCATTCTCACCAAAATCTCACTTGACCGAGGCTCTTCCAGCTCCAATTCCATAATGCTGATTGGCCGGGATTCTGTGTACGGTCGTGCAAGACCAACTGACTCCAATACTGCGCCACGAATCTTCATCGAAGTACCTCTTCGCTCATAAAATCGATTATTGAGCGACCTAGAGTTTGCCTATTGTTAAGCGATTGAAATGCTTTATTAATTTCCTTAAGCGAATACTTCTTGGTGACCATCTTATCTAATGGGATTGCTCCCCTCTCTGCCAAATCTATAACTTCACGTAAATCGCTTTCTGGGATGCCGCCAAAAGAGCCACGAAGAGTGAATTCGCGCCTAACTAACGGAGTAATTTCCACAGCCGCCCTGGAACCGTGAGGAGCAATTCCAACGGTTATTACCTGTCCCCCCTCCGCAACAAATTCCATAGCCATCTCCAGAGTAGTTGGGCTGCCTACCGCCTCAAAGACAATTTGAGTAGTGCTGGCGGGGTATTTATTCTTTATTTCTTCTGGCTTAACTCCAGATACATTGAAAACCTTAGTTGCGCCCAAATCTTTTGCTAGAGCTAGTTTTTGGTCATCTAAATCAACTGCCGTTATCTCCTCAGCTCCTAATAGTTTGCTAAAGAGCGTCATGAATATCCCAACACCGCCGAGCCCTAAAATCGTAACACTGCCCAATTTATTCTCGTGTTTATTATCTCTCTGCATCGCTTTTTTGACCGCTGAATACGCTGTCAATCCTGCGCATCCCAGAACACACCATTCACTTTTTGCCAACTTTCGAGATGTATTGGCTAGAGCGCTTAGCGGCACGACTGCGTATTCTGCAAAACCCGCCATTGAATATGAGGCAATCTCATTTCCACTTAAGTATTTGAGTCGCTTCGTACCATCTAACATATTTCCATTAATTCGATTATGCAAGAAGAACTCAGTACACAGATTTGACTTACCACTTTTACAGTTCGTACATCTTTTACATGGCATAATGAATGAGGAAATCACTAGGTTGCCGACTTCAATATCAGGAAAGCGATCTTCCAAATCCAGTTTCTCGATTACTTCTCCCATAACCTCGTGTCCGAGCACGGCCGGCCTAGGGAATTTAACCTCATCCTTCAAAACATGAAGATCCGAGTGGCAAACTCCGCTGGACATAACCTTTATCAGCGCTTCATCTTGACCAGGAGTGGGAATTGGAATCTCAACCAATTCAAGCTGTGTTGACCTATCTTGAGTAATTGCGGCCAGCATCAACGTCATTTAGCTAGCTCTAATCCACTATTCCCGAGAGTGAATCTCTCCAATCAAACAAGATTCCATTCATTGAGTCTTTGTCAGGACCAAACAATTGGCTATAGACATCACTGGCTTCTTGCCAAGAAACTTCATGACTTACTAGCTCCTTCATTGGAAGAAGACCCTGTGTAATCATGTCAATCACAGCCTCACGAACCTTTGGCTCCCCGATAAAGAATGGGAATACCGCATCAATCTGTTTGCGGTGGGCAAGATTGTATTCAAACTTTATATCTCCTGCGTAGTGGCCTTCAAAAACCACCATGCCTTCAAAACGCACACTTTTAAGTGCTTCTTCCACCAACGGTAATAATCCCGTTGATTCAACGACCACATCGAAGCCGTTTGGGTATTGCTCCAGAACTAGTTCGGAGCAACTACGAACGCTGGTATCAAACACTTCATCTGCACACAAATTCCGAGCTATCTCAAGTCTTTGTCTGGAGACATCGGTTACAGCTACGTGCGCGCCACGCATACGAGCCAATATCGCAGTGGTTTGGCCAATGAGCCCTTGACCTATTACCAAAACATTATCGCCAGATTTAACCTTTGATTTATTAAGTGCATTGGCAGCGACACAAGGTTGCACATATAACCCTACATATTTACTTAAATCACTTTCATGAACTCTATGCGTTCTAGTTATGGATGCCACAGTCAAACTTCTGTGTGTCCCTTTGCCTGTGAAACAGGCAACCAGGTCACCAATTTTGAAATTATGTTCAGTCGACATTTCTCCGAATTGCACAATGCGCCCTACTGATTGATATCCGGGGGTAAAGGGTGGATCTCCCCAAAGAAGATTTCTTCCGTAGGCACCTGCCATTTCGGTCCCAACGCTTACTCCAGAAAACTCAGTCCTAATCAGGACCTCATCTTTTCGCGGTGCAGAAACTTTGGAATTTCGAAGTTCGACTGCTCCATGTTTATGAATGGTTAAACCTGGAACGCTTAACTCTGACCAATTTGTCATAAATCTTTATTCTCCTGTTTCTGTGGAACTTAATTCTGAAACTCTAATTCTAGGACTGTAGCCAAATTCGTTTTTCAGGCTGTTTATGTCATAAATTCCCTGAAACTTATCTTTTCCGAACTGTAAATCACTCAAGTCCAAATCAGCAATGCGTTCACCAAGTGATAATTGAAGAGCATCTGCAGTAGGTATGGAACTAAAGGAGTCTTCAGCTACAAGATTATGAACGCCAAAGCTAGGCTTTACTTCCTTTTCTACTGCAAAGCAAAGAGCGTTAACTACATCTGACACATGAATGCAGCCCAAGGTGCAAAATGGTCTCCACATTTTTGCAATTTGTTCCTCTGTTGGAGTCACTGCTGTCCTCTTTAAGACTACGCCAATTCGAAATAGGGTTATGTCTAAGTCAAGGATATTTCTCTTAACATACCTCATGTATTCCTCCATCAGATACTTAGAGAGTCCATAAGGATTAGATGAGTCACAGGGATGGTCATTTGAGATTGGGAGTTGTCTTGGCATGAAATCCTTAGTGAGGCAACCAACCGACGCAATTGAACTAGCTAGCACTAGCCTCTTAATGCCTCTTTCGACGCAATACCTAATCAATCTAGCAGTTTCGTAAACGTTAACCCTCAATGCATCTTCTTCGGACGCATCTCCAGTTACAGCCGCAAGGTGAATCAGTGTTTCTGACCCATCTAGCTCTAACTTGTCTAAGTCTTCGTAATTATCAAAGCTTCCCTCAACATGCTTATCTACATTGTCTGCAACCGCTTTGCGAGAAATACTTACCACATGAAAGCCGCGAGCTTTCAATTCCTCAGTAAGGTTTGATCCCAAAAAACCGCTTGTTCCTGTGACGAATACCTTTTTCATAATTAACATACTTTTCCTATCTCTAATCGGACCACAAATGAAGAGTTCACCCTTTCAATCCCCCACCAAATCCTTTAATCACTGTCTTTTGCATAGTAAAGAAGACCAATAATATTGGTGCGCTACTCATAATTAGCCCCGCGAAGACAAGATTCCACTGCGATCGATACTCGCCCACAAATGTAGAAAGGGCTACCGTAGTAGTTTGATTTCCTGTTCCACTTAGATAAAGCAAAGGTGTGAAAAAATCATTATACACAAAAACACCAGTGAGAATAATTACTGTTCCTGTTACGGGTCTAAGAAGCGGGAATACTACGCTGGTAAAAGTTCTTATTGGTCCTGCACCATCAATTGCCGCTGCTTCTTCGTATTCTCTAGGTGTGTTTCTTAAAAATGCCGTGTACAAAAAGATTGCAATCGGCATCTCTCGTCCGATATAAAAAATAACTAGAGATTGCAGTGTCCCCAGTAAATTTAAATCCCTCATAGTTGTGTATAGCGGAATGAGTGCCAATTGATAGGGAAGCAATAGACCTCCAACTATGGAGAAGAAAGCAACTTTGGACCATCCGCGAGTTATCCGCGCCAATGGGTAGCTGGCAAAAGCAGCAAATAGAACAATGAAAAAGACACTGAGCACGGTAAGGATAGAACTATTCTTAATCGCGTCAAATAATCCACCTTCGTTCCAAGCTAAATTGAAGTTCTCTAAGGTTGGACTCGTGGTTGGCGAATAGACGCTACCTAATTCCGTTATATTTCTTATCGCTAAGTTGATCAAAATGTAAACTGGAAATAAAAAAAGAGTAGCAGTAATTATGAGAGATATTTCTAACATAAATGTTCTCCACGAATAACGATTCATGATTTATCCATTCTAGTAATAAAAAAATACTGAACGAATGAGAATGCAGCTACGATTATTGTTAAAAGAACTGCCAATGCAGTGCTGTAACCAAACTCGCCAAATTGAAATGCATTTCTGTACATCATTGTCGAAATTGTTTGAGACGCCTGCCCTGGTCCTCCGCCTGTCAGAATGTAGACTTGATCAAATAACTTAAAACCTCCAATTATGGAAAGCATCAATGTGACTGTAATTGCCGGATAGAGAAACGGTCTAACAACAAACCAAAATCGCTTCCAATATCCCGCTCCATCTATCTCTGCAGCCTCGATGATTTCTTTAGGGACTCCTTCTAGGCCAGCCAAGAAGATCACCATTGAATAACCGGCAAATTGCCAAATAACCACGATTATTATCGACCAAAGTACCACCGAAGGATTGCCCAGCCAATCCTGCGCTAAGAAACCCAAGCCGATTTGCTCTAAAATAGAATTTATGGGCCCAGCTGGAGCAAACATGTACTGCCAAAGGTAGGCAGTTGCCACAGGAGCAACAATCGCTGGGGCAAAGAACATCGTTCGCAATATGTTCCTAGATTTGATTTTCGAGTAAAGGCCTAATGCAAAAAGAAGTCCAACTAGATTTTGAAATACCGTTATACCTACGGCAATAAAAAATGTGTGTTTTAGAGCTCCACTTGAATCTGAGTCCTCAAATACCCGCTTGAACTGTGCAAGTCCAATGAACTTACGATCTGGGCTTAAACCTGACCAATCTGTAAACGCAAAGTGGATTCCTCTAAGTGAGGGAACTACTACTACGAAAATATAAAAGGCAAAGGCAGGAATTAGAAACCATATTGCCCATTTCCTCTTAGTCATTTGCAGATTATCTCGATTCACGTTCGTCGATGTCTTTTATTAATCAAGAATATATTCTGTTTACACACGTTCAGAGGGAGTTGAACTCGTGCTCAACTCCCTCTGGCGCTCTAATCTACCTACTTACCCTGCAACACCTTATCCATTTTTTCAGCAACACCCTTTGGAGTATCAGTTCCTGCAAAAATTGATTGAACTCCTGCAATTAGAGCCTGTTGAACCTGTGGAGATCTCCACTGCTGATCAATGAATGGGAATGTCTTCTTTTTGGCGCGGTAGTCCATGATTGTCGCAATGGCTGGCGAACTTGGCTGATAGCCAGGTACTGGACCCGCTGGAATTCCACCAGAGAAGCTGACAAAAGTCTGTCGAGCTGCTGGTGTTGCAAGGAAGTCAATGAATTTAACAGCAGCGGAATTTCTCTCTGCTTTCTTGTTCAGCGCATAAACTCGGAGAATCGCTGAGGGAATAATCGTTTCCTTGGCATTCTCGGTTGCAGGATGTGCAGCAAAACCCCAAGTAGTCCCGCTTGGAGCAATTGCTGTCAAGGCCGGGATAATTGTTGGGAGCCCTAACCAGCCAAGCACTTTGCCTCTGGCAAGATCGTCTGTAATCATCGCGTAAGTCGTGCTATTTGGTGAAGCATTGAAACAGCCCCAGGAATTCATATCCTGCAGCATATCTAGTGACTTTACCCATGGTGAATTTGCAAAGGTATTAGTACCAGCGTACTGCTGAGCAGTAAATGTTGGTTGCTTTGCATAAAGCAAAGTGGCTGTTGTTGCGTATGAATGCATAATTGTCGGCCATCCTGTTGCCCAAGCCGCACCATATGCGGGAGTTCCTTTTGCTTTTGCTGCTTCGCAAAATGTTTTAACTTCACTCCATTTGCTCGGAGGAGTCAGACCAGCCTTCTTCATAATCTCAGGACTGTAAATGTATCCCACACCTTGGGCAGACATAGGGACGCCAACAATACTGCCTTGGTAACGCATGGATTGGTCATTTTTTGATACAAGAGTAGCCCAAGATCTATTGATGCGGGCGATGTGATTGTTTGCTGCTAATTGTAAAACAGCATTAACTGATCCAGAGCCAGGATACGCTTGAATAATTTCAGGAGCGGTTCCTGCCAAAAGCTGAGTCATTAATGCGGCTTGACCATCCGAGACTCCATAATAAGTTGGAGTTATTTTTATCCTTGGGTTCGCTTCTTGAAATTGTTTTATCAATGCATCTGTTGCTGGTTTGTCTGTTGAGTTTCCAAACAATCTAATTTCTTGATTTTTTGCAGCTGCGATAGCCCCTACTGGAGTGACTATAGGCGTGATCATGATGTTCACGCACAGAGCGCCAAGTAGCGCACGTGATCGGTTTCGCAATTTCATGTTTCCTCAATTCTACAAAGTTGATTTATGCGCATTGCGCTCTTCCCTATAGTGAGCGATGAGACACCCCGTATCAAAGTCACTTCCTCCGCAACTTTAGGCAAAGGGCACCCTCCCGTCTTCCTATAGGATATTGGAAGTATTCTCTGGTTGCGTGGTGCTGTCAAGCATCATTTTCGTTATGTAGCGTTGACAGCCCTCGAGGGCCAATCACGACGCACAGTCTCGAAAGCTAGTTGAGGGTGATTTTTATGACCTCAACTAGTTCAGAACTTATCGGAGGGGTCCATACCACCAATTCCCCCATTCGATCTTCGCCCGGTTTCTGACGATGGTGCACCTCGAGGTTCAATGAAAACTCAAGTTTTTCACCGCTGGAAAGCATTTCAACAGCTGAAATGCGCTCCAGCGGCACCCCTCGAACGACAACTCTTTCCTTAGGTTCCATTACTAAATGTAGATAGATAGCTTTCTGGGACCTGGTGACCGGACCATAGAAATCGATATCGCCCCCGGGCATGACATCGATTACTGACTCCCTGTGTCTTAACATCCAATTACCTATCGCATCAAAAATTTTCTTATCTTTATCTTCTATCCCACCATCTCCTTTAATGCCGGTGTTTAGCAGAAGGTTTCCTCCCCGGCTGACAACTTCAATGAGAGTAACCAGCACCTGTCGAATAGATTTCTTTTTAGTGTCGTTTGGTTTCCATCCCCAATGCTCACCTATGGTCATGCACATTTCCCAAGTTCTTGGCGTTGCATGTTTTGGCATAGATTGCTCTGGGGTGAAGTAATCGCCCGAACCAATCAAGCGCTCATTGATTATTACGTTAGGCTGTAAACTTTTTATTAGATTTCTTAGCTCTGGAGTATTCCATTCCTTTTCAGAACGTTCCCAACCACCATCAAACCAAAGTAAATCTACTTGACCATAATTTGAAAGCAGCTCTTTAAGCTGACCCCTAACATATTCGAGATACCTCTGCCAAGCTTCAGGTGAAGATCTACGATGCCTATCCTCCTTAATCGGTAGTCCATCATTCTCTGGCCAATTTGCCTCAGGAAAATGCTCTTTTGGATAAGGCCGATCGCTGTCGAGGAATTTTGGATAATCCTCATGGTGCCAATCTGAAAGACTGTAATAGATACCAACTCTCAGATTTCGCGCTCTTAGTGCTGAAATTAACTCACCCAAAATGTTGCGCTTGAAAGGTGAGTGTTGGATTGAAAAATCTGAGTATTCTGAATGGAACATCGAGTATCCACCATGGTGTCTGGATGTGAAGACAACATAGGTAGCTCCCGCCTGCTTCGCCATCTCAGCGACAGCTTCCGCATTCCAATTGGTGGGATTAAAGTCTTTTGCAGAAGAATGGTATTGATCAACTGTTACAGAATCTTCAGACTTCTCTCGTAGGGGAATTATGGAACGTCCAGTAATTGGCCATCCAATCTCAATACCTTGCGAGCTGGCATGATCCCAATGAATAAACATTCCAAGGCCTGCACCAGTGAACCATTCTCCACCTGGGATCTTCTCCATTTTTTTCTCCTTTTAAGTTGGAATTGAAAAATTAAAACTTTGCAATCGTGTGGTCGTCTATAAAATTCCAGTCATACTCAATTCCTAGCCCAACTCCATTTGGTGCCTTCACAAAACCATCTACGATATTTAGCTGGGAAATCGTGCCAAACTTAAAATCCTCATATGGGTAAAGCAATTCAAAAAATTCACAGTTAGGAATCGCCAGAGCAGCGTGTAATTGCACCTGTTCTAGACCATGATAAATCGTTGTGTGGAGCTCACACTGCACTCCAAACGCTTCTGCCAAGTGAGCAGTCCTCATTACAGTTGAAATTCCTGCTTTCCAAGAGACATCTGTTCGTACTATGTCGACTATTTTCTCTTGAATACAATGAGCAACAAGTTGATTATTCCCTGCAATAACCTCAGTTCCACAAATTGGAATGTCTAACTTTTCTCTCAATTTCTTCAATCCATACAAATTAGTGTCCAACAAAGGTTCTTCTAACCACTTGTAGTTTAAATCTTCTAGGACTCTTCCGACCTGCAAGGCTTCTTCATAAGATTTCATAATGACTGGATCAGCCATCAATGTGAAATCCGGACCGACAGCTGCTCTAACTTCTTTGTAGCACTCTATGTCGATTTTCAATTCTCCTGGGGGATGTAATTTGTAACCCTTTAGACCTAAAGATTTAACCTCAAGAGCCTGATTCACATAATCTTGCGGAGTATCCAAAAACATTGATGAGACATAGACGGGAATTTCTTCTCTAGCGGCTCCCAACAACTTATAAACAGGCTGTTCTGCGATCTTGCCAACGAGATCCCAACAAGCATTATCAAAAGGAGCGTAGGCGTAAATCGGAACGTGGTTCCATCTCCTGTCAAAAATCTCAAAATCTTTAAGGTTCTTAGAGCTTTCAAAAGGAGAGCGATTCTGAAAGAACGGTTTTACCTGTGACATTGCGGCAGCTGCAGCTTTGGAATCCAATGCTCCAAAACCAAAGGAATGACCCACATGCCCACTCGCAGTCTTGAGAGTTACGACTGTGAAATCAGGCCGATTCCCTCCGGGAAGCTTTACCTCTTCAACTGAATTAGATATTTCCTTTAAATCCCTTGCTCGACAGGCTCGGATCTCAATATCAACAATTCGGTCGCCGCTGGATGTCATCTCTTACGCTTCCCAACTTTCTTCTTTTTGATTGAAGTTGATTTATTGGAGTCTGAACCCTGATTGCTAAATCTTTTTAATGAGTTATCGATGTGCGCCTGCATGGAATTGCGGGCCTCTTTGCTATTTCCAGCCAGAATTGCTTCTGTTATCTCGATATGTTCGGTAATTGCCAGGTGCCCGGATCCCAAAAGGTAATAATCAGCAAAGAGCTCTGAAACGAAATCGGCTTTTACATGAGCTCGTCCCTTGAGATTATTTGCCATATACAGTCTGAACAGATGTAGATGACAATGGGTGCGCTCGAAGGCTTCAGCAACAGACACATTTCCCGAAAGATTTGCTACTAGGGAATGAAATCTCGCATCGTGCTCTGTTAAAGCTTGGAGTTGATCCGTGTCTCTAAATTTCATAGCCGTTCTAGCACTCTGCATTTCAGCCTTTAGAGCCGCTTTCCCCGCTAAATCAATCTTTCTCGCTGCTTCTTCTGCAGCCCAAGGCTCAATTAAGAGTCGGAATTGAAATAGATCGTTAAATTCTTTAAGAGTTAGGAGGTTGGTGGCAGAAAATCCTTTAAGAGGCTCTTTTACGATTAGCCCCTCCGACTCTAGGCGTGATAGAGCTTCACGAATCGGAGTTTGTGATACTTCCAACTCTGAAGCAAGAGCATCGATATTAACTCTTGATCCTGGCGAAATTTCATGTTTAAAAATCATGAAACGAATTGCGTCATAGGTCTCGTCTGACAAGACGGATCGTCTTGGTATGGCTTTCTTCGTTCCACTTCTACTAGGACTATGCGAACTCTTTTTGGTTACATTTTTCTTTGGCATCTTTTTCTTTATTTCCTTAATCGGAGGCCCTGCATGCCGCCGTCTACCGCAAGGATAGTGCCGGTTGTAGACCCTTGGGCTGGGTCAGCCAAGTAAAGAATTGCAGACGCTATCTCCTCAGATGAAACCAAGCGACCCATAGGCTGTCTCGCATTTAAACGTGCTTTTTCGACTTCCGGATCTTTTGCCTCTGCTAACAATCTTGTAACCCAAGGTGTATCTGCGGTACCCGGATTTATACAGTTCACTCTTATTCCCTCATGCACATAATCTGCCGCCATTGCAAGAGTGAGTGCGTTTACTGCTCCTTTGCTTGCACTGTATACAGCCCGATCTGGCAATCCGGCAGTAGCCGCTATTGAACCTATATTCACAATCGATGCACTCGCGCTATTTCTCAGATAAGGAATGGCTAGTCGAGTAACTCTGCCGATTCCAATTACATTTACATTCATGACATTAAGCCACTCCTGATCCGTAGCGGTTTCAACAGTACCAACTGCACCAATTCCAGCCACATTCACTAATACATCAATTTGTTTTGTTAGTTTTGAAATCTGCTGGAATGCATTGTTGACGGAAGTCGAATCACCAATATCGCACTCAATCCAAGAATCAGATCCATTTAGGCTCCCCTTGTTCAAATCAAGGGCAATAACCTTTGCGCCTTCTTGCTGAAAACTTCTAGTGGCAGCAAATCCAATACCAGATCCGGCTCCGGTAATTAAAGCGACTTTCCCTTCGAATCTGGGAGTCATAAAGTTACCCTTTCATTTGATTTAAAAGAATAGGCTTCAATTGATTCGTGTTTCATATCTGCATTCATTCCTGGTTCACTAGGTGCAACATAATTGCCTCTTTCAATTTTTACTGGGTAGACAAAGTGTTCATGTAAGTGATCTACAAATTCGATATATCTTGAGTTATGAAAACCTGAGACGGCAACAGCATCGAAAAAAGCCAGATGTTGCACCATTTCGCAAAGGCCAACACCTCCTGCATGAGGACATACGGGTTTGCCGAATTTCTTCGCCATTAAAATAATCGCTAAATTCTCATTCACGCCGGAAACACGGCTCGCGTCAATTTGCACAACGCTCTGACCGCCAAGTTTCATAAGTTGCTTGAAGGTAATCCTTGATGAAGCCATTTCCCCCGTAGCTATAGGAGTGGGCGCAACTGCAGCTGCAATTTGAGCATGCCCGGCCGAATCCTCTGGATGTGTTGGCTCTTCTACCCAGGTTAAATTAAATGGTTTAAGGGATTTTATCCATTCGATCGCTTGATTAACACTCCAAACCTGATTCGCATCTACTGCAATTAGCAAATCCTCTCCAAAAGCTTCTCTTACGAGAGTAAGGCGTCTAATGTCATCTTCCAATTTTCGACCACATTTGTACTTTATTAGACGAAAACCGTCATCTATGGCCTGCCGAGTTAGATCCATCATTTTTGAATCTTTGTACCCCAACCATCCCGGAGAAGTTGTATAAGCCGGTAAACCAGACTTCTTCGCAATATCTATATTTCTCAACTTTGAATCTCTTGTTGCGTTCAGAATATTGAGGGCCTCATCTTTTTCTAAAACATCATCTAGATATGAAAAATCAATTACTTTGATGATTTCTTCAGGTTCCATCTCTGACAATTGGAGCCATAAGGGTTTACCGTGTGCTTTGGCAATTAAATCCCAAAGCGCATTCATTATGGCTCCGCGGGCCATTTGAAAAATCCCATATTCAGGGCCGAGCCATCGATACTGACTATCGCTGCCTAAATCTTTATAGATTGTAAGATTTTCTTCAATAACGCTATCAAGGTCCAGACCAATAATTTTGTTCACTAATTTCTCTATTGCAGCAACCTGTAAGTCGTTTCCACGACCGATTGTGAAAACCAGAGAAACCCCCTTCAAGTTTGGGAGATTGGTGGAAATTTCCAAATATGCCGCGCTGTAATCTGGATCCATATTCATTGCGTCCGACCCATCAAGAGAGCTAGAGGTTGGAAACCTTATGTCAGTAGTTTGAAAGCCGGCGATTGTTATGTGTGAGAACTTAGACATGAAGCCACCAACCCCGAAGAGGCCAAACTCTCCTCATGTGACCCCCGCATCTTCATCCGCCTAAATAATCTGCGAAAATACTATACGAAATAGTATTTCTAGTTCTAGTATCTGACAGTGATTTTTCCCAGCGGGACACAATCGGGACATAACCCTCTAAAGGTGGAATTTTCAACTCCAAATACCATTATCAAATCGGGAAATATTTAGTGTGAAGCAAAATCAAAGGGTAAAGCTTCGTACCGGCATCGAAATCTCAAAGTTTGGCCTAGGTACCGCGGCGTTTGGAGGTCTCTATCAACGTGTTTCAATGCAAGACTGTCAGAAAACAACGGCAACAGCTTTGGAGCATGGAATAACTTTTATTGACACTGCTCCCCATTACGGAAAAGGCGTTTCAGAAACTCGCTTGGGAGAGATTCTGAAATCTCACTATAGAGATGCCCTTCAAATTTCTTCCAAAGTGGGGCGAATTCTCGAGAATACTGAGTACGAAACCGATGAGTTCTTCAAAGATTCAGACACCTCAAAAACTAGAGTTTATGATTATTCTGCAGCTGGTATAGATCGAAGTATTAAAGATTCTTTGGAACGCTTACAAATAGATTACTTGGACATTGTGTTTATTCATGATCCAGAAGGAAATGAGGATATCGCGATCTCAGAAGGCGCTAGAGCCCTTTCCAAATTACGTGACTCTGGATACATAAAAGCTTATGGGGTAGGAATGAATAGCACCGCTACACCCACCCGTTTTATTAAAGAAACTGATGTCGATATGGTTTTGATTGCTGGACGTTTTTCGATTTTAGACCAGTCTGCAAAAGAAGATCTTCTGCCAGCGGCTCTAGATAAAAATGTTGACATAATTGCAGCTGGTGTATTCAACTCAGGTTTATTGGCTAACCCAAAGACAGGTTCTACATACGATTATTTGCCAGCTTCCAATGAATTACTTAAGAAGGTACTCGACATCCAAAATCTCGCTAGAGAATATGGAATGTCTTTAAAGGCTGCTGCAATACAGTTCCCGCTAAAGCATCCTGCTGTCAAAGCTGTTTTAGTTGGATGTCGAAGTAAAGAAGAAGTTGAAGAAAATGTTCACGCATTTAACGAAGAAATTCCCGAAGAGTTCTGGTCGGAAATGGGGTTGTGAAGAATATGATTATCGATGCTCATCAGCATCTTTGGGTTAAGTCTGAGCGCGAGTACTCCTGGATTACCCCCGAACTAAAGGAGTTAGATAAGGACTTCACACCTGAAGATTTTCTGGAAGCCAGCACAACCTGCAAAATCGATGGAACAGTTTTGGTTCAGGCTGCAGACACCTACGAGGACACCTCTTATATGCTGGAAGTTGCGCGCAAATACTCTTTTGTAAAAGGCATAGTTGCGTGGGTCCCTTTTGATAGAACTTTTGAAGCGCGCGCCGCAATAGAAACTCTCTCTAGCAATCGCATAGTCAAAGGTTTTCGCAATTTGACCCATGACTACAGCAATGCCAAATATGAATCAGATGATTATTGGATTACACGCTCTGCGGTTATTGAAACTCTGCAATATATTGCTGAAAGGAAATTTACGCTTGATTTCGTTGCTGTCAATGCAAACCACTTAAATCAGGTAATCCGTGTTGCTGAAATGGTCCCAGATTTGAATATCATGATTGATCACTTAGGGAAGCCCGATATTGCAAATGCTGCAATTGCTGAGTGGGCCCAAATAATTAAGAAGGCTTCAGAGTTAGGAAATATATACTTGAAAGTATCTGGTCTGAATACCGCCTCAAAGAAAGATTGGAAAGTAACTGATTGGAAACCTTATTTTGAAGTTGCCTACGATAATTTTGGAGCGGACAGATTGGTCCTCGGAGGAGATTGGCCAGTGATTGAGCTATCCGATAGTTTCGAAAAGGTATGGAGTTCACAACTCGAACTAATAAGTCATTTAAGTGACTTAGAACGGGCAAAGATTTTGGGGTTAAATGCTGCTAAGTTCTACAAATTGGAGGAATAATGAAAAGAGTTGCCTCGGTCATTGGTTTGAAGGCTGAAAATCGCGATGAGTATGAGGAGTTGCATCGAAATGTTTGGCCAGAAGTCTTAAAGCAGATTAGTAAAAGTAATATTCGCAACTACTCAATTTTCCGCTATGGAAACCTTCTGTTTTCATACTTTGAATACGTTGGCGAAGATTACGAACTTGATATGAAGTTAATGGGTGAAGACCAGGCGACTCAACGTTGGTGGGCAGTTTGTGGCCCCATGCAGTCGCCAGTAGAAAATCGAAAAGAAGGTGAATGGTGGTCAGAAATCCCAGAGGTATTTCACGTTGACTAGTTGTTATCAATGGATGTGGGTTCACACTTATTGTGAAGTTTGCCGATCCCATCAATTCCCGCTTCAACAACATCCCCAGCCTTCAGATAAGCCGTAGGTTTCATTCCAAGACCGACCCCAAATGGCGTTCCCGTGTTTATAACATCCCCTGGAAATAACTCCATAAACTGACTCAGATACCAGACAAGATAATTAACTCCAAAAAGTAGGTTGCTAGTTCTGTCATCCTGCCTAAGCTCGCCATTCACAGAACACCACAAGCGTAGATTTTCTACTTGCAGCTGATCGCTAGTTACAATTTCCGGCCCAAGGGGATTAAAGGTAGGAAAGGATTTGCCTTTCATCCATTGACCACTTCTATTAAGTTGCCAATCACGCTCTGAAACATCTTGAGAAACGGTATACCCAAGAATTTTTGAAGCAGCCTTTTCTGGGCTCTCCAGATAAAGTGCCTTTTGTCCAATAATGACCGCCAATTCGACTTCGTAATCTGTAGTTGAACTTCCAGGTGGTATATGAATTTCGTCGTAGGGTCCAACGATGCTGTCAGGAGCTTTCATGAAAGTTATCGGCTCTACTGGGGTCTCGGCGTTGGTCTCTTTTATGTGTCCAAGATAATTAAGTCCTATACAAACAACCTTTGTTGGTCTGGAAATTGGCGAGGCTACCCTCACGCTTCTCTTCGGAATTCTAGGAAGCTTATCCAATTTAAAAATCGATAGTTTTTCCATTGCACCTTGCTCTAGCGAATGGCGCGACCAATCTTCAATAACTCCCTCTAGAGATATGTAATTTGCACCCTCTACTAATGCTGGAATTTCCTGACCTGGACTTCCGATTCTTGCAATACGCATTCCCTACGTCCTCAGCTTCTGTAGGTGTTAATCGATGGAACGGAAACCATGTTTTCATTCAATTGACTGATTGAATTTGCTCCCAATAACCTCATGGTTCTTACAATTTCAGACTTTAGAATTTCAATAGTTCGTTCAACTCCAGATTGCCCACCGGCCATCAATCCGTACAAATAGGCTCTTCCGACATAAACAAAGTCTGCGCCGAGAGCTAACGCTGCGACAATGTCTGAGCCGGACATGATGCCTGTGTCCATATGAATTTCAGTTTTCCCCGACAGTTTTTGCTTTGCTAAGGGAATCAAGTGGAGAGGTGTAGGCGCTTTATCTAACTGCCTTCCGCCATGGTTGGAGAACACAATGGCATCTGCACCACATTTCTCAGCATTTATAGCATCCTCTAGATTCTGAATTCCTTTAACGGTTAATTTTCCACTCCAGATCTTTCTAATCCATTTTAGGTCTTCAAATGTCATAGTGGGATCGAACATAAAGTCCAAAAGTTCAGCAACTGTTCCATCCCAGTTTGACATTGATGCAAACTCTAAACTTGGTTTGGTAAGAAACTTCCACCACCATTCAACTCTTGGTGCGGCATTCAACAGTGTTTTTAGGTTTATTTTTGGTGGGACTGTTAGACCATTTCTGATGTCTCTAAGTCTTGCGCCTGCTACCGGAACGTCGACAGTCAAAACTAAGTTTTCTACACCAGCTTTTTGGGCTCGCTCAACTAATTTAAGGCTCGCCTCTCTGTCTTTCCACATGTAAAGCTGAAACCAATTAACTCCTTCTGGAGCGTGCTCCACCACCTTTTCAATACTTGTAGTTCCCAAGGTCGACAAACAGAATGGAATTCCGTATTTCTCAGCAGCTTTTGCACCTGCTACCTCCCCATCGGTATGCATCATTCGGGTAAAGCCTGTAGGCGCAATTCCGAATGGCAACTCTACTTTTCTACCAAGAACTGAAGTGCTGATATCTATTTGCGAAACATCTTTTAAAATTCTTGGATTAAATTGAATTTCAGAAAATGATTGTCTTGCCCTTGTTAGAGAACTTTCACTTTCAGCAGATCCATCTGTGTAATCAAAGGGCGCTTTAGGTGTCCGTCTTTTCGCAATCTTCCTCAAATCCCAAATAGTTAGGGCTTTTGCCAACCTTCTGTCGCGAGAAGGAAATCTAGGGAATCTAAAGTCAATCAGTGAGATGAGTTCTCTTGCCTTACCTGGCACTTAGTTGTCCCCTAACACCTATCGACATCACGTCAAAATCCTATATGATTACGACCGAGGGGTAAAGGTTGAAAAAGTCAGATAGCCCCTCTTATGGGGCTATCTGTTTCGGTTGTTGGACTACTTAACTGAAGCGTTGTAGATGCTCTGAATTGTTGAATCCAGCATTTCATCAAAATCAGTATTGCTTTGTTGAGCACTTAGCCCCTCAGCAAGCGCCCTTGAGAAAGAGGCAATAACGCCATTGTTTTCGGCAAGCATTTGATTAGCAATCTCTCGTGAATATCCACCAGAGAGAGCGACAACTCTAACAACGCGAGGGTGATCCACTAGCTCTTTATAGAGATTTGCCTTTGTTGGAAGCGAGAGCTTTAACATGATGTTTTGATCACCATTTAGGCTATTTGCTTGCTCTATTAATTGCTTCTTTAGAATTTCCTCTGCTTCTGCCTTCTCTGCGCTCTTGATGTTTACTTCAGGCTCAATGATTGGAACAAGGCCGCCTGCAATAATTTCTTTACCAACTTCAAACTGCTGCTTAACAATTTCATCAATTCCTGATGGGTTTGCCATGTTAATTACAGAACGCATCTTGGTGCCAAAGACTCCATGCTTATTAGCAGCGGCAATTCTTGCGCCAAGCTCAGGTATTGGTTTCATCAATTGAACGCTGTTTGCCTCATCTGCTAGACCGTTATCAACTTTAAGGAAAGGAACGACTCTTTTTTTATTCCATAAGAATTCAGCAGAGCCCATGCCATCAATGGTGCGCTCCATAGTCATTTCAAAAAGGATTGCACCAATAACTCTCTCGCCATTAAATACTGGTGACTTGATCAGGCGTGATCTCATCTCATGCATACGATCAAACATCTCAGCTTCATTGGAGTATGCAGATTCAGTAACGCCATATAGCGCTAGGGTCTTTGGAGTACTGCCACCTGATTGATCAAGGGCTGCAATAAAGCCTTTGCCAGATTTAACTTGGGCAAACATTTCGTTATTCATCGATACTCCTTAAGAGCTGTTTATTGGGCTAGAAATCTCTGATTACCTCGCATACAACGCTGAATCCGAGAAGGCTCCAATTCTAATAGGACAGCTAGCCTGCAAATAACCAGCGATTTCTCGCTCAAAATCCTCACGCGATACCGTAGGGCCATGGCTGATAGCAGTTTTGATGTCGTTTCCAAAGTTGATCGGATGGAGCTAGATAACGCTCTAAACCAAGCTGCGCGCGAGGTTGCCACCCGATTTGATTTTAAA
>Ga0315901_10003865_pt1 | contig 19066 bp, 34 predicted proteins | sample LakEriMetagenome_10_FD_203761 | JGI IMG/M metagenome (GOLD analysis project Ga0315901, IMG submission 203761) | Freshwater fungal communities from buoy surface, Lake Erie, Ohio, United States - Buoy 2 MA116 | ecosystem: Environmental > Aquatic > Freshwater > Lake | place: USA: Lake Erie, Ohio...
CCGCCGCTACCAGACTCATCTATTCCAGTTGTGTCTTCTGTACCCCAATCACCCAAAACATTAACAAATTCCTCATTCGATGTAGCAGTAGTTTCAAAGGTTATACCTGTTTCATTAAAATCACCCAAATCTCTAGACGCATCAATCTCAGCCTGTGTTCTAAGTTCACCACTTCTTTCATTACCAATATCTAAACCATTAATTGCTTCATCACCTCTGAATGGTGATTTGTACTTAATTTGCTCACCTGATAAGAATTGTTTAGTGATAATTTCTGTCTCTTTAAACGATAAGTCCATACGTATAGCAACAGGCATACCAGTTCCACCACGCTCAGGTGAATTCAATAATGTTTCATAAGAAGCAAAACCACTTGGTGCATAATCAATTGAAACTCCAGTCAACACGCAAGTGGAAACTTTAGGTATATTTGGATTTTCTTGGCCGTTATAATAAAATTTAATATCAAACTCAGATGGAGGAACCAAATATCTTCCAAACGATGAAGTTAAAACTTCTGGTGCTTGGTGAAATGTAAACATATCAATAATACTTAAAACTTGTTCAGCTTCTTTTTTGCTTCTTGGATAAAACATAAATTGAAATCTGAAATTTCTAAAAGATGGTGATTGATATATCAACTCTAGTTGTGGGTTAACTGCTAAAGCACCACCTGTTGCGGCAGAAAGTGCTGTGAATAAAACATTTTTATCCAGACCAAACTTTGAACCAAAACCAGCCGTAGCTTCAGCAACAAATGGAGCCATATTTTTTTGTATAGCATCACCACCTTTTTTACCTGCATTCATAAGAGAAGCACCAGCTTGTAAGCCAGCACCAGCAATCCCTAATCCAGAAGCTACACTTACATCACTATATGATTGATTGTAATCAAATGCCAATGTATCTGGCATATACAAGGCAATGGTGTCTTTCGTTCTTTTTACAGTTCTAAAAAAGTTTCCTCTTTTTAAAAGGTCTGATTCTTTTATAGATTTAGCATACTGACCGGCTTTAAAAAGTGTATTCTTTGAATTGATTTCATCCAAAATACCAGCCGTTGTTCCGTCATCAGAGGCAGAGCCATCATAACTACCTTCGTATCTAGTTAGACTTTCATCTTGTATAGCATTTCTTTCTGCCACAAAATCCAACACATTTGTAACTATTTCTTGAGCTCCAGTAATCGCATTCTGTGATCCGCTAGTATTTTCCAATATTTTTGCTGTAGCCGTATCGTCATAATTATAACCACCCACTTGTGTTCTTTCTTGCACATTGATAAAGAACATCATATAATGGCCTTTATCCGTTGATCCAATATCAATAGGATAGCGTTTATTGTCTATATTAAATTGGTCGGAATTGACTTCAAAATTCCTATTCTGACCAGGAATATATTTTATATCTGTAAGTGAGAAAAATGCCATTGTCTGCCTTTTGGTTGCCTAGATACTATTTATGTCATATAAAGGAACTTTTTTACCCAAGAACCCATCCAAGTACAACGGGAATTCAAAAAATATCATATACCGTTCCAATTGGGAATTGCGGGTTATGAAGTATTTTGATGACCACCCGAATGTTATCTGGTGGGCATCCGAAGAACTTCCAATACCATACGTGTCTCCCGTGGACAATAGAACACACAGATATTTTCCAGACTTTATTGTAAAAATGCGTCTTAAAGATGGTAAGGTCACCACTTATATATTAGAGGTCAAACCATTGGCTCAGACCAAGATGCCAGTACAAAAACGCAAGACTAAAAGATTCATTCAAGAGGCTGCAACCTATGCTATCAATCAGGAGAAGTGGCGAGCTGCAGACCTTTTCTGTAGAGAACATGGATGGCAGTTTAAAGTTATCACAGAAAAAGAACTTGGTCTTTGACATAAATAGAACATGGCGTATTTACTAGACAGAATAAATCAATCGTTAAGAAAACAAGGTTTGACTCCAAGAACAAACCAAGCACGGGCATGGCTACAATCTAAGGTATCTCAGTTGAAACCAAGTCGCCAAGCGTTACTACAGGATAGAACCCGTCTACGTGATTCGACCATAATCGGCAAGATGTATTTTTACTTCTATGACCCCAAGACAAAAGATTCGATGCCATACTACGACCGGTTCCCATTGGTACTACCAATAGAACAATACAATGACGGATTTTTAGGGTTGAATCTACACTACATTCACCCAAAGCAACGAATCGTTTTATTGGATAAGTTAAGTGATTATGCAAGCAATAACAAATTCGATAAGACTACAAAGTTGAGATTGAGTTATGCCGCTTTGGCTTCCGCTTCTAAAATATTCGAAGCACAGCCATGTATTAAACGATATCTCTTTAGTCAGGTGCAATCAAGGTTTTTAGAAATATCTGCTGACGAATGGGACATAGCTGCGTTACTACCAATGGAAAGTTTCGTTGGTGCATCAGCAGGTAAAGTTCATGCCGAATCTCAGGAACAATTTTAATGTCATTCTCACCACAATTATTTCTATCAAACATTAAAGCAAAAGATGGACTGGCCAGGCCAAGTCGATATGAAGTCATTCTTCCTATTCCAACTTACATCAATAGTTTTATTGAATCATCAGCTTTAGAAAAGTTTTTTAATATACCAAATAATATCATTGCAGATATTACAGCTGATATCAATAGTATTACTGGTGGTGGGAGAGAAGAAACTAGAACTTCCAATCCAGCCATCTCCAGATATTTGGCGTTACAATGTGAATCGGCCGAATTGCCTGGAAAATCAATCTTAACACAAGATGTTAAAATATATGGTCCTAGTTTTAAAGTACCATACCAAACACAATACCAAGAAACAACATTAACATTTGTGTGTACAAACGAATTCTATGAGCGTAAATTGTTTGAACGTTGGATGGAAGCAATTATGCCAACAGATACAAATAACTTGCGTTATTCAAAAGATGAAGAAACAAGGTACATGACAAATATTCAAATTGTCCAGTATGATGACTTTATCAAAAAGATATTTGTCATAGAATTAAGAGATGCCTTTCCAATTGCAATTGCATCTCAACCTTTATCTTGGAGTGAAGAAGGTTTTCACCGAGTGTCTGTACAATTTACTTTCCAAAAATACCGTGTGGTATATTCTGGAAGTTATGACATTGCTGCGGCAGCTGCTGCTTTGTTTGGAGTTAAAGCTGCCAAATTCTTTGACAAGGCGGGACAATCTATTAGCAATTCTATAGTTGCTCCGCTTGCAGGGACAATTTTTTAATTATAACATGAGGATATAAAATGGCGTTACCAAAAATTGATGTGCCAACCTATGAAACAACTTTAATTTCATCAGGCAAAAAAGTAAAATACAGACCGTTTCTTGTAAAAGAACAGAAGCTCTTTCTAATGGCTTCACAGTCAACTGATGAAAAAGAAACAGTTGATGTGGTTAAACAAGTATTGAATAATTGTATTCTGTCGGATATTAATGTTGATGATTTGCCAACATTCGACCTTGAACATCTATTCATGCAGCTTCGTGCTAGGTCTGTTGGTGAGGTTGTAAATTTAAAATACAACTGTAACAACACCGTTAAAGATGATAAGGGTGAAGATAAAGTTTGTGGTGGCCTAGTCAAATTCGATTTAAACATCTTAGATATCAAACCAACTATTGATCCAGAACACAACAATAAGATTGAAATTAGTGACAAGTTGGGTATTGTAATGAAGTATCCAACTTTAGGAATGGTAAAAAACTTTGATAATTTACAAACTGAATCTATCGATACCATTATGGATGTTATTGTCAGCTGTATTGATTTCATTTATGATACGGATCAGATGTATTATGCCAAAGATTCCACAAAAGAAGAATTGATGGAGTTTGTGGACAACTTACAACAAGATGACCTTGAAAAAATTCAAAAGTTTTTTACCAGCATGCCGAAGATTTCAAAACCTTTAGACTTTAAATGTGGTAAGTGTGGATATGAAGAAAAGATTGTCGTAGAAGGCATTCAAAATTTTTTCGTATAATATTTGGTTATGATACCTTAGGTAATTACTTTCAAACTAACTTTGCTTTAATGCAACATCACAAGTATAGTTTGACTGAATTGGATAATATGATACCTTGGGAAAGACAAGTTTACATTGATATGTTGGTGAAATTTTTAGAAGAAGAAAAAGAACGATTAAAAGCTCAACAGCAAGCGAGAAAATAAATGGCAGACACACAGTCCAGATTAGCAGAGATTTACAAAGCCGAAAAATCTAAAGGTGGCGGAATAGCATCCACTTTAGGTAAACGAACTCTTGAGAAAGTGGATCCAAGGCAATTCTTTAATCAAAAAGGATTCATGGCGGCTGCTTTGCCATCATTGTTTAAATCATATAGTGCAACACCTGCTAAATCTGGTGGAAAGGTTTCTAGTTTAGGCAGTGGTTCATTCTCTAGTGGCGCACTAGAAACAAAGATGGACATTCTTACTGGTGAAACCAGAGAACTGAAAATTCACTCTAAGTTAGCTGCAAAAAACTCCTCTGTCTTGCCTGCAATGGCAATGGACATGAATTTGACCAAATTGAATATTATGAAGTTGGTCAAGTTGCAAGGTGGTACTGCAACAAAAAATGCAGACATGTTCTTTAAAAGAGCTGGTGACAGAGAAACAGCTTACGAATCTAGGTTTAATAAAGCTGGTGGAATAGCAACTAAAACTCCAACACAAGTTGGTGCTAAACCAAAAGAAGAAAAAGAGGGTGGTGGAATATTAGGGTTTTTAGGAACAATTGCTAGTTATTTGTTAAAAGGTGGATTGCTTGGATTATTAGCAATAGGTGTTGGCAAACTACTAGAAAATCAAGACGTAGCTGATGGCATAAAATCTTTTATTAAACAAGTGATTTTAGGTATACAAAATATTATTCAAAAAGGCTCTGAAATTTTAGGGGACCTTTTTAGTGACCCTGATGTAAAAGAGGGTTTTATTAAAACATTTGTTGCTATTAAAGATTTATTCGTTAAAGGTATTAATTTACTGGGTGATTTGGCTTCTGACCCAAGATTTGCAGAAGGTGTTGTTCAAGTTTTTTCTGCAATCTATGAAGCAATCAAAAAAGCATTTGTTAGTTTAGATAGTTATCTAAAAGACGAATTAAATGTTCCTGGTGGACTATTAACTGTTTTAGGTGTTGGTGGTGCATTATACTTAGCAATTATTGGTTTAGGTAAGGCTCTCACACTCTTAGCAGGTGTAGCTGCAACGGCTGCAGCAAGCCGACTAGGACTGCCATTACCTGGAGCACCAGGAGCACCACCAGGAGCACCAGCACCAGGAGCTCCACCAGGAGCACCAGGAAAAGGACCAATAATAAAACCTGGAACTATTGGTGAAAAAGTACCAGCAGGTTTCAATAAAACAGCCGAAGATAAAATACGAGAACGTGCTACTAGAATGGCGGCTGAACAAGGTGCTAAAGACGTTGCTAAAAAAGGTGCGGGTGAAGTGCTTAAAAGATTTTTTGCTGGTGAAGCAGCCGCCCTTCTTGGTGGTCCAATAGGCGCTGCATGGTTAACAGCATATACTGCGTATCAAGTTATAGATGCACTTGCACCAGATAGTCAACTACAAGTTATAGATGGAGTTGCAGCTCTTGCTTCAATACAGGATGACATTAATCAAGGTGGTGATGAAAAAGTTTTGAAACAGAGAGCTGTATTCTACGAAGAAAAATTAAAACGATTAGGTATTGTACCACAACAACTTGAGAGTGCTAAAGTACAAGCATTACCTTCTGCACCAAATGAGAGTTCTGCTGAAGCAACAAGACTTGCAGCTGCCGGCAAACCAACTCCAGCTGCTTCAACTTCAGCACCAGCAGCACCTTCAACAAAACCAACAGCAGCACCTTCTGGTGACTATGCTTCTAGAATTGGCGGCAGAGAGTCTGGTGGAAATTACGACACGATATTTGGAAAAGCGGGTGGTGCTACAATAAACGGAAAATTAGTTACTGAAAATACAATAGGTGAAGTTGCTGCTTGGCAAGCAGGTGAAAGAGAAAAGAAATCAAATAAACAAGCTGCTGGAAAATATCAGTTTATGGATGTTATTGCAGCTGCTAAATTAGCAGGTCTTGGACCAAATGATTTATTCAATGGTCAGAATCAAGAAAAAATGATGGCAGCATATACAGAAGCAAATGCTAAACAGTTGAGAGCTTACGGACTACCAGATACCGAAGAATATCTATCTATGGCTCACGCTGTTGGTGCAAAAGGTGCTAAACAATTAATTGATGCACAAAATGCTGGTATGGGTAACGCAAATTCTTTAGATGTTTTGGGACTTAAAGGTGCAGCTGCAAAAACTAATCCACAATTAAATACAAATGTTGATACAACTATAGCTGCATTAAAAGGTGGTGGTCCAATGGGTCATGGCAGTGGTACAATGTTAGCTAAAAACAAAAGTGGTATAACTTCAGATTCAGCTTCATCACCAGATTTTAAAATGCCATCATTAGGAACATTAGCTGCAGCTGCACCAAGTGTAGGTGACATGATTACATCAGCAACTTCTGCATTCGGTGATATAACAAGAGCGTTTGATACTGCTATGGCTTCCGTTACAAATATTACAAATAACAATACACAAGCAGCAGCGGCCGGTCAGCAACAACAAGGCAACCTGCCTTCTGTATATGATGATATGTTCTTAAATCTATTCCAACGAGTGTCATAAAAAAACCCCGCACTAGGCGGGGTTGCACTTGCATGGGATTAGTTTAATCTTGGTCGGCAAGAGACTTGAAATAATCCAAGTCATCATCACTTTCCGAAATCTTAGAATCTAATACTGAAACATCATCTTTGAATGATGCAACGGTATCTTCAGCTTTAGATTTGGCAATTGGTGCACCAGTGAAACCTAGAACCTTGTCCAAACGACCTTTCAATTGGTCATAAGGTTTGAAGTTTTTCTTCTCTGTAAAATCTTTCAGAGAATATTCTTTCTTCCACAATTCTTCCAGTTTCTCATCGTTGCCATCAAACAGAGCAGACACATCAGCAAATTCTGATTTGTCATAGTTGCGATAGCCTTCGACATTACGAATCTTCAACTTGAAGTTAGCACCTTCCCACATATCAAATGGGTTAACTGGTGTTTCATCAGCAAATTCAGGATTCATTGCTTCTGTAATCTTATCAAAGATTTTCTTACCAAACTTATACAGTTTGATTTGTCCTTCATTAGAAGGATTGCTTGGGTCAGAAACCACAAGAATGTTTGCTAGATAGCTTAACTTGCGCTTTTGTTTACGAGCAACATCTTTGTTTGCTTCGATACCAGAGTTCCACAATGTGTTATTGTGTTCACAAACTGGACACTTCTCATTAAGAGTGGTCAAGCAGTTATCAATAAACCATCCGCCTGGTCCTTGAAAGCCATGGCTGAATGTTCGAACCCAAGGAAGTGCATCATCACCATCAACAGCAGGTGCTGGCAAGAAACGAATAATGGCCATGCCATTACCTGCCTTGTCAACTTCTGGTTGCCAGAAACGATTGTCATCTTTGGAGTTTTCGGTGCCTGCTGATGTAGCTTCGACCGCTTTTGAGAGTTTTTCAAATGAGCTGCTGTTGCGCTTTAGATTTGCAAATGAAGTCATATAATTTTCCTTTGTATAGACGTAGTATTAACGGAGTATAGTTTGATTATCCACATTTTCATAATATACTTTATTTAGTATTTTAATCAAGTAGAGTCCTCAGTTTTGCCAGTGTTTCATTGGCATCTTTGTGAAGAATACCAAGACCACCAGCGGCATTAAAATTAACGATAATGTCTTCTGTATCGTCAATTAAAATAGTTTCAGGTGTTGCATATGCTGTTTTATGTTTGCGACCTGGAACAATATTGGCTTTGTATGGAATACCATTGTTGCAAAGCCAAACAACTTTCTGAGCAGCAACTTCTGAATGGAATTTTTCACCACCAGATGAAGATAGAATCTCCACTTCCCAGTCAGTTTCGTTTTGAATAAAATCAAGCAACTCTTTTCCACCTGGGAACCATTCAAGGCTTTCAAAGTTTCCATCCATAATAAAGTTAGGCCAATTGGTTGTGAAGTTTTTACGGTCACGAGCACCAAGAGCATCCTTACCATACAGCTCTGTGAATCGCTTCTCAAAGTTGCATAGTACACCATCCATATCCAGGTAGAGTTTAGTTACTTTCATTTATTCAATACTTTCTTTAGAATTAGCCTATATTTTACATCATCCTTAGGAAGAAATGCGGCATACTTGAGCAATTTCAACCGATAATTTGGCCAATGTATCGTGTCGGCAATCTTCTTAGACCAAACAGGTACGAATCCCATTTGATTGTTTAATAGGCAAACAGTTTCTATTGTTACTTCTTTCCTGAGTGCTTTTCTCAGTAGAGTTGGATAGTCATCACCAACACGTAGGATAGAGTTTGGATCATCAAGTCCTTCAAAGAGGTCACGACATTCACTTTCAAAATTGTATGACATTGATTGTATGACCTTTTGGTGCTTGCGATAATTCACTTCAGCATCTTCTAGTAATAATGAGCCAACCCAAGTCTTTTCATCTTCTACAAAATTAGCGACAATGAAATCAATCATGTCTTCTTTTTGTACAAGACGGCGAGACAACTTATAGAAATGATATTTGTCTCTGCGGTTCTCAAATGCAGTCACACTAACGTTGGATTTACCATTGTATTTGAAAAAATCATATGATTCGTTAGTGAAGTGTAATTTGAGAGCCTGATACAAACTGAATGTTTCGTAGCCAGTCATATAGGCAATCTAGAACCTTTTTCTTTCAACATGTTATTATCCATTGCATCATTCTCAATCTTAGCCTTGAGATTTGCATTAATCAATGTAGCTGCAACCTCAATTTCAAGACCGGTTTCTCTGCAATGTTCCACGATAGCTTCGATATAGTTGTATTGTGACCTAGCAACCAATGCATCGATAGCTTTGGCAAATTTTGCCATTTCATCTCTAGTAGGCATTATTTTAGTCCACATTTAGGGTCGAAGCATGTGTTTCTTTCCATAATAGCAACGGGAAGACCACATACAGAACATTTTTCACTTAGACTGATTGAATCCATTGTCACCATTTCTTCAACTGGTTGACCTGCACCATAAGATGTTAGATTGGTAGCCATGTTATCAAATACTTGTGCGCCAATATAGTCTTCTTCATACTCATTGGGATAATCAGGTTCTGGTTCTTTGTAATAGTCAAGGCCTACAATTTCCAATTCACCATCAAATTCAAATGAACAACCCTTTAAGAATTGTCTGAAGTGTTCAAGTACAGTTGGTAAAAAGTCAGCTTCAAATTCTAAAGTATTTTTTGACCCAACAGGACCATCATGCTCACATGTTAGAGTAAATTTAGGCATTATTTCACCACAGTTTCATATAGAGTTTCAAACTGGTCATGTACTGCCACTTCTTCATCATAATTTTGCTTATAGTAAACCTTAACCATTCGTTGAACGATTTTCTTAGGCAACTGTAATTGTTTACTGATATCAGCCGTTGCTTCTTTGATAAAGTCTTTCTCCGCTGACGCACGAACCATCGCATCAGAACATTCACGGATAACCTTCAATAGTTTATCTCGGTCGCCTGGATTAGATAATTGATTAACACTCACTTGCTGAATAGCCATAATATACTCCTAGTTTACTTTTTCATTGCATATGTAATGCAGGTTGGGTTTGTGCTTGTTTCATATGCACACTTTACAGACAATGGGTCAACACCTTTAGCAATAGCTGCTTCGATATTTTTGGCCATGTTGTTTCTGTCATTGATATTATAAATGATTGCACCAATAATTGCGGTACAAACCACAATAATTACCGATACACATACTGTAATCAAATCTTTATTCATAGTAGATTCCTTTGTTTCTGTCAATTTTATCACCTTTGCTTTTGTAGAAAATATGCCTGCCAATCTGTTTCTCCTTTTGTAGTTTTGTCCAACCAGGATTTACATAATCTGCATGATAGTAGGTTGCCCCATTTGTTACATCCTTCATTCTATCAAAATTCAAATACATGTGTGTTGACATTTGCAATATCTCATTATACAACGGAGTATGCTTGATTGTCAAGAGCCTGGAGGTAAATGATGAGTCACAATACCAAGAAAACTGGCATGTCCCATTGAACTTTTGTTTTACCACATCACAAACTGTACTCGCATAGTTGCCTGTCTGAATACGATTGAAGGTGACGAACACCACCGCCTTGCGACCTTCAAGAGGTTCATGGGCAGCTTCAAAGTATACATTTTCTGCGAGACACGTTACCTGTTTTTTTGATTCATCGGTAAGTGAGTTGAAAGATGCTTTAATTGGCATCGTTGGATTTTGAATGTTGATGCTTGATATCATTATGATAATCGAAGCAAAGAACAGACTAAAAAGTATTGGTTTACTTCTCAATATTTCTCCTTGAGTTATATTTAGTCCCAAAGGTTTCGATAATACTTTCCGAATAGTTTAAAACCATTTCCGATTCTTTCATGTACAACCTTTAGAGCTTCATAATCAGTTTCATGTGTGTGGTCATCATTGTAAACCATTTTGTACATTTTTGGTTTACCATTTTCATCCCACTCACAAGCTTCACTTCTTGTTGACCATTCACCTTTAGAATATTTTTCTTCCCATTTGTTATCAACATGATGTTCAAATGCAAAAATCATTTCTTCCATTACCCAATCCCAGCGTTTGAAATGATTACCATCGGTATCCCATTCATTCTCTTTAGCAGGTGCTGAAGTAGATTTCAATTCTTCTGGTACATCTTCATCATCAACATTTGGTGCACCATGTTTACTTTTTTGTAATTGCTTTAACATCGGCAAAGCAATAATACCAAGAGTATGATCCATTGACCATGTGTCGTATCTGTCAATCTTAATATAAGTCGTACGGCTACGCTTAGACTCTATCCATTGGCACAGTTTTAATAGCCAAGTTTTTGGTGGATTTTTTGAATCTGTAATTTTTTCATCAGTAGTTCCATGAGAGAGCCATGTTCCAAAATTATGTACCCAATCAGGTTTACTTTTAAAACCATATTCATCCTTCACAGGCTTTGCCCAAAAGCAAAGTGCTTCGGCTATTTGATATGGGCCAACCCAATTCTTATAAGGTCCGATGTAAACTTTCATTTCTGTGAATCTCCAGGCAATACACGATAATTATCTTCTACAGAATCAGGTGTGCTGACCTCAATGATTGTACCTTCTTCAAGGCAAATGATTTGGTGTGGTTCAAGCGGTTCATTACGCCACACCGAACCAACTTCCAAAATTTGAGATTTCATTTCTGCATTCTCGGTCATAATATATTTCACTTCGAATTTACCAGACAAAACATACCATGTCTCATCTTTCTCAGCATGAAAGTGCATACTGAATCGAGCATCTTTATTAAAACGTAGCATCTTGCCTGCATACTTGTCATTGGTCGCCCAAATTAATTCTGAGCCCCAACCCTTTTCAACAAAACCAGTCTTACGAGTTGTCATATATCACCTGTAAATAATAAAACAAAAAATTATTTATTTTCGTCTTCTAATCCATCAAACACTTTATCAAACCAAGTTAGTGCTTCTTTTTCACTATTGAAAAACGGACTTACCTGGTGTTTGTTATCATCAACATAAAAGTAAGTATATGTTGTCATACCCATATCTCTATATTGTATTAGTTTCATAAAGATTCCTTTATTATAACATAAAGCTATTTATTTGTCAACCTTTTGCGCCAATACTTACCTATGTATCTTTGCAAGGATTCAATATAGTAATCGGACTTTTCTCGCACAAAAATCTGGTGAGAACCATCTTCAACGGCAATGGCAACCACAATTTGATTGATTGGCTTACCAGTAATTTCACCAAACATTTCCGCATATGCGGTACATTGCATAAAATAATTTAGAATGTTATCTTCTGATTTTTCTCTAGTAGAGGATTTAAAATCAATCACCGATAATTGACCATTCCATTCGGCAATACAATCAACACGACCAGCCAATCTCAAGGTCTTAGAATAAAGAGCTTGTTCAATACAATATACATCACCAATATTTTCATCAATGTGTGGTCTAAGTGATAAGAACAATTGCTTGGTATCAGGCATCATTGTTCGCAACTTATCATCTGTCATTTCATTGAGCAGATAGTTTTCACAAACAGTATGCAATTTGGTACCACGACTGGATGCTTTAGCTGCAATTTTATTTGCTACGTCAGCACCAACTCTTTCACGCCATTCAAACAAAGCTTTCTTATTATAGTCTGAAAGAACTGTCGTTACGGATGGATACGATTTACCAATTGGTGTTACATACTCACGGCCTGCTTCGGTCGTTTGTGCTTGTAACTCAAAATCCAATTCAGGTAACTTAACATGATTAAAAGCCAAACTATTTTCCTATGTGTTTATCAACCAATTGTTTGGTCTTAATCTCTTTAGATGAACGCTTGCCATGACGATTAGCAACATCACTTGATTTGTGGTTTTCTGATATTTTAGAAAGCACTTCTTTGAATCCATCTGGTACTTTACCAGTAATGGAAACTCCACTAACAATTGCAGCTGAGGTCACAACTGAGTGGATTGTTGGATTGGTTTGTAGATAATCCTCACGAGCAGAGATGCTCATAAATGATTCAAATTCTTCACCTGTTTCAGTATTTAAAAAGCTATACAATGGCACTATACCACTCCGGTCTATTACGTTTCTTCCAAGAAGCTAAATGCGCCTTGTTGTTTATATAGTAATTGTGGTAGGACTTAATAGAATCGCCTGCAACTTTCACATCATCAGGCATTGCAGGAGTTGGTTCAGTAAAAGGATTATTTGGTATATTTACTGGACATGCGTACAAAAGCTTTCCGTATTTTTCACATGCATGGTGCTTATCATATCGATGTGTATATTCAAGTAGCAAATGATTCCACATACGATTTAACCAAAGATAATTTTCTTTACTTGCACGAACCCACACATTCGATGGATGATTAATGTGAGAAGCTTTCATTAAGCCAATTTCATAATCATTATCTTTCATGCGCCAGCGTTTGATTTTGCGGCCATTGGCCGTCTTATCAATGTATTCTTCGCCGTCAAGCATTCGGTGTGCAGTTGACATAAGCTGTGCATACTCAATAATCATTTTGACCACATGCTTGTCATTGTGCATTTCGGCACATTTAGCTACATCATTGTCAAGGTAAAAAATGTTCATAGGTCATACTTCACGCCTTCTTTTGTAAAGAAAGCGCTTACCTTTTTCTCATTGTCCCATGCTGAACAATAATGATTGTCTTTGTCACACAATTCTAAGGCTTCATCAAATGATACAACACGGTGAGAAACAATAACTTCACCAAGATGTTCTTGGCTAAATTCTTGTGCTTCATTCAAGGTTACAGTATCAAGCGCCCATTGGGCTTTGCCTTTTGGTACTTCGACCATGTAGCGTTCACGGAACTGAGAGATAGCTTCAACAAGTACCCATTCAGTTTCTTCTGTTTTCTGTTTGGTCATAGAAAATGTTCCATCACCATTATCTTTCCAGTCTAAAGTATCACCAGTTTTCCAACCAGTTTCTTCCATTAGTTTGTCTGGCAATGGCAAGACCAAATCACCAGTTTCTGGATCTGTTTCAAGTGTAACGAGATAACTCATTCTTTTTCTCCAAAAATATTAGACCAAGTTTGTAATTTGGCTTTTTTAGCCAACATAGCTTCATGTACGTTTGTATCATCGATAATTTTTCTTTCAACCATCAAATCAATCATACAAAGAAGGTCACCAACTTCTTCTGTTAAACGGTCACGATTTGATTTGCCATTGTGTTTAGCATCAACACCAAATCGAAACACTTTAGAAATAGCTTGAGTGACCTCTGCACATTCCTCCTGAGTAATCAGGAGGATTTCTTTTTCTGATGCATTAATCATGCAGTCACTTCTGTAACGACCAGTGTTTCTGCAACAGGTGCAGTTTCAACAACAGGTGTGGTTACAGGAGTAGCAGCTAAGTCTTTCAACTTAGTAACTTTTGCAGCCTTAGGTGCAACAGCTGGTGCGCCTGCAACAAAACCAGACTTGGTAATGCCAACACGATCCATGTATTTCTTAACGTCAGAGACATTGACGATTTGATAAGCGGTCACTTTGCGACCATCTTTAATTGCTTTGACTACGCCATCGGCATTAGTCTTAATGTGCCAAATGTAGGTCGACAAACGGTACATTTGAATTTCTTTGCCAAGCAACGCATCGATTTCTTCAACGGTTGTTGGTTTGCCACTAATCATAACCGTCAACAGTTTTTGGAACGGTTTTAGTTTGATTGCTTTTACAGTTTTAGTTTTAGACATAATATATTCCTATCAATTTGAGGGTTCTAGTATAACACAAGTAGGCGAATTTGTCAAGAGGCATCGCCAATGTTTGCCTCATTCTGTTACAGTATCGTAACAAAAATCGTAGAATTCTTTCCAAGTGCCGTTAAAAATCACTTCGTCAGGATTCTTTACAACCACGGTATCTTCGTAAATGTGGTATTCATACTCTTGCCAGCAGCTGTTAGATTCAATTGGATAAATGTAAAAACCTCCAGCTGATTTTTTGAAATTAGCAATCATTTGAGCAGCGAGACAACCCATGCCGTTGAAAAATAATTTATCCACGCCAACAGGAATGCCATTGACCATTTCACCAGACAGCAAAAACTCAGCCAGTTCTTGGCCGTGACCAGAAGGGTAACCATCAAATTGACGGTACATATTCACAATCGGTTTGTTTTCTTCATACACAAAAGTTAAACTACGAGTTCCCATCATTCTTCCTTTTCCAATTTATTATCCCAGTTATCTTTGCACCATTGTTTGGCGAATCCATAACTCACACAATCACTCACATATTCATCACGCCTTGGATCAACTTGTTTCACAGGAGTAGGACTAACTATAACTTCTTTAATCACTTCCTGATTTTGTTGATATGGCTTAACAATCTCAACACTTGGTTTCACTTCAACTGGCGGTAAATGTTTTGCTAATACCGACAAACAAAAAAGTGCTGAGCCACCAATCAAAATTATTTTCCAAAAGACACCAATAATTGCTATTACAATACCAACAATAACAATTGTTTCCAAGACACTTTGTTGAAAAATAAAATCAAGCATTTTTTACTGATAAGGCTCACAATGTACATTAACAGGCACCATCACTTTGGGACCAGCATCGGTTTTAACCGACAGATATTCCACATTAGGACGCATCTTAGCAAAGACGCATTGTTTAGCTGCTTGCACAGCTTCGTTCCGATCCATGGCCTCAGGGCCTTTGTAACCAGATAATTTATAAGTCGGTGTTGACGAACACGCCGCAAGCGATAACACCAAAGGAATAAGCAATAAACGCTTCATTTAATTCTCCGTTTCAAATTCTTCACAAACTACTTCCCAAACTTTCCAATTTTTGCGAATAATGCAATCCATTGATAAGTTATGGTCAGTACAATATTTCCATGCATCAAGATAAAAGAAAAACTCTTTCATATTAAGCCGCTTTCAACATTAACACTGGATACTTTACAAAACCGGTTGTATCTTTTTTGGCTTTGCCTTTTGCATACAAACCGACCACAACACCTTTGGGATCCAGAAACCGCAGGTCTGATTCATCGCCATTAAACACAGGCAAACCCAAATAGGTTTCTGGCATTGGCAATGTTTTTTTGATACCGAAAACGGTAGCAATATTGTAACCTTGTACAATAGCTTTTGCTACATCAGCATCGTTACCATCCGCAGCCGAGAAGGTCAACGAATAGTTAGGAATTTCTTTAATTTTACGACCAAGAATTTTGGTGTAATCATAGAATGTCACTTCAGCAAAAGCTGAGAAAATGTTACGGTACAAACGACCATTACGAACGACCTCATACTTTTCAAAAGCAAGGTCGGATGTGCCGTTCAAACGGAACACAGGAATTAAATTTAGACGAGCAGATTGCTTGATACCCAATTCAATATCTTTTACCAAATCGGCCATGAATTGAATACGGTTTTCGAAAAACATTTTTGTTTTACGGATTCGAGCTTGCTGAATGACGTTGGTAATTTCGCCTTTTTTGAACATGCCGCCACGACCTGCAAGGTTTAAGCAAGCAGCTGTACAACCAGTGGTACGTTTAGCGCAGGTTTCATAACCTGACAAATCAGCAGGTGCCAAGTGCAAAATGTAGGTATTGTAACCTTGTGACAAGCCCTTCAAAACCTTGGGGTTACCTGTAGATAGCAATTTCATTTCATGTCCTTTATCAACTCAACAGGTACCATTATACACGAATCGGCAGGATTGTCAAGCACTTTTTGGCGGGTGTTGCATGGAAACAACAGTAATACTAAAGTATTCATCTCCGCATCGTTGCCTGGTCACGGGCTTCCTCATCGGAAAAGATAGGAACCGCATTGCTTTTGTGCAAAGTACCGATGCCTTTCATAGCAGTACCAGTATAAACTTTACCATGCACAGGTTTTGTGGCAGAACCACCAAATGTTTCCAAACTAGGATATCTTGGTGTTTCACGGCCAACAGGTGTGGTCAATTTTGGAACGCCTGAATTAATCACTTTAGGTTTAAACTTAGAAAATCCAGTGGACATATTATTGACGCCATCAAGCCATGCCTGATACTCAGCAATTTCCTTTTTGGTCTTGCTTTTCTTTTTAGATTTTTGGTAAGTGTAAATTATTGACATACGTATGGTTTGTCCCATTTACCAACGTGAATGTGGTAGTAATATGCTGTATCAAAATAATCCGTTTGAGCATCCGAGCGGTCATAGTAATCAGCCGCAAGCAAAGCTTCTTTGATTTCTTTTAAAGCATCCAAGGCCACGCCATCATAATGGTCATCGAGCCAATATGGATTAACCTGAACATAATCACCACCAAAATCAATTGGGCCAGATTTAAGGTTCAAGATAATGCTTGAATGATAGTCAACCCGCAAAGAACCTTTGAGGTTGTATTTCTTTAAAACGGGTTTCAAAGCTGCAGCAATAACTGCTTTCTTTTGTTGATTCATATAAGCCATTTTTATAACTCCAGTTCTTTGGCAAAAAAGCGGATTTTGCCTTCATAGTCAAGCTGATCCTGTTCAAATTCTGTTAGGTAGTCATCAGCCACAACTTCCCAATTAATGATTGAGGAACGGAAATACTCGCTGTCCTCTTCAATTTGGCCACGCAGAGCCATAACGACCTCTGTGGTATTATTAATATTGGTAAAATTCTTTACCACATAATCGCTACCACCCTTGGCTTTCCAATATTGTGGGCACTCACCTTGACCGTCCCAATCGTGGGCGCCATAGTTTTCATAATTTTGGGTGGAAATAAGCAATTTCATTTTTTATCCTTACATTGACCAATACGATTCTGAGGAAGCAGAGCAAAAATGCGGTGTATCGTATTTTTCCTGATATTCTTTTCCAGAAATTAAATTCTTTTTAGTAATCCATGTTTCGAAAATTTCTACATCAAAACCTAAATTACGTTTACCGTTAGCAACAGCATTAATGTATGCTGTGGTTACTGGCGCAAATTCTTGTTTAGCAACCAGACGGCGGCCTTCTTTTGTGCGGCGGTCAGTTTTGTAAATTTCGAGGGTGTATTCTTTTGTAGCAGACATTTTTAATCCTTAAGCACGTTTGAAACCGAGGTCATAATGCATCATCAACATTTTAGCAATATTGATATATTGGCGAGAAGCGTTTTTGTTGTCACGCTCTAACATTTCTTGAGCATCCGACAGGTAAGAAGCAATGACCATGCCCACACCTGAAAATTTAAAGGTCATTGATTCTTCTACAGAAGCAATGATATCATCAGCAGGCGAACCATATGCCTGCAATTCCCATGTCAATTTATCTTTCATTTGATGTCCTTATCAACTCAACAGGTACCATTATACAGATTTCGGCAGGTTTGTCAAGCAATTTCGGTAGACTGTAGTTTTTCTGCAACAGCAGTAATATGTTTACATTTCCCACGGAAATTAAAACCTGTACAGGTACAGGTATAATGTGAATCATTTAGTTCTACATTATATACTTTAGTATTACTTTGCACATTGAATACTCTAGTATTATCTTTTATGGATTTACCAGATAATCGTTCTAATTGAATATTGCGGACTTTAATAAATGTCCGATATCGTTTATCGATTTTAATCTGTGATTTTAATATATTTACTTTATTATCATTTTGTTTGATATAAGCGATAATCTTATTTTGATTATCTAGTAAATAAGTATGATTACAGGCACCATAATGGCCTGTCCATATTGTAGTTTCTTGCAGAATTTCACTCATACCAATACCTTAACAGATATTAGCAAAAATGTCAAGCGGGTTGTTGTATTAAAACAACATCAACCTTTTAGTAGTTGCTGACTCGAATCTTCGGAAAGGTCTTCTTCGAATTCAGCCATTTCAAGCCTTTTCAATTCTTTTTTCAAGGCTTCAATTTGGCCTTTGTCTTCGGAAATTTCTTGCTTCAATTCTTCGATGCGTTTTTTAAGTTCATTTCTGTAACTCATATTCTTTTTCCTCTTTTACTAACCGATAAAAGCTTCGGTCATGGTGTTTCTTTTTTTGTGTTGGTTTAACCACGTTGTCTGTATTTTTACGAAACTTTGTTCGTTCAGGTTTTTCAACCTTCTGCCTGCCTGTATACATTTTAGAAAATAATATCCGCAACACCGAGCTCTACTATTTCCTCAGCAGTAAACCAAACATCGCTCGGCGGTATAAGTTTGGTCTTCACACTACGAGGTTCCAAACCAGTACATTCCTGCAATACTGTTAGCATTCTTGTATTGGTAAGTTCACTTTCACGCACGAACGCTTTCATGTCGTGATATTTTCCATTCATCTCTGTGGCATATTGATGACACATGATGCTTGT
>Ga0315901_10003866_pt1 | contig 19051 bp, 21 predicted proteins | sample LakEriMetagenome_10_FD_203761 | JGI IMG/M metagenome (GOLD analysis project Ga0315901, IMG submission 203761) | Freshwater fungal communities from buoy surface, Lake Erie, Ohio, United States - Buoy 2 MA116 | ecosystem: Environmental > Aquatic > Freshwater > Lake | place: USA: Lake Erie, Ohio...
AACCCCAAAACGTTTTATGCCATACACCATCTTTTTGTGTTAATTTTCCTGGTGACTCTTCATAACCTGCTAACATACCACCAACCATAACCATAGTAGCACCAAGAACGATACTTTTTACAATGTCACAATTCTGTTTAATAGAACCATCGGCAATAAGTGGTTTCTTAGAGACTTTACTACAACTTTTAATCATACTTGCTTGCCATCCACGATTACCAAAACCTGTTGAGTGATACGTTGTGCATGCTGATCCACCACCAATACCTACTTTAATTGCATCACATCCCCATTCTCCTAAATCAATTACCGCTTCAGGTGTGCAAACATTCCCACCTATGATAAATGTGTTAGGGAGTTTCTCTCTTGCAAATTCAACCATACGTTTCATTTTGATAGAATGTCCATGAGCAATATCAATAGTGATAAATTCAGGTATTAAATCTAAATCCTTTAATTCTTTAATTAAGTTGTATGCGTCCTCATTTACCCCAATTGAAATTGATGATACTAGATTAAGAGATTTCATTTTTCTTACAAAACTAATGTTATCAGTCCCGAATCTATGAAGAATATAGAAGTAACCATTCTCTGCTAATTTAACTGCCAAATCTTCGTCAATAATACTTTCCATATTGGCGGGAATGACTGGTGATTTGAATCTATATCCACCAAACTTAATGGATGTGTTACAATTACTTCTTGATTCTACATAACTGTATTCAGGAATTAGGGTAATGTCATCAAAATCAAATCTCTTCTTCATTTTTTTCTTCTATTAGTTTATTTACTCTTTTCTTACCTTTCTCACCAATTGGAATTGGATTTCCGTATTCACTTATTTGAACAAAACGTATGTTTGTTTTAAGAACAATTACTTGATTACCAGTATAAACATCATGTGCTCTTGCTTCCATATAAAGTGTTACAGATGTTGTTCCTATCTTGGACGGAAAACCATATATTTTTAGTAGCTGCCCTTCTTTTGCGGGTTTCTCAAAATTACATTTATCAATTGATACTGTAACCATACGAGGTGAATCACATAATTGCATTGAATACCCTGCGGCAGCCGCGTCAATCCACGCGAGCAATTTTCCGCCAAAGAGATTTCCGTGAAACCCCAAGTCAGACTTTTTTATCGGATGAGTGTTTAATAGTTCCATTGATTGTTTTTTGTAAAATGTAATTATATTTCCTAATACTATCAACTACAATATTTATTATTATGAATCGTAAAATACAACTTTTTGAAGACGGTAGAAAAAGGGAAGTCACAAGAACAATAGTAAGGGATATAGTCCAAGTTTTCAAGGACGAAGATGAGGGGGAATACTATTTACCAAATTACGTAAATGACGAACATGACTTTTATAATTTTGCAGGGTTAGATATGGACTTAGCTATTGAGTTGGTTATAACCCCAAAAGAAGATATACCCAACTTCAAAGTCGATGCAAACTACTTTAGAGACGATGATATTATACAAATAGAAATAGAGTATAATACAAAGAACAAGAAAAAATTATTATACGATTTAGTTGGAGAACTTAATGAAGTAATTGCACATGAAATAAAACACGTAAATCAAAACATTACAGGTTCTCATGATTTGAATGTTCCTGAACCAAGTGATCCTTACGAGTATTACACACAAGAACACGAATTGGATGCGCAAAAAGCAGGATTTAGAAGGTTAGCCAAATTAACAAAAACACCAATGGATGTTGTTGTTAAAAGGTGGTTTAAAACACATAAAGACATTCATGGGTTGACTGAAAAAGAATCAATGGATGTAATAAGTAAAATATTAAATTAATATAATGAAACGGTTACCAGAAATTTACAATAAAAAAATAGATATAATAAAAAAAGTTATCTTAACCCGTTCAGGGTTTTTATCGGAATTTGGTATGACTAACATCAGTATTGATTTGATTGATTCTACTTATCATTTAGAAAGTAACGAATTTAAATTTACAGAACTTATTTTTGAGGTAGGCTTAAAAGGTATTGATTGTGATGATTGTGATTTTGAGTTAGAGTCAATAATGGGGCTTATTGAAAGTTATAAAGAGAGATTATATGAGGCGGCATCAATTTTTATTGATGAGAATTTAAAAGTAAAAAACGGTAATTGTTTAAGGGGGTTATTGAACTTCCAAATTGATTATAGCAACTCTACAATTAATAAAGTTGTTTTTGGTGTTTTCTTTGATGTGGGAAGCGCTTATTAACTTTTGAATCTTTTAACTATTGAATATATTATTCTTTTTGCAAAATTACCAGCAAGACTAATTGACACAAACATTATAATTCTTTTTACAATGTCACTGATTTCAGTTTCACCGTATCCTTGTGCCATTTCATATAATTGTGGAATAATTGGAATTAAAAAAGTATATGCCAACATATTGGACATTTTTGCAAATGGTAAAGCCAAACTATCTATAAAGTTAAAAAATGTTCTTTTGAGTAATTCACATTTACCTAACATGAAATCAAATTCTTGAATTAATAATTTTTCTTTTATTTTTTCCAATACCATTTTTAGTTTTTCTTTATTGGATGTGTAGTAGGTTAAAATAATACCTGTAGATAATAAAGCAAGATCGGATCCAGATAAAGATGGGTATTTACCCTCCATAAAATCGGATACAGGTTTTACAAATCCCGCAATACTTACACCCCACGTTGAAAGAAATCCTAAATCTAAACCAATCTGTTTTTTTGTTTCTTCACTCACAGTTTGAAAAAACCGTTGGAGTGATTTTAAGTTGGAAACACTTTCTTTTGATAGATTCTCAACAATTAATTTTTTATATTGTGATTCAGTTATTGTTATTCTCATAACAAATAAATATATTGACATATTTATATTTGTATGGCAAGAAAAGTAAAATATTTACCAAACGCACCGCTTGAGGTTGGTGATAAGGTTATTTGTATTAAAATGGACGACCCGTATAGTCCTGTGACTTCTGGAACACCTGGTATAGTAAAAAGGGTTTCTGAAGTATTTGGAGACAAACAATATAATGTTGATTGGAAAGGTGGTTCTAAATTGGCACTCATTGATGGAGTAGATATGTGGAGAAAAGTTGTTGAAATGAATGATGATGAAATAAATGAAGGAATTTTATTTTTTACAACCAAAAGAGCAATACTAAAAGAAACTAAAAGTAAAAAAAGATAATTATGGCGCAGTATTTTTTCAAAATGTCACAAGCAGAAAAAAACAATATATTAGACAAACATAAACACGTTTATGATGGTTATGTTACTGAATATGGACAAAATAGTAATCAACAACCACTATATGTCCAAGATTTTGCAAATGATAAAGAGGGTATTACTGTGTCAAATAAAGGTGTTGTTAAACCATACACCAATATGAATATCAATGAGGATATAGATAGAAGAGATAGAATCGGAGACGGAGCTAATGATTTAGATGGTGGAACTGTTGATATTGATTCAGATGATATGAATTTTGTTTCTTTGGGTAAAAGTTTTGATGATCCCTACAATGAAGATATGGATAGTGATTTTATGATTAGTGTTGAATTTGATGAATTGGATGAAGACTATGAATATGATATAGATAGAGATTTCAGTGAAGATTTGGCAGGACCGATGAATTACGAGGTTGAGGGTGATAGTTTTAGAGATGAGGTAGATGATGAAGAAATACCTGACTTTATGGAAAAATTGAACGAGTCTTTGGATATGTTCAAGAGAATGAGGAATTACAATTGAGATGGAAATCCAAGAAATAACCTTTTATTATCTATACGAGGGGACAAATCAAATTGAGGTGTCATTTAGATTGACAACCGATTCTGATGATGAAATAAGAAATGATTTAATTGATTTGGATGAGGCAAAGACTTATGGTTTGACTCTAATCGAAGAAGAATACGACTATATTAATGAAGATGATGAGTTTGAGGATGGTGATTTCTTTACAATAATTGATGAGGATAATCTTTTTTCGTTTCTTAATGAATACTACATTGTAAATCCAATAAAATTACCAACACCAGAATTATTATAAAAAAGTCCGTGATTATCACGGACCTACTCTTGTAAGAATCAATGTAATCGATTCATTTGCACCTGAAGAACCTGACGCCCATTGTCCTGAAGAACGTAATACAAGCGTCTCTAATCCATCATCTATAATCTGAAACACTCTACGTGTTCCATTTATATCTAAAACTAAATTACCCAAGTAATTATTTGTTTCGTTTTTAACACTATAAAAACATTCGTTTTTCCAATACGTTCCACCTGTTTGTAGATTTGTTGGGTTATAGAAAAATACTTGATAATCAAATGCAAATCTTGTAAATCCTACTTGAATTGAGTCAAAAGGATTTAGTTCGTTCGGATTAACATATAAGTCACCAGGATAAAATACCATATAATCTGACGTATCTGTATTATCAATTTTTTCATAAGTAATTCTATCCACTCGATATTCACCACTTAAAGATAATAATTTTGGTTGTGTATATTTTATACATGAAACCAAAGATAAAAATAAAACAAATACTACAATTAACTTTTTCATACACTTATAATTTTATAATTACAAAGATAAACACTTTTTTCGAATACACAAATATTTATTGATAAAATATCTTTATGCAACTTGACGAACTCATTGGTTTGATGGAAAAATTTACATTTAATAATTCTGAAAGTGAGTTAGGAGAACAAGATGCACCTGCGGCAGATACTGGTGGAGGTGGTGGTGGAGCATATCCTACTGTAACAAAGTGGGAAACAGGACTCACAAGAAGTAATGCAAATCAAATTGATTACAAAGTTACGTGGAAGTCACTCAATAAAATTGTAAGAGGAAAGGCAAATACTTTGTTATGAAAAATGTGGATGACTTGTTGAAAAAAGTTCTTCATATAATGTATGATGAAAAATATGTTATGAATGAACAATTCAGAAAAAATACATATAAAAGCCCCTCTAAAACGTTACCTAATTTGGTTAGAAATGCAAGTGTATTTGATGAAGTAAAGAAAAACTTGGGTGAGGAAGGTAATGTTGGGTTTAATGAAACGTTTCCTCCAATTATATCTTGTAAAACAGGTGAAAAATATATAGATCCCAATGTAATGGTTATTCAAACTCATGTAAAGAAATCATCACAAGAATGGTATGATAAACAAATGGAACTTTACAACAAAAATAAAACAAACGGTATAACCGCCTGTAAATATTATGTCTCAATTATTTTAGATCAATCAAAAAAAAAGATAGGAGACTACAGAGAATCAAAAAAGACAGTTAATTATGACGAAGAAATATTGGACTGTATAAATGGTTCTTATATGAAAGACAATTTTTTACCTGATGGGTGTGTAAAAAGGTTTCAACAATACAGGGAGGGTGTTGGTATGGACATTGTCAGATGGTCGACAGGTAATTGGTGGTTCTCTGATTACCAAAAATGGACAAGTGATAAAAATTACACACCGAAATCACCGATAACAATGAACAGTTATTATTCTATTCGAAAAGCAGGAGAAGGTAAAGATTCTCAATTTGACATAGAAAATAATTTAGGTAAAGAAGATGGTATGAAGGCAATAGGGTTATATTCGATAGATTATGATACTGATGTCACTGCAAATTTAGCATTAACCAAAGAAGAAATGCAAACATTAACTATGAACCCAATGACATCTGACAACAAGTTCAAAGGAGGAGGAAAATATATTTGCAAAAAACCAAACGTGACTATGGTTAATGTACGAACTTCCCCTGAAGTAAATACAGACACTGGTACTTTTGATCCTTATGATAATTACATAAATTGGACATCTGATGATATAATAGGTAAATACATCGGTGAAAAAAGACAATCTTTTCCAATTATTGCACAAAATCAAGTTCCCACATCATTAGAAACATTTTCTAAAAAATTGACTAAAAACGAAATATTTTCATGGAGAGATTTGATTGATAAAAAAATGTCAGACACAGGTAAAGTAGGAATTTATAAAAAAACAATATTGGATTTTTTTGATAAAAAAAAACTAGACAATAATTTTGAATACGCAAAGTTACAAGGTATTATAATTATCATGAAAGTATATGGTTTGGACACAAACAATAAATCATTTATACCACAAGAAATATACGCGAAATTACCAAGCGGATTCAAACCTATGTTATGGTATAATATAGAACTTATGAAACCAATGGAAGACAAAAGTGAATATACAACGGACATATATAAAAAAGCGTGGGTAAGATCTGATAACGTAGTATTTTGTAAAACAGGTGATGATGAAAATTCACAAACTACTTACACTATGGAAAAGTTGAAAAGGCTTCCTATGAAACCATTAAAAGATATGTAAATCAAATATGAATAATTTTAATGAGGACATAGAAAATATTTTGAGGTTGATGAATATTAAAGACGATGGAAAAAAATCTTACGTAAAAAATATTCAATCAATTCTTGAACAAAAAAAGAAATCTACAGTTGATAAATTACTCGAACCAAAAAGATTTGAGGATAGAGCTATGGATTACGTAACAAAACCCGCCGAACCAAAAGAAACTAAAACGATAGGATACTTTAAGTTTGGTAATATGGCACAAATACCATACGTTAAAGGAGCTAAATTCAAAAAAATCACAACTTTGGATACAGGTGTGATTATGGGTTTAACAAAAAAAGATAGTTACGGTTACTATGAAGAAATATACGTTCCTACTTACGGACAAAAACTTCGAAGATACTACCCAAAAAATGAATGGAGAGATTGGGCTTTTTTGAAAAATAGAGGTATTCCATATGCATTCACTACAAAAGACGGAAAGAAATTTCATCTCTCATTAAAGTTAGTCGACCCACTTAAAGCCGTTGCTGATTTAGATGACCCATCAAATGTAAGTAGGGGTTGGGCACTAACTTATCCTGGTGTAAGAAGTAATTCTGAAAATGACTCAATGACAGGTTATTATTCGACTGAAGGTAATAAAGAAGTTCCATATAATATAACCGCACCTGTAATACCAGGTGATATGTCAACATTCAATTTAGATGATAGAGGGGAATTTGACAAATTTATGGATGGTTGGGCAGGAACAATAAGTCAAGTAATCATATCAATGGCGGTTTTTGTATTGACAAGAAATTTTGCAGTATCTCGTATGGCAGCCGCGCGAATAGTGGCGGTAGAAAGTGTCAAAACAAGACTATTTATGGCATCTTTGTTCGCTGAAACTATTACAAACGTACCAATGGCGATATACTATTTCAATAGACCTGGTTATGAAGCCGCAGGGTGGATGTCATTGGCTTTTATCGCCCTCCCTTTTATAAATAAATTTACTCCTTTAGGAAATATTATTAGTGATTTTAGTCAAGATACTTGTGTTAGATTATCTAAACAACTCATGGAGTCCAACATGAAGACTTTGACAAATGCGGAATTAAAAGTATTTATCGAATCGTTAGATATTGAAACTAGATCGTTATTTTATGAGGTAGCAAGAAACAGAGTTAGAATTTCGGCATTATTGAGACAATCAGAATCACAGTTATTGAATGTAGCAGGTAAATCTCAAGAATATCTTAAAAGTAGGGCTGAAATGTTGGCAATAATAAATAAACCACCAAGACCCCTTATAAAAGATATTACAATTGATTTTTCAGTGACATACACCTTTGGTAAGTTAATGGAAAAAGTTGTCGATTCATACATGAAGTATAGTGCCCAAAAAGGTAAAGATGTTCAACAAATGACAAAAGATGAGTTAAAAAAAATGTCTGAACTATTAAAAAATGTTGATAGACAATTGGAGCAATTACCTGAATGGGTTAAGTTTTTTTCGGAGGATGCCGCACAAATTAATTTACCTACTTTTGAAATAACCGAAGAAATGACTTTAGAATTAGCAGAAAAGGGGGTTTTTTCAGAAGAACTTAAAAACAAATTGTTTCAAAAATCAGCAAATTATCTTAACGAATTTCTACGTAACATTAAAACAATAGATGAGTTAATCCCTTACTTCAAAGAAATAAATGAATATATTGATGATCCTGAGTACAAAAATAGAATTAGTCCTGAATTAAGAAAAACTATTGAAGATCTAATGGAAGAAAATAGAAAAAAATATTCATTATTATCAAAAGATGAGGACACGGAAACCAAAAAACCTATTGAAACATTAACCACAACTAATGCAGAGGTAAAACCAGTTGAACAACAACCAACAGAACAACCAACTGATAAAATATTGTATCAATATTTCTCCACAAAAAAGAATGAATGGGTTACATCAACAGAGAACGAAAACAAAAATAGAAGTTTGGACGGGTTTACAACAAGAGAGTTGATTTATAATCAAGAATTAAAACAATGGGTCGAATACATTCCAGAAAAAATAAACAATACTGTAGATGAAAATTACGACTACAAAACAGTTGATGGAAAATATTATTATTCTCAAAAAGGAAAAAATAGTTGGGTTGAAGCTACTGGTGATTTATTAGAAAAGATTGTGAAGTTTGTTCCTTTCGATTAACTTTTTTTTGTTTGATACATATTTATTATATAATTAGATCGATTATGGAAAAAAAAACATTTTTATTTGAAGAGTTGTTTCGCATCAGACAAATAATGTCAAATATGGACTACTTAATGGAAGCAACAACAACTCCACCAAAAAATTACAGGGGATTTGACATTAATCTCAATCCCGCTGTATCACAACAAGTAAAAAATGATATTGAAACTTGGGCAAACACAACTCTTGGACTTACTAAAAACGGAAATAGAGTTACATACGATGATTTATTAGATTACGGAAAAAGTAAAACAAGATTTGGTAATACTACAAACGACGCTGAGGCTATTTGGAACGTGGCAGCTCAAGCTGGAAGAGAAAACTTCAAAAGTTTGATAGAAAAAATTCACAAAACACAGAAAGCGGAAATAAAAAACCTTTATGATACCAAAATAGCAACAGCAAGAACAAGAATACAAAATAGTTACAAGAAAACTTTAGACGATGCGGACATTGATTTAACTAGGGATATTAATTTAATAGATACTAAATTAACCAATTTGAAATATGCAAAAAATTCCATTGAAGGATACGCAAGAGACTTTCCAGAAAAATCATTTTTAGTCGATGCGTTACAAAAAAAAATAGATTTATATGAGTCGGCAGTGCAACAGAGTTATTCTTCAAGAGCAGACAAATTACCTGATGATATAGGAACAACAAGTTCAGGTCCTAACCCAGGAGGAGGAGGTCCTAACCCAGGAGGAGGAGGTCCTAACCCAGGAGGAGGTTCTGCAACAAGATCAGCCGTTGAAATAGAAATAGATAATAAACTAAACGAACCTATGTTCAGAAATTTACCCGAAAATGAAAAATTAACCATAAAAAACCACATACTGAATAGAGAAAAATCAACAGGAAGGACTAACTACACAAAAGAAGATTTGAAAGCGGTAGAGTTAGAAGTTGAAGAAGCAGCAAAAAAAATAAAACAACAACTTAAAGATCTGGAACAGGAAGCTAAAGACACCAGAGATATAAATAAAGCAGAAAGAGTAAAAAAGGCAAAAAATACAATTAAAGGTGGTTTGGGGATTATAGGTAAAGTTCTTGGATTTTGTAAAAGATTTGGTACTTCAGGGACAGGAAAAGCGGCTATGGTAGCGGGATGTAATATCGCAATACCAATAATATCAATATCAATATTTAATGCTGTCCAATACGCCTACGATGAAGAAGAAGATATAATAAAGTGGCAAACTTCGATATGTTATTTAGATGCAATATTTCAAATTAAGTCAGAATTTTGTCAAAAATACTCACAATCAAAAGGTGGTTATCAAAATACAAGTGAAGACTTCCAAAAATGGTTGAATGCAAATAGTTGGGAAGCAGCACCATTTAAAGGTAATAGAGCGGAGTTAGTTTACGACAATTCAAGTGCAGATGGTGTGTATTACGAATACAAAGATGGAACTTGGAATAAAACCGAATAATAGAAAAATATATTCATTATGTCACAATTAAATGAAACAGTAGAAAAAAAATGGCAGTATAAAAGTAAAAATACTGGTAATTGGGTAGATTGTACAAATAAAGAAGCAAGTGAAAGAAAAAAAGACAAATTTGAGGTTAGAAAAAACCCAAAATTTGCTAATGATAGTGATGATAATAGTGGTGCAACACTTAAAACTTGTAAGGCACTTGTAGATACATATGTAACCCAAAAAGGTTATACACAAGTGACAAAAGAAATATATAATAAAGATAAAAATAAATATAAATACTCTCATAGTGAGCAGTGCACTCAATCTGATAAAGAAAAAACCAAAACAAGAAGGTATTATTTGAAGACTAAAAAAACAACGTCTGTGACTACTTCAGGTGTAATACAATTTGAATCAGCCGATAGAGCAGAATACATTGCTTTCAGACGAGAGATGGTAAGATTAGGGTTCAAAATAGAAAAGGGTTCTTGCGCTAAATATTACCCACCAAATTATCAAAGAAAATATGTTTATATCAAAGATATCAATTGGTCTGGTTGTTACTATAGAAAGAAAGAATCCACTTCTGTAACAGAACCAAAAAAACCAAATAAGATAAGTGGTGGCGGGTATTCTGATTGTACTGGACAAACAAGAAAAAGAGGTTGTACAGACACTGATGGCGTAATAGCAGAAGTCCAAAGCTGTATTGGTGTTAAAGCGGATGGTAAATTCGGTCCTAAAACAGAAACGGCATTGAAAAACAAAACAGGAAAAATTTCATTTGAGGAAGAAGAAGTAGAGGCAATCTGTACAGGAAAACCAACGTCTGGTACAAGTGGAGGAAACACTGAAACTCCCGAAGGAAAAAGAAACTACTGGAAAAATTTAATTGCTAAAGAACAAATATGGGGTAAAGGTTATATTCACACAACCAAGGGTGGAGATGTTGTTTATGTTTTTAAATCGGCAAAAGATGACATTAATACAAAATTTCCACTAGATACCCTATCAAATGCTGATTTAGATAAATTTGATTATTGGGTGCAATTTGTTATACCTGAAGGTGAGGAAAGAGGACAATTAGGTAAATTAGTAAAATATACAACTACTAACGCAGAAGAAAAAGTAAAAATTGAAACAAACCCAAGGTGGCAGTGGGAACCTGAAGAAGAAATTGAGTCTGTTGATATATTTGAAGTTCTTAATAGAATGTTAAAAAAAAAAATTCAAGAACAAAAATTTTACGGGATAGGTAAAGATGATGGAACACCTGAACAAGGTGTAAAAACGGACGGGGGTAGATACTATGGTTTAGGTAAAGATGACGAAAGTCAAGGAACTACTGGTACTGTTTCACCTAGTAAAGTAGAGGGTATTCCTACTAATCAGACTCAAACACAAACTTCCACTACTTCATCTTTTGATATGAAAACCGAAACACTCAAAGAAATGGGTGATATTAAGCAAAGGGCACTTGCGGTAATTGATGAATGGGATAAATATAATGAAAATTTAGAATATAGTCTTAAATATACTTTAAGATATGCGGGTAAAGCAGAAGTTAATAAACAAATAGATTTAGCCAGAGATTCTATTGAAGATATAAAAACTGAAGATTATTGTACTGACGCATCACAGAAAAAATTGAATGCGTCAAAGGCAGCATTAGATAATGCGGTGAAGGAAAAAGGTGATTTATTAACACCCGAAGATAAAAAATATATTGCACGTATAAATAGTATTATAGAAGAGGTAAAAACAAAATGTGCAAATGTTGAAAAAAGGAAAAACCAATCTTTATCAACCTCACAACAAGGGACAACTCAATCATCATCAACTACACCATCAAACACACCTTCCACAACAAATCCTAATTTAACAAAAGAGGATTTGATAAAGATGTTTGGTTTTGTGGGTGACGATGGAAAATTAATAGATCAAAAATTTGCGATAGAATCTTTAGGAAAACAAGTAACAGGTGTTGCAGGAAAAGGCAATCTCCAATCAATTATAAATAATTCAGGTGCTCGTTCATATTATTTTGCGGAATACAACGAACTTGTAGGTATGGTAGGATTGGGTGATGAATACAAACTCAAAATACCACCAAGTTCAACTGTTGCGGCAGGTGAAATTATTACGTCACAAAATGAATCTCTTTTGATACCATATGAAGATGCAACCACAAAAGGAGAATTTATAAAAGAAACATTCGGAAATTATTTGGGAACAAAATCCACTTTACCCATTTATACCAGTAAAAGACAAATTGCAGATGTTGCAACTTCTCAAACCAAATGTCCTTTTGATGTTGCTGGTGCAAAAAAATATTTGATAAACTACATAATGAATGGTATAACAGCTGACATGATTACAAGTCCTAAAATGACTGAAAAACAAACACTATGTGCTTGTTACAAATCGGGAGCTTTTGCGGACTTCGTTCAAGGTAAAGCAGTTATTACATCGGATGATTTGGGTTCTATACCCGAAAGAGACAAACCCATCAGTATGGTTGATAAACAACTCAAGTGGAAGGAAATAGAGGATTTTATCAGAGGTGAAAAGGTTAATGGTAAAACAATTAACCCATATTTCACTGATAGAGACTTTGGTAAAATGAGTTGTATATCCCCTATTCGAGAAAGTTTTAATCGTTCAGTTAAAAGAAATATAAGTGAAGCTATTTATAATAAAAAGAACGTAGTCAATGGTGTAAAAAATAAAGTTTTACGTAGAATTAATATGTAATACTTAAAAACACTTATCTGATGTAGTTGTCAGGTAAGAATAAACCATCTAATAAGAAGGAGGTGTTAATTATCTAACAAAATAGGAACTTGAGTTCCTATTTTGTTTTATATAAATTTATAATATATGAAAATACAAATTTTTACTTGTCTTACACATAATTCAATAAATTATGCTGAATTTCTGAAGGAAAATTTAATTCAGAGTTCGTCAAAGAAAAATGAACTTATATTCTCTGCAATGGTTGATGATAAGTTTGATGATAAAAATTACAGTTGGGACATAAAAGAAGTCGTTAAAACCCCACATGATTTATTCAAAGGATATGGGGCAAGAAACCATTCTGTGATGTTAAATAAAATAATAAATCACATAGATAAAAATACAGACATTGTGGTGATAGCTGATTGTGATGTTGCAATACTTAAAAAAGATTGGGACCTAACAATAATTGATTTACATAAAAAATACGATGCTCTTATCACACCAAAGTTTTCGGGAAGATCAAGCGTTTATTTTACAAGTTTCAATAAAAAAACCTATATGGATATAATACCTGATTATACACCAGGAACTAAAGAGTCCGATTATAAAGTTACCACAATATACGAAGATACGGGTTATCAACTCCAAGATCAACTCGTCAACAACAAAGTTTTTTTCTATAATTTGGAAGGTTTTGATGGTAAAGAATATAAAATAGAAGGAACCAATAGAGATTTACACTATCTATACAAAATTAATGATATAAATTTTATAACACACTTTGGTGGTTCTCATAAAAAGGATTTTGAATCCAAAACCGTTAAAAACTGGATAAAACAAATTAATTTGGAATTAGAAAATGAACAAAGTATCAGTCATAGTTAATTCATATAACGAAGGAGAAAAGTTATTCAGAAGAACAATCGAGTCCATAAAAGAAAGTTCCAATGTTGATTTACAAATTGTTGTAAGTACAGTCAAAGGTGATAATTGTATTGGTTGGACAAAAGATTATAATGTAACACTTGTTATAAATGAAAAACCTGGTATATTCGAACAAATAAATGCAACGATACCTCATCTTACAGGTGATTACATAACATATTTTTCAAGTAATGATAAGATGTCTAAATATAAACTCAAAATAGAATCAGACATCTTAAAACAATCAAATAAAAAGGTTTGTTATTCTGCATATAATAGAATAGAAATTGATAAAACAAAAAATGTTAAAAAATTCTATGATTACTCATTTGAGAAACACTTAAAAGGTAATTTTGTTTCAGATTGTTCTATGGTTGCAAGAGATACTTTTATGAAATATATGCCTTTTAGGGTTGAATACGGAAATCACGCATATCATGATTTGTGGTTAAGAATATACGAAGGTGAGGGTAATGTTTTTATATATAATCAAATACCAACTTGGGATTATATTGTAACAGAAAATAGTTCTCATTATAAAAGAAGTAAAGATCCAAAAAGAAAACAAGCAAATGAAGATTCACGTCAAGAGATGTTGAAACATCATAAGTTAAATGTATAACCAATCATCTTTGATATTTAAGTAATTATACACATCTTCACCTATTTGGGTATTGTCGTTGTTTCTATTATTGTATTCTTGGTTTATAATCCTTACAATATCATCAACAGTATTATATTTAATTGAGTTTGGTATATCTCCATTGTGAATACACATTCTACCCATAAGTCCCATTTCACACACCGTATTTGCAATACCATCGTGTTTTGTTAATCTTAAACCCAAAAAACAACTCTCATATATTTTTTGTAATTGTTGTTCTGTATATTTGTCTTTTGTTGCGGTTACAATCTCGTAGGGTATTCTTTTTTTTATTTCATCCACCATTTCACCACCATAAAAATCCCAAAAGTGTTTTGTGTCTCTACCATGATAAAAATATATTTTATTACCTCTTGGTTTGATATTTTTTATATTATTTGTTGGGCGAATTGGAAGTAGTTCTGAATTAATTCCATTTTTACTCAAACTGTTTTTTATAAAATTTGAAATAGAGATATGTTTGATGTTCTTAACTTTTTTTATCTTATTTGCGTATTTTTTACAACCCATAGCATCCGAACCCCTCCAAACCACAACAGAGTGTGATTTATGGGTTATAAGTTTCTCAACATCCTCATCACGATACATACCCCAAAATATTGCAGGTTTATTTGAGTTGTAATAATTTACTAACTTGTATCTTTCTTTTATTTTTTCAGAGAAAAACTTAACCGATGAACTCATATGTATTTGTGTTATTTTTTGCATAATAAATAAATTGATACTTATAAAAATAAGGTTTACCCTCAATAAATAAATTCAACTGATGGAATATAGTGTAGAACTTCATAAAGAAGAAAATTGTAACATAGAATTAACGGTAGCATTACCTGTTTATAATAGTAAAAAAATTTGTTGGTTGGCTTTAGAAAGTCTATCAAATCAAACAGAGATAGACTTTGATTGGGAACTTGTTATTTATGAGGAAAGTCATGAGGCTTCAGTATTTCCTGAAATTTTAGAGAAATACGAGGACTTACTAAAAAACAAAAATTGTAAAAGAATTGTATTTGTAACAAACAACAAGAAATTACTACTTGTTGATAAATGGATTGGGATTGGGAGATATGTTTCAGAAACCTCAAAATGTTTTCTTCTTCATGCCGCAGATTGCTATTCACCACAAAGAAGACTCAAAACAACATATAATAAAATCGTAAAAGAGGGATATGATTGGTATGATCAAACCAAAGGTTATTTTTATTCCTTCATATCAAATAAAGTATTTCTTTACAACCACAAAGGTTTGACAAACCTTAATATGGCGTTAAAAACAGAATATATCAAAACATTACCTACTTCTACACTCAAAAAAGGTATTGATGGTTATATATACAAACATTGTCAAAAGGTAATACAAGAACAAGGAAATAAATTAAATCATTATTATGATAATAATCTTTATAATGACAGTGTAGATACACACGGATTTAATAACATAAGTAAAGGAAGAGAACAGTTCTTTGTTACATTACCCCATATCTTCCAAGATCCCAAAGTCCAAATCAATGAAACTGATTTACCTGCATTTGTGAAAAGTAACATAAATAAACTTACATTAACTAATGATGTGAATATAAAATATGATTGTTCTATTCTGATTTCAACATACAACAATGTTCAATATTTGGATGAGTGTTTTAACTCGATAATAGACTCAATTGGAAACCTAAATGTTGAGGTTTTAGTTGGGATTGATAATTGTAATAAAACTTTGAACTACATCAAAAATAAAGAATACCCTAATTATTTCAGATTTTTCTCATTCCATAATAATGTTGGTCCTTATGTTGTTTTTAACAGTTTATCACAACATTCAAATTCTGAAAATATAATGTTCTTTGGTTCGGATGATGTTATGCACAAGTCAATGATACCAGATTTCATCACCCTATTTGAACATAATGATTGTGTAAAACCCCATTTCATTGATTTCATTGATGGACAACAAATCAATGAAAACTCAAAGAAGTATTTGGGTGAAGGTGTTTTTGGTATCAAAAAAGAAATATTTAACAAATTAAATGGATTTGAGTCATGGCGATGTGCGGCAGACACAGACTTTATTGTGAGACTTATGAATATCAAACCAAAATATGGTTATACAAACAAAATTAGTTTTTTCAGAAGAGTTCATAAAGGTGGCTTAACAAAAAGTAAAGAAACAGGGTTTGGTTCAGAATTAAGAACATCTTATAATAAGATAACTTTTTCTAGAGGTTCTTCGTATATTATTGACAGTATGATTACAGAAAATAACAGAGAAATATTTGTAAAAACATATACACCCAAAAAAGTAGAAGAGAAAAACAAAGTCAATAAGTTACTTAATAGAACAAATCATGTTAATGAATCAAATTTTTCTCCACACAAATTTGGTTCTCCATCAAAGAAAAACCCAAAGAACGAAATAAAGGAAAATGTAGAAAACACAAATACAAATAAAGCAACGGCACAAAAAATTAAATCAACAAAAAAACAATCGCCATCTCCATCTCCAAAAATAGGTATCGGAAAAGATTCCTTGAGGATTTGACAAGTTGTTTAAATATTTGTATGTTTCTTAAAAACCATTTTTATGTATTGTATCATCAAATTTATAGAAAACGAAAAAACGGGAAGAAAATTACCTGTAATCATTTTGAATAGTGATAATGAAGTTTGGGAATTTGACACATTAATGGAAGTTGAAAATATGAAAGACATTTTTCAAACCAATTCTGATTCAAATCACACCTATGAGGTAAAAAAAATATAATATGGAAGATATTTTTGAACAACTCCACAACGAGTTTATTACATCAGAGGATTATATTGTCTATTTAGAGGAAATTTCAATTTACCAAGAAAAGTATCAATAAGGTTTTGTAGTTTAATTTTTTTTTGTATCTTTGTAATATGAAAAACAAACTACCATACGAAATGACATCAAAGGCAATCAAAGGATATTCCGATTCCGCAATTGCCAAAAGTGAAACAAACGATTGTGTTGTTAGAGCATTTGCTTCATCATTTGAAATTCCTTATAATGACGCTCACGCCTATGTTGCCCACAGGTTCAGTAGGAAACCACGATGTGGAACATTTGGAACATCTTTAAAACTTGTTCAGATGTCAAATGACAATACCGTGGTAAATGGAAAAAAGATTCATTTGGTTGGTTACAGATTCACACCATCGATGTTTGGAACATTATCTTATGATGTGAAAGTCAAAGGTGAAACAAAACGAAGAAATATGACGGTTGGCACTTTCATTAAGAGAAACCCAATTGGAACGTTTTTTGTTATTGTCTCAGGTCACGCATTTACAATCAAAGATGGTGTTGTTATTGGAAATTATGAAGATGCCGTAAAAACAAGAAGAGTGATGAAATGTGCATTTGAAATTAAATAAAGGTATTTATGGTTACATTCAAAGATATAGAATTTAAATCTCACCCTGTTGGTGATGGTGCACACGGAAAAATATTTTTCCCAAATGGATATGGTTTATCTGTTGTAAGGTTTAAAGTTCCTGGTGGTTACACATATGGTTCATATACAAATGACGTAACATGGGAGGTTGGTATAATAAAAGGAACACCAAAAAAGTGGGAACTTTGTTACGATACAGATATTACCGATAATGTGCTTGCACACCAAACTGAAGAAGATATTAATAAGATTATAAAACACATTATACGACTACCAAATGAAAACGATTGAAATAACATATCAGGAGTTAAAAATGGCAACAAGACCAAACGTGTATAAAAACCAAAAAAAATACACAAGGAAAAATAAACATAAAAAAGATTTGGTGGAATGAAATAAAAAACCTATCTTTGTAGAAGAAACAACGGGGGTAGGAAGTTTAGAGATGAGAGTCCTACTCCCGTGAGGAAAGAAGAAGTTCATTGAAATAAGGATATTGTGACATAAGAAACGGGAAACTCGTAAAGTGCATTAACCTGTTAACACAAGATGGTGAAACGAGAGTGTGTGTTAACTATGAATCACAAAAAATTGTCAGGTGGAGGGTTATAGGTGCTCCCGTACAGGTTCAAGTCCTGTCTTGACAACAAAATAGTCAGGTGGCGGAATGGTAGACGCTATACGTAGAACACAACCGTTAATAACGAAGGGCGTGTGTTTATACAGGTTCAAATCCTGTCCTGACTACAACATCGCGGGATAGTAGTAGTTGGTAGCTCGTCAGGCTCATAACCTGAAGGTCGTCGGTTCGAGTCCGACTCCCGCTACTAATAAGGATGAATAGTTAGAAGAGCCCTTCCTGAAAGACGGCACGCTGGGCACGTATTCATCTTTATTTAGCCAACCAAGCTTTACTACGATACGGGTAATACCTGTGGGTTAGAGGTGACGGTCAGGAAAGACTGACAACTTTGCTCCCATCGTCTATCGGTTAGGACATCAGGTTTTCATCCTGAAAAGCGGGGTTCGATTCCCCGTGGGAGTACAGAACAATATGCACCCGTAGCTCAGCAGGATAGAGCAACTGCCTTCTAAGCAGTAGGTCCTTGGTTCGAATCCAAGCGGGTGTACAAAAAAATCGCGTGATGGAAACATCAAAGGTGTGTAATGATATCAGCGCCGCAGGTTAAGCGATGTCCTGCAAACATTGTGTTGTTCCCTTGAGAAAGGAATTGCGGTGGGAGATTGTCTTGATTTGGATTTAACCTAGC
>Ga0315901_10003867_pt1 | contig 19049 bp, 15 predicted proteins | sample LakEriMetagenome_10_FD_203761 | JGI IMG/M metagenome (GOLD analysis project Ga0315901, IMG submission 203761) | Freshwater fungal communities from buoy surface, Lake Erie, Ohio, United States - Buoy 2 MA116 | ecosystem: Environmental > Aquatic > Freshwater > Lake | place: USA: Lake Erie, Ohio...
GTTTCTTGCTTTCCTGTTCGAGTATCGCGATGCGCTGGCATTGGAAGCATTGGGACGCTCAGTGGCTGAATTCAGATCTAAGCTACCGATCGGACTCGACGGTTCTTGCAATGGCCTGCAAAACTTCTCTGCGATGCTTAGAGACCTTACCGGCGGACTTGCCACTAATCTCGTATCCCCGTCGAATGATTCCGGCCCTTCCGACATCTACAGAGAAGTTGCCAATGTATGTACTAAGAAAGTCAGACAAATACTTAGTGCAAGAACTGACGACACTGGCTATGCAGCGCAATGGGTACAGTTCTTTGATGCGCACGGAGAAGGCTTCCTTCCTAGAAGCATAGCTAAGCGTCCTGTCATGACCTTGCCGTACGGTTCAACTAGGCAGTCATGCACAGAATATATCTTTGAAGCAATTCTTAAGACTGACAAGAGTTTCTTTGTCGGTAGCTGGAAAGCTGCTGTGTGGCTTACTCCGCACCTGTGGGATTCCATCGGTGACGTTGTTATTGCTGCACGAGAAGCTATGAGTTGGTTGCAGAAGTGCTCTGGCGTTATTAGCAAGACCAATCAAGCAATTGAGTGGTTCGCCACTGACGGTTTTCCCGTGTATCAAGTGTCGCATATCATCGATACGTACAAGATTGAAACTCAGCTTGCTGGTAAGTTCCAGATCAGGCTTGGTAAATACAGTGAGAACATTAATCCAAACAAACAGCGCCTCGGCGTTGCTCCGAACTTTGTGCATAGCTGTGATTCAGATCACCTGCGCGCTACGGTTCGGGCGGCAGCCGCAGAGGGTATTACAGACCTCGCGCTGATCCACGATGATTACGGTACGCATGCTTGCGATACAGACGCGCTACACCGGATCATCCGGGAGACGTTCATTTCCCTGTACGCCAAGAATGACCCGCTAGCGGCCTTCAAGGCGGCGAATGAGCGCGAGGGTACTACCCTACCCGCCCTACCCGCGAAGGGCGTCCTTGACCTCGCCAGCGTCAGGAACAGCCCGTATTTCTTCGGCTGACCGGCTGGCCTCGCCGTAGCTCTTGCGCATCGGTTTCCTTCCTTATTAGATAAAAGTCCTATGAGGAAGGAAGCTATGCGTTGAGTTATAAAGATTTAGATGACGAACAGAAGCTAGAAGAAGCTATCAGGTTTGTGGCTACAGGCCATCCTATTCCTGATGCTCTAGTGGATTTCTTAAAGGAGGTACAGTTGTACGAACTAGTGACCTCACCAAGGGATATTAAATGCAATCCTACCGACTCCCTCCCGTAAGCAAAGAGTTCTTGGAAATACTTGATAAAGCATTCGAGCATCCTGATGTTGTTCCGGGTGCAGATCGAGATACGCTTATGTTTAATGCTGGGTGCAGGCACGTTGTAGACTGGATCAAAAAGCATACTAGCGTTAGCACTATTGCTAATCCTGTTCAACAGCAATTGGCAGAGGTGCGTTATGGCTCTACGAGCAATTGATTTTAACGACATTCCAGAGATCATTTCTGTTTTGCAGAGTATGCAGGCGGAGATTACCTTGTGCGCGGAATCACCTAATGATCCAGTGCATGTTAACTCACAATTGCTTAGTATGGTAGAACAAGACTCTTTTATTGGTTTTATTAATCCAGGTAAAGGGTTTATGTTTGGATGGCTAGGTAATTCATGGTACGATGCCCGGCTTAAAGCTGTAGAGCTTTTGCTTTACGTGTACCCGGAACACAGACAATCGTATTTAGCATCTGCATTAATTATGAAGTTTATTGAGATCGCTAACGAAAAAGGCGCTTGTGAAGTCATTGCTGGAACCTCGCTCGGGTACCGAACTGATGCAGTCGAGAGGCTGTACCACAGGCATGGATTTGTAACTACGGGTGCAAATCTAAAACTTAAACTTGAGTAGGATATAAATTTGTGTGATCCAATTTCATTGTTGATGGTGGGACTTAGTGCAGGTAGTGCCTTGCTTGGCGCAACAAGCAAAATCCCTAAACCACCAAAAGTAGAGAATCCCGCAGCGCCTGCACCTACCGCAAGGCAAGGTGAAGCAGTTGTACGAGTTGGTGGCGATGTCGCCAGCACTAGCGAAGATGTTGCTCCAGAGTACAACTCATTTAAAGAGAAACGTATTGAAGGAAAAACTCTTGGTGGGCTTGGTCGTGGAGGTCTAGGTTTGTAATGTGCACTAAATTATTGTCAACGCTTATGGGCAAACCGAAAGCAGCCCAACAGATGATACCTGCTCGTGAAGCAGACGATGCGCGCGATGCAGATGCCATTGTTAAAGACTCGACGGACAGCACTAGCGAAGTGACTTCTGAGGGTACTGGCGTTTCTGTGAAGCGTACTAAGAAAATTGACAGGCAGGGCGTGCCGGGCCTTAATCTTTAAGGGGCTAGGATGGAACCTGTTAAACTAACTAATACTCTAGATGCGCGTTGGAGTAAATTGCACGCGCTTAAATCTAACGTCCTTAATATGTCTGAACAATACGCACGTTGGACGTTGCCGTACTTGTTCCCGACTGCAAACAGTAAGACAACTGAGGGTACGCTTCTACGTGGTACTAATGACAGTATCGGCGCACGCTGCGTAAACCATTTGTCGAATAAAGTTGTTACTACTCTTTTCCGGCCGCAAGGTGCATTCTTTCGATTGCATCTGCCTAAGAAGACAATGCAGAATATTGCTCGTATGTCTGGACTAGACGACGAGAAAGAAATTGCAGCGGCTGTTGCGGAGCTTGAAAAAGAACTTGCTGATGTAGAACAAGAGGCTACTGATCGACAGAACATGGTCGAATACAGGCCAAATGCTACTAATGCCGCTAAGTTGCTTATCATCACTGGTAATGCGCTTATTTATCATCCTCCGAATAAATCAGTTCAAGTCTACAACATTCGTGACTATTGTGTTGTAAGAGATCTTTCTGGTACTGTTATCGAGATAATGACTAAGGAAGAAAAGTCGTTTGAAACTTTTCATCCAGACGTGCAAATCCAGATTAAGTCTATTCGTAAAGCAAGTGGCGAAGCTGCTTACGAAGACTCTGCTAACATTACTGTGTACACTCAGATTCGTTTGGAAGACAACGGTAAGTTCTATGTGTATCAGGAAGCATGCGGAGTAAAGCTAGATACTGATGGCGTGTTCTACCCGCGAGATAAGCTTCCGTGGGTTGTGCTTACGTGGAACCTATCGCGCGGCGAAGACTACGGGCGCGGCCTTGTTGAAGAATACGCGGCTACGTTCCATGCGCTTGAAGTGTATCATCAATCGCTGATTAATCTTGCCGGTATAATGGGAGACATTAAGTTTCTTGTAAACCCAGCGTCTCTTGTAGACGTAGAGCTACTAAACACATCCGCAGCCGGATCGTACCACTCAGGACGTGAAGGTGACGTAGTTGCTATCCAGACTAACAAACAAAGCGACGCACAATTTATTCTGAGCATGATCGAGCGGAATGAACGGAACCTTGCACAGGCGTTCTTGCTGAACTCGGCTATGACCAGAGACGCAGAGCGAGTTACGGCAGAAGAAATACGCATGCTTGCTAACGAACTTGAAACTAGCAACGGTGGTGTTTATTCACGCCTTGCGTTACAGTGGCAGGTTCCTACTGCAAACATTCTTCTGGACCAGATTGAGTTCGACGGTGACAGATGGGACATTCGTCCTAACATCATCACTGGTATGGACAGCTTGAGCCGGCAAGGAGAAATGGATAGCCTAAGGCTGTTTATTTCCGACTTAGCTATGCTAGAGGCTGTGCCAGAAGATATTCGTGCAGGCATTGACCCGCTTAAGTTCATGGCGTTCTGTGGAACGGCTCGACAGATTGAATACAATAAGTTCCTTATGACAGAAGCGCAAATGCAGCAAAATCAAATGCAACAGCAACAGGCGCTGGTGGAACAGGAACAAATGAAGGCACAAGGCGCAGTCGCAGCGGAAGCTGGTAAGGCTGCTGTACAAGGAGCACAATAATCGTAATGAGCGATACTAATAACGAGAAGCCTGATCCGCTTGCGGCACAGGGCGCAGGCAAGAACGATCTTAATCCGGGGCAGACTTTCGAAGGTGCGCCTAAGCCGCCGTCTGAGCCCGGCAACGAGCCTCCTGAAAAGAAGGGTAAGCCGCACATACAGGAAGAACCAGACGAGGACAGTTCTACTGCAAAGAAGGACGAGCCTAAGAAAGAAGATCCTGCTAAAGAAGGCGACAAGAAAGCACCGGCCGGGCAGTTCATCAAGATTGGTGATCCTGCTGCTGATGCTGCAATTGAAGTTCTTAAGGATTCTGGCGTTACTCCGCAAGAAGCACAGGAGTTCTTCACTAAAGCAATGCAGTCTGGTAATCTGGCTGACATTGACTGGAGCACTATTGAAGCTAAGCTTGGCTCTGCAAAGACCTATCTTGTTAAGACTGGTGTAGAGACTTACTACAATAACCAGAACGCTGCTGTGCAGGCGACTGTTAAGCAGACGCATGAAATATTTGGTGGCGAGCAGAACTGGAACACTGTCAAGACGTGGGCCCAGACTAAGGAAGCGGCTGACCCTGCGTTTAAAAAGCAGGTTAACGCAATCCGCGATCTTTTGAACGAAGGTGGTAATCGTGCCGAGATCGGTGCACGAGAGCTCCTGCGTCTATATAATACTGATGGCGGTACCAAGGGCCTAGCAGCCACTAAGCTGGCTACTGGTACTAGCACTGGCAACGTTGTTGGTACTCCGCTTACTCGTGCAGAGTATGTCGCTGAGCTTAAAGCAGCGCACGAGCGCGGGTCTAAGCCGCACGAGATTGCTATTATCGATCAGAGACGTAAGGCCGGTATGGCTGCTGGTATCTAAAGACCTAGTAGGTTCCACTCCCTATTAGGTAGAACACTAAAGTAATTTTTATCCCTAGGAGATACTAATTTGAGTTATGAAATTCCCGGCCCTAACCTGTCGGACGTTGATAAAAACCTACTGATTGAACAGTATGGCGGTGAGACCGAGGCTCAGTTTAAGAAAACCTCGATGATGCGGCAGTTTGTCCGTATCCGGCCGGTTCGTAACACTGACACGATTACTAACAACCGTGTGGGTCGTACTACGCTTAAGGCCCTTGTGCCGGGTGTGCGGCCTGCTTCCGATCAGACTCCGTTCGGTAAAGTGCAGCTCACCGTTGATACGGTTGTGCTTGCGCGTGACACCCGCTCTATGCTGAATGAGTTCCAGACGCACTTTGATGCGCGTATGGAGCTTGCGCAGGATCATGGTAAGGAGCTTGGCTTCCTGTTCGATCAGGCGTTCCTTATTATGACCATTAAGGGCGCGGTGGCTCCTGCTCCTGTGCTTGGAGATGGTACGCCTTCTAAACAGTCTATCGGTGCTGGTAAGAATCGCACACTCACTGCTGTTGGTGACGAACTCGATCCCGATAAGCTTGAGGCGGCTATTGCTGCTATCGTCACGGATATGGAAGAGGAAGAGATTCCGGTTGAAGAACTGGTGCTGTTCGTTCGTCCTAAAATGTACAAGGTTCTTGCTAACAGCAACAAGCTTATCAGCCGTGATTTCAGCGAAGGTAACGGTAACTTCGGCAAGATGATTGTGCAGGAATGCGCAGGCGTCCGTATTGTCAAGACCTCGCGTATTCCGCAGGCGGCCATTACCAATCACTTCCTCTCGAATACGAACAACGGTAACGCGTACGATGTGTCTGCTGCTCAGGCTAAGGCCGTTGCAGTTATCATGCATCCGAAGTCCCTGTTCGCTGGTGAAACCATCCCGCTTACGAGCGATGTGTGGTTCAACCGTGAAGAGAAGCAGTGGTTCATTGACAGCTTCCTTGCGTTTGGCGTTACCGTCAATCGTCCTGATTGTTGCGGCGTTGTCTTCCGTGCGTAATACTACAGGCCGTGCCCTTAATTGGGTGCGGCCTTTTTGTTTCATGAGGTACTTATGCTCGACGAAAGTATAATCATTGACCATATTCTTACTACTATTGGAGAAGGTGGCGTAAGCTCACTTAGTACACTACATCCGTCTGTTGCGTCTGCAAAGCGTATTCTCAATATAGAAGATATTGCATTCCAGAGCATTGGCTGGTGGTTCAACACAGAGCGAGAAATCAAGCTTGCTGTTGATACTACTGGCAGAGTAGAAGCGCCTGCCGATGTACTGGCTCTAACTGTGTCCCGCTTGTACGATAAATCGCCTGCGGAAAAGCTCCGGTTTGTTAAGCGCGGTAAATTCATTTATGATACGTACAAGCATACGAACGTGCTTAACCAACCTGTGTACGTAGACATGATCGTTCGTTTGCCTATCGAAGACCTCCCTGCGGTTGCCGCCGAATACTTAATGCGGCAATGCGCTAAGGTTGCGTACATTGCAGACGATGGGGACTCGTACAAGACTAATGAACTAGAGCGTCAGCGTCAAGAAGCGTGGCAACGTTTGTCGGCCAAGCGCCTTACTACTATTGCAACTAGTGCACTGGATAATCCAATTGCTCAGAGATTGCAGACTTACGGTAATCAGACGCGAGGCTTTAACAGACTTGATGGAGGCTCTGCTTGAAAGTAGATGGCAGTCTTAAAAGTCTATTGCAGGGTGTGTCTCAACAACCAATTCGAGACAGGCTTACTGGCCAGTGTACTCTGCAAGAAAACTTTACTAGTGATCCTGTTACAGGGCTAACGAGACGTCCGCCTACTGATCTAGTCGGATTCTTGGGTACAGCCACTAACGTTAAGGGATGGCACAACTTTAAGACGCGTGACGGTAATAGGTACATTGCGTTATGTCATGACAACACTATTAAAGTGCGCGATCTGAACGCAACTGCGTATACTGTTAATATCGACTCGGCTGCTGCGCCCTACTTAGCAACTGCTGGTACGTTTCGTGCGCATACAGACGAAGAAGATAATACACTGTTTGTAAACCAGAGCGTAGTACCGGCTATGTTGCCGGACTTGTTAAGCTATTTTAACAGAGCACCGGTGTACGCCAGTATTATACAGATTCTTGGTGGTGCCTATGGACGTACCTATACAGTGTCGGTTGACGGTATTGTGCGGGCAACTCATACTACCCCTGACGGTAGCGTACCTGCGCACTCGGCTCAGGTAGATACAGTTTTTATTGCTACTGCATTGACAACGCAGCTTACTACAAACCTTACGGGATATACCGTTGTACGTAAAGAAGACGTTATCCTTATTCATCGTAGTGGTGCTGAATTTAAGTGCACAGCGGCTGACGGTTACGGTAATGTCAATATCAAATGCATGAACGATACTGTTACAAAGACTGCGGACCTTCCTAGAATTGCGCCGCATCTGTACGTGTGTCGGGTTGCAGAAAAGACTGACCCGGAAAAAGACCTGTGGTTTAAGTTTGTTGTGGACAGTGCTGCATACGGTTCTACGCCGTCTGTGGCAGGATTTGGTCTTGCAGGATACTGGCAAGAAACTGTTGCTCCTAATGTAAAGCACAAGATCAATCTTACCACAATGCCGCATGTGCTAGAATATACGGGTACGGCGTTTGATTTTAAGCAAGCATCGTGGGCTAGTAGGGGCGTGGGTACAGAAGTATCTAATCCGAACCCATCTTTTATTGGTAACCCAATTAAGGATATTTCTAGCTTCCAAGGCCGAAGTGTTCTTATTGCAGGCTCTAACGTTTGTATGTCAAGAACTAACAGCCCGTATAATCATTGGTTTGGTTCAGCATCAGCACTCGCGGATACAGACCCTATTGATATTAAATCTACTGTGGAAGCGTCGGCTTTTGAATCTGCTGTGCAGTTCAACCGCGATCTAGTTGTGTTCAGCAATGAAGCGCAGTTTGTCGTGTTCGGGCGCAGCAAAGCAACCCCTCAGAACGCAAGTCTTGTTCTTACTACTAAGTTTGAATCGGAGACTGGAGCGCATCCGGTAGGCGCTGGCAAGAACATTTTCTTTGCTGCTAACTACGGTGCTTACTCCTCTATTCGAGAGTTCTTTGCGGAGGGCAATACGGAAATCAATGATAGTCGTCCAATTACGCAGCACGTAAAAAAATACATCGAAGGTAAGGCTGTTCATTTGTCTGCATCGTCTAACTATGACATGCTGATGGTTCACACTAACGATAACAAAACGCGTGTTTACATTTACCAATACATCTGGTCGGACACCGAAAAGGTGCAGTCGGCTTGGCATTGTTGGACTAGTAAGCATCCAATTGTATATAGTTTCTTTGATGAAGATCGAGTGTATTTTGTGCAGCAAATCGGGAATGGATATTATCTATTACGTATGCCGCTAGATGTGCAGACGCAAAGCGGTGTTCCATACCCTGTGTATTTGGATCAGCGGTTTGACGTTAACGGGGTGAACACTGCGTTCCTACTTCCGTTTACGTACCTTAAGGATGACAATCTTGTTTGTGTACAAGGTACAGGTTGTCCTAATCCGGGGCTCACTGTACCGATACAGAGTATTGCGTTTGACACACTAAACAACGGATGGCGCGTAACATTAAAGCGGAGTATGGTTGGTGGGAATCTGGTTGTTGGTACACGATTCAAATCAAGATTTATTCCTACAATGCCACTCGTCAAAGACCGGGACAAGGTTGTTGTTGGTACTGGCAAGCTGCGCATTCTTAAGTTTATTTTAAGTCTGTTCAATACAGGAGAAGTCATCGGTAAGATGCGCTCTGTGTATGGTGACGGTCCTGAGGTGCGCTTTAATAGTCGTACTATTGGGGCTATCGATAATATCGTCGGTCAGCAACCTTTGTCAGACGAACAGTTCATTATGCCGTTTCGTCTTGAGATAGATGATGCAGAAGTAGAATTTTACACTGATAGTCATATGCCACTTACAATTCTAATTATTGAGTGGATTGGGCAATACAGCAAGCGTGGTAGACGCGTTGAAAGCGGAGGAGCTTAATGTGGGCTGATCTAGCCGTAAATGGTATGACTAGCCTGTTTAAGAACGTAGGCTCTTATCTACAGGCTGATAAAGAGGCAAAGGCTAAGCGTCAATGGCAAGAATACAGAAACGCCATGACGCGCTTGGCTGATGCCAACAATCAAAACGCTATTACTACTAACGAGCGTTTGATGGAAGAACGAATATCAACGCAGAGGTTCATGGTAAGGCGATCGTCTTACGTTACCTCTGCGGCTGCTGAGGCGTCTGCTGCTGCTGAGAATACAGCGGGGCGTTCTGTGAATATGGTGCAGTTTGATGTTGAGCGTAATGCAAGTATGCAACAGGCTCGTCTTACTGATGATCTAGCGGCGCAGTATCTGCAAGCAGATCAACAGCGGCTTAATAGCGCATTTCAGGCAGCTACTAATCAAGACTTCTCGTTTATTCCGTCTCCTAACATTGCAACCTATATGTTGAACTTTGGTACGGACCTAACAAATTCGTACAGCAAATTGACAGGTAAGAAATAAGGTACAAACATGGCAGGCACCGATCAAGGCCGACGCGAAGTTGTTAATGATCCACTAGCAATTACTGGCCGTGAACAAGCTCCTGAGCGTTCCCTTGCTATTCAAGGGATTAGGCCGCCGAATGTTGGTGATCCTACCGGAGCAGCTTCTAAGCAGGCTAGTGCACTATCATCCGCAATGGATGGGTTGACTAATGCCCTGACTAACGTTATGGATAAGCGCAGAGACGATCTTATTGTTGAAGGTAAGATCGCTCGCCTTACTGGCGTTACAGAAGAAGAGATGGCACGTAACGGAAATCGTTACACGCAGGAGGGATATAACACTCTTGCGGCCCGAGATAAAGTTAACTCGTGGTTTACTAACGAATCAGTTGCGCTTGCAGAAGCAGGGCGCACTATGCAGCCTGATCAGTATCAACAGTTCTTGGCTGAGAAGCGTAGAGCTGTTCTAGACGGTATTACTGATCCTAATGCGCGTAAGGTTGCGGTGGCTGCGTTCGAAGAACTCAGCCCGCGACTTGCACAGAGTCAGGTTGTTAAACACTCGGAATACCAGAAGGAGCAGAGGATTAGTAAATTCTCTGCTATGTTAGGCGGTGTAGCGCAGACTAGTCCTACCCGATCTGTAACTGATCCTGATGGCAATATCAGACTTACTCCTATTCCGATTGCTGCTGCAATTAATAGTAGCGAGGAGGACCGGGATATTGGTATTCGTACGATTCTCGGTGAAGCTGCTAATCAAGGTACTGATGGTATGGCAGCAGTTGCGCATGTTCTTAGGAACCGTGCGTTAGATAAGAACGGTAGATTTTCTAATTCTATTGCTGGAGTAGCTAAAGAGCCTAAGCAGTTCTCTGTCTGGAATGACGGTAAACTTGCTGCTGCGGATATCAATCCCGGTAGCCCACTGTACGAACGCGCCGGTAAGATTTACGACGCCGTTATGAGCGGGCGTACTGTAGATCTTACAGGCGGGGCCACGCATTATTACAGCCCTGAGGGTATGCGCTTGATGGGTAAAGAAAAACCCGTCTGGTTCGACAGCGAGGCGGCTAAGGCTGGTGGAGCCATCAAGATCGGCGGGCATGTGTTTGCTGGTAAGGCAGGCGCTAGCTTCAGCGGAGAAGGCAAGCTAGAGTTCCGTGATCCTAATCAGGACAAGCTGCAACCTACGTTCCGCTCTGCTCTGACTGATACCAGTGCTGCGCTCGGAGTGCCTCTGCGTGTCCTCTCTGGACATCGTGGTGAGGATCATCCAGTTGAACAAGCTAAGATGTTCCGTGGGTACAGCGCAGGAGAGCACACTACAGGCAATGCATCCGACATTGATATGACGGGCATGAGTGAGCAACAGCGTGTACAGCTTGTACGGGAACTGCGCTCTCGTGGTGTGCTGCGTTTTGGTACGTACTCGAATATGCCTAACGTTTTGCATGTCGATACAAAAGACCAAAACAAAGATGGTCAGTCATGGTTTATGCATGACAAGACTAATACTAAAATGGAGGATGCTCCTGCATGGTTCAAGCAGGCCGCTGCTGAGCCGCCGGGTCAGATTCCCGCGCAACCTGCTTACTCTGGTACTGAGATACAGAACCTTGTACGTGGTTACTCAGGCTTAAACGGCCCAGAAAAAGCTAGAGCGGTTGCAGATGCAATGCGCCGTGGGCTTGATGCAGGTGACGACTCGTTGTTCAGAGATGCGGGTGGCGTAGCTATTCTGCACGAGCTTAAAGCTCAGCCTTCTGACATCGATGAAGTATTGCGTGCTGAGAAGAACTTTAATCAGAAACTTCTTAGCGGGTTCAGTGCTAGTCGTGAGACTTGGCGCAATGATTTTCTTGGGCGCGTTGAGCGCGGTGAATTGAACGCAACTGCTGCGCTAGAAGAGATCGAAAAGCAATTTAATGCTAAGATACTTGACGACACTACTGCGCGCAGTCTAGCGCATCAGGCTACTGATCGTATTAGACAACGTGAGGGCGCAGGTGCAAACAGTCAGCTAGGTAATCCAGACTTTCTTAACGAGATCGGTGGATTGTACCAAAAGTTACAAGTCGGCGCAGACTTTGTTGTTACAGCTAGAGAAGCTCAGGAAATTGCTAAGAAGTACGGCGCTACTGAGAACGATGTTAAGTCAATTGTTGGTCAGATGTTTAGTATTGACCAGTCGTACAAGACAAATACTCGTAAAGAAGCAGAACGTATTGCTGCTGCACGAGAAAAGCGTGACGCAGATATTGCACAAGTTGAACGAGCGCGTACGCAGAAGCACGGTCTTAGCGAGTTGTCTGGTTCTATTGAAGTAGCGAACTCAAAAGGCGAAAAGCAGAATATGACTCTTCAAGAATACGGAGTTATACGTATTAAAGAAGAGCATGCTAAAACCTATAGTGATTTGGTGTCTGCTGGTAAAATGGCTCCCGGAGACGCAAAAGCAGAGATCATTAAAAAGACTATGCTTGAGCTACAAAACCATGGAGTTGTAGACAAAGAGACGCACGGGCAACTTGTTGGCGCGCTTAAAGGAAACATTCTAAGTAAAGACGGTAAACTGACTGAGGGTGCTCGACAGGCTTACGACGCGTATCTCATTATGCGTAATACGCCGAACCTAAAAGACGGTTATATTGCACGTACTATTGGCGATGAAGATGTGAGGGCTCTACTTGAGACTGCGTACGCGTTAGATGCTGGTGATCTTAATCGAGATCAGGCTCTACTCAAAGCTCACGAGCTTATGTCTACAAAGATTACTGATCCTCAAGAGAAGTTGTCTAAGGACATTACGTGGCGTCAGGATATGAAAAAGAGCGTCAATGAAACTCTTACAAACAAAGTAAAGATTGGTTTCTTTGAGGGTCTTGTGTACGACGATAGCGTGCGTGACGTAGAGCAAATTCGTAGGCATACACGTAGAGCAGAGGCGTACGTTATGCAACGTGCTGAGCATTACCATATGCAGTATCCTAATCAGGATGCTAAGGTGAGCCTTGAAAAGGCAACTCAGGATTTGCAGAACAACTCTACTGCTGTTGCTGGTAACTTGATTATTACGAAGCCCGGCTACGAGCTTCATAAAGTAATGGGTGTTACCCAGCATGGTCCGCAGGCTGCTGATGACGCAGTTAAAATGTTCTTGGAAGAGCACGGATCTAAGTTGTGGACTAATGGTTTGTATGACAGCAAAAGGGAAGGATTTCTTTCTGCTACGTGGCGTGGTTTAACTACGCCTGTAAGCGAAGACAATCCAAAATCGTTGCTGCCGTCTACTGCAAGGCGTGACCCAGGAGTTGCGATTACGTATAATCCTGACATGGGCGTTCTTAGTATCGATCTGTACAAAGACGAAACTAAGCAAGAGACGCTTGGCGATGTAAAACATATTCCTGTTAGAGCCATTGGTGAATGGTACAACAAACAGAAAGAGCAGCCGGGCATTATTAATCAAACGATGGATGCTTTCTTTAAAGCATTGGTTAGTCCTATAGCTAAATCTAAATCCGAGGCTATCGCTAAAGAGCGAGGAGCAGAGATTGGAAAAATGCTTGGAGAACTCAGTAAGTAAGGAACATCATGAGCGGAATTGATCTGCTAAATCCTAATAAGAAGGTTGACACTGACGCTGGAATTAACAGCAATCCGTTTTCAAATACTGGCGTGCCTGATCCTCTGGATTTGGCACCGCCTGCTTCTGTTCGCGGTATTGCTATTGAGACTAGTGAAGTAGACAGTATCGGTGGTCCTGTAAAATCCAAAGAAGCACAGCTTAATTGGAAGGCATATCAGCTAGGTCCTATTGACACCGTAGTTGCAGAATTTAACAGCGGAGGCAATTGGGCAAACACTGTATTCAAAAGATTCGAGCGAGCACAGCTTGGTGGTACAGGACCAGACCCGTCATTTAACCCGGACCAATTTATCGAACAACACAAACATTCACTTACTCCGCAGGCTATTAAACAAATCAAGTTAGCAAACAACCAAGCAGAAGCACAGGCGATTGTTTCTGATACCGTACAAGAATTGCGAGATCAAGATATCTTGCAGCGGAGAGCAGAGCAAAAACCTATTAGTACTTTCGTGCTTCGAGCACTGGCTGGTATCATTGATCTGGACACGCCGATTGCTTTCGCGACTGGCGGCGCGGTGAAGCTCGCGAAGGGCGGGACGGTCGCGAAGGGTGCCGTTGCAGGCGGGGTGTCGCAGGGCGTAGCGGCGGGTATGGCGTACGAGGCTGGTACTACAGGGGACTGGACAATGATCCCGTCGGCGGGGCTCGCTGGCGTGGCGTTCGGTGCTCTAGGTGCCGCCGCTGCCCGGCGCGCTCCAGACATCCCGGTTCCCGAAAAGGGCGGACCTACTCCTGAGGTTAAACCAGATATTAATCTGACTGTACCTACGAAGCCTAAGGACGTAGAGGTACCTGTATCTAAGTCAAGTGAAGAACTCGCGAATGACTCTTTGGATCGGCTTCGTGCTGAGTTCAAAGAGTACATGGAGACGATGGGCGCTATTGAAAAGCGTGATATTCGTACCGAAACATTTATCCCTACGGACGATGTGTACGGTACTCGTAGGGCTATCGATGCTGAAATCAAGGCGGATGAAGGTCCTGCTCCTAAAACAGAAGGTGCAAGAGGACCAGAGGCGTTTGATATCAAAGACGTAGCTATCAAGCCGGATAGTAACGGTGAAAACCTTCCAGGCTTTGGTACGCCTGCTTCTGCTGGTGCAAAGACGCTGCAAAGTAATCCATTGCAGAACGTTACTAACACTCGATCACGTCAAATTATTTCGGAAGCGATTGTTTGGGAGCGTCAACAACTTATTCCTGATAACTATGCAGAAGCCTACCCGGAGCTTGCTAACAAAGCAGACCCAGTTGCAAAATCAGCATACAGATTTCATGAGGCGATTAAAGCGTCAGGACTTGCTACCGATTTTGATCGTTTAGCCAGATCAGGATCTAGTGTTGGTAAAAAACTTGCGTACGACACCATGGAAAGTGCAAGCGGCATTGTGCGTAATAATCGCTCTGCTTCCATGCTTAAGTTGCATTACGAAAAGCAGTTGCTTGGAGCGTTCTTGCCTGCGTATGACGAAGCTTGGCAATTGTACGCTAAGGAGAAAGGGCTTAGCTGGTACGATTGAAAATTTCTTTCTGGAAGAGTACAAGAAGAGTTTAACGAGCTTATTTATTTTGAACTCAATGGTCGTGCTTACGATCCTCCGGGAACTGTACGTAGTGTGCATCCTGCTGTTAAAGCTGCGGCTGATGCGCATGACGAATGGTCTAAGCTTGATGTTGCTATCGGTAAGGGTAGGGAAGGCGAATTCTCTATTAAAGGGTACGAGGATATTGAAGCGTACTCGGGGTATGTACCACAACGCTGGTCTAGCGATAAGATCGAGAGATTGATCCGTAGTGGTAGAAAACCTGCTGATATCAGTGCAGCTATTGCAGAAGCGTATCAGCTACAGCATCCGGGTATGGGCGCTGCCAATGCGACGCTGTTTGCAGATGCAGTTGTGCGCCGAGCACGAGCTAACGCTACAGGAGTAGATACTAATCTAATTGGTATGCTTCGTGCTGACGGGCGTGGCTTCCTTGAAGACATGCTCCGCTCTAACGGTATGCCGCAGAAAGAGATTGACTCTCTGCTTGATACACTTACAAGCGCTGCTGCTGAACGCGGACAGAAGGGCTATACTAAAAGCCGTATTGATGTTGATATGCGCACTACTGCGTCTAACGGTATAAAGATGATTGATCTGTTCGAGACGGATCTTGTGCATAACATTTCTAGACGCTCTCGGGGTACTTCCGGTAATGCTGCGCTTGCTCGTAAAGGCATTCGCTCGCTTACGGATCGTAACGATATTAAGGCAGCTATCCTTGATGAGCAACAGGCCCGTGGTCCTAGCCATTCTGGTGCTAGAAACATGAAGGAGAAGATTAACGATATCATTGATGAAGACAAGCATCTTAGCGCAGAAGATATCGATAACTTGTTCTCATATTTTGATGGTGGTCCCGTTGCTGGTGGCCTTAGTCCGACAGTCATTCGTATGAAGCGTCTTACTAATCTTGCTCTGCTTAACGGTCTTGGTCTTACACAGACAGCGGAGACAGGTGCGCAAATTGCAGCGGTCGGTATCGATCGTTGGTGGGATCATGCAGGCGCAGCGCTTAAAGCCGCAACTAATGATCCTAAGAGCGAGCTTGCTAAAGATTTAAGGCACTTGTCTATTATGGTGCCAGAACATCGTTTGTATCGTGATGATCTTAATCTTGACATGAACGTGAACGGTACTGCACAAAGCGACTTGCTTATGCGCCTAGACCGTGTTCTTGGTGTTGGCCAGCGTGTACAGGGTTATATCTCCGGGTACTACGCTGTGCAGAATGTACAACAGCGTATTGCAATTACATCTGCCGCTGATAAGATTATGACTAACATGAAAGGGCTGCGTGACGACTTATCAGGTGCCCGTGCAGAAGATCTCGGCCTTGATCCTAAGACCTATGCGCGTATTAAAAAGTACGTCGATAACGGTACTGTTGAATTTAAGGACGGGGTATTGTACAAGTTAAACTTTGACAAGTGGGATGCCGATACGGCAGAAGACTTTGCGCTTAGTTTGAACAGGCACGTAAACCAAGTCGTGCAGAAAGCCATGATTGGCGAGGGTAACATTCTGTTCTCGACGAACGGAATTGCTGCCTTGTTTGCACAGCTTAAGACGTTCCCGTTGCTTGCAATTCAGAAGCAAGTTCTGCGTAATATGAAGTTTGTAGATCAAGAAGCCTTTGCTACTTTCTTCTATGGACTGGCTACTGCTGCTACTGCGTACACGGCTGCTCAAGCTGTTAAGGGCAACACTCAGAATCTTAACTCGGAAAAGATTGCGAAGGGCGCTATTGGCTACAGCAACATGACTGGTTGGATTCCAATGTGGACAGATCCAGTTATGAACGTGCTTGGTATTGATAGCCTTAAGTTTAATGAGTACACTAGAGGAATTGATAGCAACGTGTTTGCTGTTCCGGCTTCTATTACTACGCTGAACCGGATGGCTAATATACCTGGTGCTTTGTTGAATGTTGCTACAGGCGACTACACTAACAATGATGTGCGTGCTCTACAGACAACGCCCCTAATTGGCAACCTGTACGGCTTCTCTGCCGCTCTAAATGCAATGAAACATGACAAAAAGAAACCTGAGTCTGAAGAACCTACAGAGCAGCTTACAGCACCTGAACTTGCACTACAGGCATTGAAAGAATATGAAAACCGTCCCTATTAGATATAACACAATGATTGCTACTTAAAGGAAATCTCAATTGGCGTTCTCCCGTGTAACTAAAATAGGGGATGGCGTGTCTACGCAATATCCAGTGAACTTTACGTTGGGGTATATTGATCCAACGCATATTACTGCGCGCGTAGGGAACGAGGTTGATGGTCTTGGTAATCCTGTTTACCGAGCCATCACGTTCCTTGGACCTAACCTATTTCAAATTGCAGGTACGCCCGCAGGAATTGGCGTACCTATTGTATTCGAACGTACTGTTCCTAAAGAATCGCTTATTGTGAACTTTAGTAACGGCGATGTTCTTGATGAAATGAACCTAGACATTTCTCAGCTACAGACGATTATGGCTGTGCAGGAAGTGTTGGACGGCAGATTCGCGTCTCTAGGCAGAGATTTGGATTTTGCTAATTTTACTGGTATTAACGCTAGGACACCTACTGCATCAACAGATCTAGCCAATAAACAATATGTAGATGATCGCACAGGTGATCTTGTAACGCAAGTGCCGACGATTTTAGCAGCAAGTGCTGCGGCTACTGCGGCAGCTACTTCTGCTGCTGCTAGTGCTGCTATTAGTGTTGCTGCTGCTGAATCTGTTAACGATATTACCGATTATATAAAGCGTTACGGCGTGACGCCTTTTGATTTCGGGGCGCTTGGACAAGGTGCAGATGAAACTGCGCAACTGAACGCAGCCATCGACGCCGTGATTACTGGCGGTGGAGGAACTGTTTGGTTGCCAGCACCACCTTCCGGCGCGTGGCGGTTTAATGGCCGCATTCAAATGTTCAAGCCCGGCGACCAAACAAGCTACCTCAGGGTATCGGGAGTTGGAGCCAAGGCGCGCATCGAAATTGCCGCAACCACTGGTGATATTTTCGATTTCGGTTCGACGTCAGAGACATTCTATGCCGATCTTGAACACCTGCATGTCGTGCATCTAAATGCGCGAACCTCAGGCATTGCCTTGCGCTATCGCAACAATGCCAAAGGCTCGGTATGGAAATGCGTGTTTGATGGGCTTTACTCAGGCATTGACACCAATCGGGTTAACGATTTGACTTTTGAAGACGTTGACCTGAACTTCCCGAACGCCACCAATGGCAGGGCCATCAATCATCAGGCCAACGTTGCGCCGACCGCCACGCGCTCCGATGTGATCGTTTACAAGAATGTCAACGTGCAGTGTAATAACGGCGGCACCGATGGAATGTTCATCGAAGGCCCGGTTTATGGCGTGACCACAAACGGGCTGTATATGTTGGGAGCCAATAATGGCCTTTACATAAATTCGCCGTCTAACGACCCAAACGAATTTCCGCAATATTGTCGGTTCAATGTTTTTGAGACGGATCGAGCAAAAGATCGATCTCTTTACATGATTAAGGCCCGGTATTTCGATTTTGACCAGTGCCTGTTTTCAAACACATCTGGAGCGACGGGCGACCTTTACCCGCAAGGTAATGCCGACAATGAGGCTGTTCGCATTGAAAGTAATGTTCAGGATGTGAACTTCGACCAAACCCGCATTGGTTTCTGCCGCAAGCAGGCGGCGGTGATCGGAGGTCAGAAGATCCGTATGCTCGGTTGCACGTTTGAAGACGCTGCTAAAGATACGCCCACCGATTACGCGCTGGTATATATGCCTGCAACTGCGCGTGTAGTCCATTTCCGTGATTGTTTCGGAGACGGCGCAAACCGTGCTCGCTTTGCGGTGCAATACGAAAGCGCTGTCACTGGCAAATGCGTCGATTTCGCGTGGAAGGGTATGAAAGCGGGCGGTGCTTTCAGTGCAGGCGCTGCCGCTAATTTCGTTCCGGCTGGTCAGTATCAATACTGATATTTATCAAGGAGACTGCGGATGCAGATTCAGGAGTCAATTTCAACGTATGCAACCGCAGCGACTACATATATTATCGCTATCGTGAGCATGTTTTTTGCAGGGTTTATTTCTTACTACAGCCATATTGCGGCTGTGCTAGGTTTCCTGCTATTGATTGCCCGCCTTGTGCAAGAAGTGCCGAAGGCGTGGAACGTTCTATTTAAGAAAGCAAATAAGTATGACGACCTCTAAAGGACCCGCATCAGAAGGCGCTCTTGGTGATCTGCATACTAAGGTTGCCAAGGTGATGATTAATGCCTTGGATAAAGTGATTGCGCAGCAAGAGAATCCTGCGCAGGATGAGAACGGTAACGATATAGAAGTTGTTATCAATCCTGCGCTAATCTCTGTAGCTGTAAAATTTCTTGATTCGAATAA
>Ga0315901_10003869_pt1 | contig 19048 bp, 15 predicted proteins | sample LakEriMetagenome_10_FD_203761 | JGI IMG/M metagenome (GOLD analysis project Ga0315901, IMG submission 203761) | Freshwater fungal communities from buoy surface, Lake Erie, Ohio, United States - Buoy 2 MA116 | ecosystem: Environmental > Aquatic > Freshwater > Lake | place: USA: Lake Erie, Ohio...
GCAGCAGCGAATACAGGTCCTTCGGGTCCCGCAGCGAGGGGACGAGGTCGACGCCGCGTCCGTCCCCGTACCGCTGATGCAGCCGGTGCAGATAGCGCAGCGCCGAGAAGTCCTCGAGCGCGAAGCCGACCGAGTCGAAGACGGTGACCTCCGACGCCGAGGAGCGTCCCGGCGTACGACCGGCGAGCACATCGCTCAGTTCGGTCACCGCGAAGTCCGCCGGCAGCTGCTGGATCTCTCCCTCGATGCGCGACTGCGGCTCGTACTCGACGAACACACGGGCATCGGGGCGCAGCAGGATGCGCGCATCCAGCTCGGTCTTGCCGGGGCAGTCGCCGCCGACCGCGTTGATGTGCATGCCGGGCGCGACCGACTCCGGGCCGAGGATGACGGCGTTGCGCTTGTCGGCGGTGACGGTGGTGACGATGTCCGCGCCGCGTGCCGCCTCGGCGGCGCTGCCGCAGCGGATCACCTGCAGGCCCGGCAGCGCCATCGCGGCGAGGTTCGCCTCGAGCTTGTCGGTGGCCCGCGGGTCGGTGTCGAACAGGCGCAGCTCGCGGATGCCGAGCAGGCCGTGGAAAGCGACCGCCTGGAACTCGCTCTGCGCGCCGTTGCCGATCAACGCCATGCGGCGGCTGTCGGGCCGTGCACAGAGCCGTGCCGCCAGCACCGAGGTCGCGGCCGTACGCAGCGCCGTCGTGAGCGTCAGCTCCGACAGCAGCACCGGATAGCCGGTCGCGACATCGGCGAGCACGCCGAAGGCGGTGACGGTGAGCAGGCCCTTGGCGGTGTTGCCCGGGTGGCCGTTCACATACTTGAAGCTGAACTGCTCGCCGTCGCTCGCGGGCATGAGCTCGATGACCCCGACCGTGGAGTGGCAGGCGTAGCGCGCCGATTTCTCGAACTCGTGCCACCGGCGGAAATCGCTCTCGATCTCTGTGACAAGGCCCTGCAGGAACGCGGTCTGCCCGGTGCGCGTGATGAGTTCCCGTACCCGTTCGATGCCGATGTAGTCCATCGTGGTGTCCTCCTGTGCACCACGAGTATGCTCGGCGGCATCGACCAGCCGACAGCCGCAGAAATGACCGGTTCGCTAGGTTTTTTGACCGTAATGACCAGTCCTTCGGTGCATATTGATCAACGACCCCGGAGCCGTTCGATGGACGACCTCGACAAGCAGTTGATCTTCATCCTGCGCGCGGACGGACGCGCGTCGGTGGCATCGCTCGCGAAAAGCCTCGGCGTCGCCCGCGGCACGGTGCAGAACCGGATGGCGAGACTCGAAGCCGAAGGCGTCATCGTCGGCTACACGGTGCAGCTACGACCGCAGGTCGACGAGGACCGCCGCATCCGCGGCCTGATGATGATCGAGGTCGAGGGCAACCGCGCCGGCAGCGTGCAGAAAGCGCTGCTCGGCGACCCGGCCATCACGCAGCTGCACACCACCAACGGTCGCTGGGACCTCGTGGCCGAGCTGCGCGCCGACAGCCTGCAGGAGTTCGACCGCGTCCTGGCGCGGGTGCGGTTGCTCGACGGCATCGCGAACACCGAGACCAACCTGCTGCTGTCCACCCACAAACTTTGACCGACCCACCCGACTGACCATCCGACAGAGTGGAGGCGAACATGAGCAAGATCCGAGGCGGCTGCCTTTGCGGCGCCGTGCGTTACAGCACCGAGGCTGAACCGCTGCTGACGGCGGTATGCCACTGCAAGAACTGCCAGCGGCAATCCGGGACCGCGTTCTCGGTGGTCGTGGCGGTGCCGAAGGGTTCGCTGGTGTTCGAGGGTAGCGAGCCGGGCAACTACCGCGACACGGGCGAAAGCGGACTGCCGGTCGACCGCCGGTTCTGCACCACCTGCGGTTCGCCCATCATCTCGCAGCCGGCCGCCATGCCGATGATGGACGTCATCAAGGCGGGCACGCTCGACGACACCTCGTGGCTGCAGCCGCAGATCAATGTCTGGTGCGATTCGGCGCAGCCTTGGGTGCAGCTGAGCGATGCCATCCCGCGCATCCCGCGCAATCCGCCGGCCGGCTGACGCCATGCAGACGCAGAAGCCGCTCGCGGCGCTGACAGCGCTGCTCGTCGCGCTGCTCGCGATGATGGCGCCCGCCGCCGTCGCCGCCGCGGGTGCGGCCGCGGAGAAGCCGGCGCTCGTGCTCGAGCAGCGCCGTGTGACCATGCGGGACGGCACCGCGGTCGCGGTCTGCCTCGCGAAGCCGCCCGGTGCGCGGGCCGGGCAGCGCTTCCCCGTGCTGTTCACGACCGATGCCTATGCCGGTCCCTGCGGATATTTCGGTCGGGCGTGGTACGAGGACTTCGTGCGCGCGGGCTATGTGGTCGCCTACAAGCATGTGCGCGGCACGGGCGACAGCGACGGCACCTTCCCCGACAAGGAGTACTCCGACCACGAACTCGACGATGCGGTGGAGATGATCGGCTGGCTGGCGCGCCAACCCTGGTCCACCGGCCGCGTCGGCATGTTCGGCACCTCATGGAGCGGCTTCAACTCCATGATGGTCGCGGCGCGCCGTCCACCGGCGCTGCGCGCGATCGTGGTGAACGTCGGCACCGACAACTTCTACCACGAGGATGCGCGCTTCCCGAGCGGCATCTTCCACATGGACGACTACATCATGGCGGCCGACATCATGCTGGTGACGACGCCGCCCGGCCGCGATCCCTTCGACGAGACGCTGCTGCGGCAACGCTTCGACCAACAGCCGTGGAGCCTCACCAAGATCCGTCAGCAGCGGGACGGGGAGTTCTGGCGACGCAGCCTGCGCCGCGACCAGGATCCGCGTGCGGGCGAAGTGCCGACGATGATGATCGGCGCGTGGCACGACCCGTACCGCGACGCCGCCCTGCGCGCGCTCGAGCGCTCGAGCGGTCCGGTGCGCACCGTGATCGGTCCGTGGAACCACAGCACGGAGTTCCCCGGCCCGTCCGCCGAGCTCGGGCGGGCGACGCTCGAGTGGTGGGACCACTTCCTGAAGGACAAGCAGAACGGCGTGCTCGATCGGCCGCAGGTCTATGCATACATGCGTCGCCCCTACGCGCCCATCATCACGCGCGCGAAGATCCCGGGCGAATGGCGTGCCATCGACCGTTGGCGCGATGCGTCCATCACGCCGCGGCGTTGGACGCTGAACACCGACGGCTCGATCGGCCCTGACGCGGCGGCGGCCGGTGTGCATCGCCTGCGGATGGTGGCGAGCACGGGCGTCGCCGCAGGTCTCGGTTGGATCGATGTCGCGCCGGACCAGCGGCCCGGTGATGCCACGGCGCTCGTCTACGAGAGCGCGCCCTTCACCTCAGAGCTGCAGATCCTCGGTCAGCCGGTCGCGCAGCTCGTGACATCCATCGATGCGCGGCGCGCGAACTGGTTCGTGAAGCTGTCGGATGTCGCACCGGACGGGACGACGACGCTCATCACGGGCGGTGCGCTCAACGGTGCGCACCGCGAGTCCTCCACCGCACCGACGATGATGGAACCGGGCAAGCGCTACTCGCTGTCGGTGCCGCTGCTCGCGACATCGTGGATCTTCCAGCCCGGGCACCGCCTGCGGATCTCCATCGCCAATGCGCTGTTCCCGGCGTACTGGCCTTCGGCCGAGCCGCTGACCATGTCGCTCGAGGTGGGGCAGGGCGGGTCGACCTTCACGCTGCCCGTGATCGCGCCGCAATCCGCCGCTGCAGCGGCGCAGGCGGCGAAAGACATGGGCAGCCGCAACCTGACGGTCGCCGAAGCCGAGGACGCGGCGACCGGCGCGAGCACCTACACCTGGAACGGACCCGTGCGCAGCGGATACTCGAGGGACGACATCGCGGCGACCACCACCGTGTCGCGCGGTTATCAGTGGCAGAGCCCCGACGGCGAGGATGTGAGCGTCGAGTTCACCGTGGACGACGACGACCCGGCGCGCTCGAGCTTCGTCGGACGGGCATCCGTGAAGAGCGCTTGGCAGGGCCAGCAGGTCGAGTGGCGCGGTACGACCGAAGTGCGCAGCGATGCGACCGCGTTCGAGTACCGCCACTTCCGGCAGCTGCTGCGCGACGGCAAAGTCGTGCGCGAGAGGGAATGGAAGGAGCGCGTACCGCGCGATCATCAGTGATGCCGTCGACGGGCGTCGCAGCGACGGCCACAGCGAAAAGGAGCTCGAACCGATGAACGCCTCAGGACTTGTCCGACCTGTCGTCCACCATGCCGCGCTCGCCGCCCTGGCCGTCGCGGCGCTCGCGTCGTTCGCGCCGATGCCCTTGGAAGCGGCGACCGCGATCCCGCGGCGTGCGGTGGAGCCGTCCACCTGTCCGATCGTGGTCGCGCCGGCGATCGCCGGTCGCGCGAGCTGCGGTCGTCTCACCGTACCCGAGGACCGGCGACGCGCCGACGGCCGCACGGTCGCCGTGGAGTTCATGATGGTGACCGCCGAGCGGCCCGATCCCGCCCGCCTCCCGCTGCTGTTCATCATGGGCGGCAACGGCTCCGGGCTGAAGATGGCGCAACGCCAGCCGCGACTGGTCGCAAGCCTCGCGAAGCACGACACCGTCATCTTCGTCGACCACCGTGGCTCGACGCCTTGGGGACGGCCGGACATGTCCTGTCCCGCCTATCCCGAGGGCTTGGATGCGGCGTTGCCCGGCGCGGACCCGGCGCAGGTCGAAGCCTGCCGCAAGCACCTCGACGCGCGCCTCGACATCAACCTCTATGGTCCGTACGAGGCGGCACAGGACCTGCGCGACCTGCGGCTCGCGCTCGGTCTGCCGCGTTGGAACGTGTACGGCGTGTCCTACGGCACCACGGTCGCGCAGCGGCTGCTCGGCCTGGATGCGGCGGCCATCGGGGGCATCGTGCTCGATGGGATGTCGGGCGTCGAATCGAACGCGTTCGCCGAGGCGTTCCTGATCGACCCGCTGCTCGACCTCATCGACGAGTGCGCGGCCGCAGCGCAGTGCCGCAGCGCGTACCCGGACTTCGAGCGGCAGCTCGGCAGCGTCGCCGCGGAGCTCGAGCAGCGGCCGCAGCGCATCGGTGGCGAGCTCGTCTCCAACGTCGAGTATCTCGCCCAGGTCCGCTACGCATTGATGGACCCTGAGCGCCGCGGTCGGATCCCGCTCGCGGTCGCGCGCAGCGCCCGCGGCGATCACCGGGCATGGGCGACGCTTCGTATCGCGGACGGCGCCGGAGGCCCCGGCGGCAGGGATCCGGCCTTCACCTGGCCGAGCTCCGTCTGCCGCGACGAGCATCCGCGGCGTGACGATCCCGACCGTCAGCAGGCGGCGCGCCGCACAGTCCCCGACGCCGTCCGGCGCGGGGCCCGCATGGTCGACGGGGAGTCCTGGGACTGGACAACCTTCTGTCCGCGGATGGGCTTCGAGAAGAGCGCGCCGGAGACCGTGGCGATCCCGAGGAGCGACGTGCCGGCGCTGATGCTGGTCGGGCAGCTCGACCTGGTGACGCCCAAGACCTGGAACGATCAGGTCGCGCGCTCCATGAGCGATGCGCGAACGGTCGTGTTCCCCTCCACCGACCACTTCGTGCTGCTCCGGCAGACGCAGTGCGCCGGGGACCTGATGCGCGGGTTCTACGCCGACCCGAAGGCGCCGCTCGACACGCGCTGCGTGGATGCCTTGCCGAAGACGGTCTGGGCCCTCGATCGGACCGATAAGGCGCGCCGATGACGCGGTCGCTGCGGGGTCGGACGCTGTTCATCACCGGTGCGTCGCGCGGCATCGGTCTTGCGATCGCGCGGCGTGCGGCGCGCGACGGCGCAAATGTGGTCATCGCCGCGAAGACCGATACGCCCCACCGCTCGTTGCCGGGCACCATCCACAGCGCCGCCGAGGAGGTCGTCGCGCTCGGCGGTCGGGCTTTGCCCCTCATCTGCGATGTGCGTGAAGAGGACCAGGTGGCCGCGGCGATCGCCCGTACCGTGGAGGAGTTCGGTGGGCTCGACATCGTGGTCAACAACGCGAGCGCGGTGCGTCTGACGGGTGTCGCCTCGACACCGATCGCGCGCTTCGACCTGATGCATTCGGTCAATGTCCGCGGCAGCCTGCTCGTGCTGCAGAAGGCGCTGCCGCACCTGCTGCGCTCCGATCACGCGCATGTGCTGTCGATCTCGCCGCCGCTCTCCCTCGAGGAGCGCTGGTTCGCGCCGCATGCCCCCTACAGCATCACCAAGTACGGCATGAGCCTGCTGGTGCTCGGTGCGGCCGCCGAGCTGCGCGACAAGGTCGCGGTCAACGCGCTGTGGCCCCGGACCGCGATCGATACCGCGGCCATGCGCGAGATCGGTCGCACGATGGAGATCGGTGCACTGCGCTCGCCGGAGATCATGGCGGATGCGGCGTGGTATGTGTTGACCAGCGATCCGAGGTCGGTCAGCGGCCGGTTCCTGGTGGACGACGAGGTGCTGCGGGCCCATGGCATCCCGGATCTGTCCAAGTACGCACCGCCCGGCGTCGCGGACATCGACCTGACACCGGACCTGTTCGTGCGTAGCCTGCGCGAGTTGGCGGACGGCGGCTGACCTGACCGTCGGTGCGTCCCATCGGGCCGTGGCCGCCGCGCCACATCGATGCGCGCACCGCCACTTATGTCGGAACGACGAAGAATCCGACCGATTAGGGAAAACCGGTAGCGGTGCGGAATGTGTACAAGGGCCTCTGGAATCAACCATTCCCGTCCAACGGGGGGACCTGACGATGCCCAAAGCACGACGCAAGAACACCATCGCGCTCCGGTCGGTAGCCGCCGCTGTCGGCCTGACCCTCTTCTCCGGAGGCGCAGCGTGGGCGCAACAGGAAGCCCTCCAGGAGATCATCATCACCGCCACCAAGCGTGATGCGAGCTTGCAGGACGTCGCACTGGCGGTGTCGGCGGTCACCGGCGAGCAGCTCACCGAGATGGCCATCAAGCGCTTCGATGACATCGAGATCCCGGCCGTGCACATCGGGCAGGGCGGCGCCAACGACGCCCTGTTCATCCGCGGCGTCGGTTCGGGCTTCAACTCGGGCTTCGATCAGGCTGCGCCGATCTACATCGACGGCATCTGGTTCGGCAACGCGCAGTCGCAGCGTCTGGCGTTCCTCGATGTCGGTCAGATCGAGGTCCTGAAGGGACCGCAGCCCACCTACCTCGGCAAGAACGCCATCGCCGGTGCGATCGCCATCGTCGGCGCCCGCCCGACCGCCGAGTTCTCCGCCGAGCTCGATGTGAGCTATGAGTTCGAGGCCGGTGAGCGCGCCATCGCCGCCAGCGTCTCCGGGCCGCTCAACGACCGCGTCCGCGCCCGCGCGGCGATCAAGAGCACCGAGATGGACGGGTACATGAAGAACCTCGGTACCAACCGGGACGATCCCGCCATCAAGGACCTCGCCGGCCGCATCAGCCTCGAGGTCGACCTCACCGACGATCTGCAGGCGTTCATCAAGTACGAGAAGCTCAGCTACGAACAGTCGGGCCGCTTCACGCAGCTGCTGAAGTGTCTGCCGACGGCGCCCCGCGACCCGACCGTCGAGGACTGCGTTTTCGACCTCAACCGCGCCGTGCGCTACGACCCCAACGCCTTCCAGCCGGCCGCCAACCCGTTCCTCTCGACCCGCGGCGGCGGCCCGGAATTCCAGGACCTGTCGCTCGACAACGCGCTGCTGCGACTCGACTGGGACACCGGACCGGCGGCGGTCTCCTTCCTCGCCGCGCATTACAAGCAGGACAACTTCAACGCCTTCAAGCCCGACCACAACGTGCTGCAGCGCAACGCGATCAGCGGCACGAGCAAGGTCAAGCTCGACAGCCAGGAACTGCGCGCGGTGTCGAAGGGCGACGGCGCGCTCTCGTGGCTCGCCGGCGTGTACCACGACGAGCAGAAGCAGGATGCGGACGGTCGGCAGGTGTTGCTCGCGCCCATGGCGATGGCGACCGACAGCCGCTCGACGCAGACGGCGGAGACCTGGTCGGCGTTCGCAGAGGTCGCGTACGCCTTCACCGATGCGCTCACCGCCCGCTTGGGCGTCCGTTACTCGCAGGTGGAGAAGACCGGCACCATGAGCGCCGATCTGTACCGCGTCAATCCGACCACCAACCTGTTCCTCGGGTCTGCGCTGCCCATCCTGCCGCTCACGCTGTCGCGCAAGGATTCGAGCACCGATCCGGCGCTCACGCTGGAGTGGCGTCCGTCGTCGGACATGCTCTTCTATGCCTCCTACCGCGAGGGCTTCAAGGCCGGCGGCATCGACCTCGACCTGAACACCGATGTCGTCGCCGACCTGCAGTTCCGGCCGGAGTCCGTGAAGTACTACGAAGGCGGCGGCAAAGTCACCTTCCTCGACGGCCGCGCGCGCCTGAACATCGCCGCGTTCCGTGGCAACTACGACGACCTGCAGGTCACGCAGTTGAACACCGAGACGGGCAACTTCCGCGTGCTCAACGCCGGCAAGGTCCGCTCGCAGGGCATCGAGCTCGATGGTGCGTTCAAGGCCAACGACTACATCACCTTGTCGCTCGCCCTCGCCAAGCTCGATTCCACCTACGTGACCTTCAAGGGCGCGCAGTGCTGGCAGAACCCGGCGCAGACCGCCGCGCAGGGCTGCGTGCAGATCGGCTCGGTGGGCGGCGTGCCGGTGCTCGGTCAGGACCTGACCGGCAAGTCGACCTCGTTCGCGCCGGATCTGTCGGGCAGCTTCTCGATCGATGTGCGATATCCGACCGGTAGCGAGCTCTTCGGCAAGGGCATCGACTTCCGCGCGATGGCGTCGGTGTTCCACACCGACGACTTCAACACCAATTTCGACGCCGATCCGTTGACGGTCCAGGAGGGCTACCAGAAGTACGACGCGCGCCTCGGTCTCTCCGCGTCGGACGGCTCGTGGAACCTCGCGCTCGTCGGCCGCAACCTCACCAACGAGCTCACCTCGCACTGGATCGCCAACGCGCCGTCCGCAGGTCAGGCCAAGTTCGCGCAGACCGACCGGCCGCGCGAGTTCGGCATCCAGTTCGGCGTGAAGTTCTGACCGCCGCCGCAGTCCTGACAGGCCTCGGCGCGCGCTAGGCGCGCGTCGAGGCCTCGACCTTCGGCTCGGGCGGCAGCCGGACATCCTTCGGCCGGATGCCGAAGTGCGCCTTGAACGCGGAGGCGAACGTGCCCTGGTGCTGGTAGCCCACGGCCTCCGCCACCTTGCTGATGCGGATGCGCTTCTCGCGCAGCAGATGCAGCGCATGCTGCATGCGGCATTCGTGCCCGTACTCGAACACCGTATGCCCGAACAGCGCTTTGAAGCCGCTCTTGAGCTTGGTCTCGTTGATGGCGAGCTCCCGGGCCAGCGAAGCGATGGTCGGCGGCGGGCTGAATTTGGTCGAGAGGATCTCGCGCGCGCGGTGGAAGCGGCCGATGTCCGCCTCCGAGAACTGCTGGACCGATGCCGCCTCGAGGCGCCCGAAGGCGGCGACGCACAGCGTCAACAGTTCGAGGATCTTGGCCTCGGCGTAAGGCAGCCGCAGCAGCCCGGTCACGGGGTTGTTGAGCAACGCGGAGGCGCACTCGATGATCTCGGCGGTCACCGTCAGGCGGCAGTAGCTGAAGTCCGGCGCGGCCGCCGTGAGCAGCTGCTGCGCCTGCAGCGGCAGCGTCTCCCGCTCGGTGACGAGGTTGCCGAGCAGGAACTGCGGGCTGCAGAAGATCGTGATCGAGCGCGCCGATGCGGTCGGCGGGAAGAAGAGCCGCAACGAGGTGCCGCGCGGCTGGAAGCGGACGCCGAGGTGCGGACATTGGAAGCGCACCGGCTCGCTGCCGCCGATCCCGGCGATGAACTCACCGGCCAGCTGGATGCGGAAGGAGATCAGGTTCTCGCCGGGCGCCCGCTCTGTCCGCGGTCCGGTGTTCTGCAGGTCCTCGATGACCACGCGGATCTGGTCGCGGATCGAGAACAGCTCGAAGCCGCCCGCGGCACGCGGCAGATCGCGGTCGACGAGGAAGCGCGTGACGCCGCGCTCGGCGTTGGCCTCCACCCGTGAGGTATGCGGCGAGGTCCAGGCGTTCTCGAAGGCCTGGGTCAAGCGGCCGCCGGGCCCCGCGAGCAGCGTCCGGATGAAGCCGTCGCCGACCTCCTCCCCGACACCCGTCCCACGCGTCGTTGAACGTTTCATGGCGGCAAGGATGCAGTGCCGGGTCGCCCGATTCAATCGTCGTCGGGCATCGGCAGGGGTGCCAACGACCTCATTTATAGAATCGGACGGTTGATTTGCGAAAGCGGGTGCAAGGGTCGGCGCGTGTACATGGACCCGGCGGGCTTGGGTGAAGATGGGACCCCGAGGCGATCACGCTACAAGATGAACGTCGACATCTCCAAACACATCCGGTCGAAGCGATGCATCGAGGCATCGTGCCGCCGCGTGCCGCGGCCCGACGATCGGGCGGGGCGCGAGAGGTCATGAAGGTTCTCGTCGTCGGCGCGGGTCTCGGCGGTCTCACCGCTGCCGCCTGTCTCATGCAGCGCGGACATCGGGTGCGGATCTACGAGCAGGCGCCGGAGCTCGGTGAGGTCGGTGCGGGCATCCAGCTGAGCGCCAACTCCGTCAAGGTGCTCGATACGCTCGGCCTGCGTGAGCGGCTCGATGCGGTGGCGGTCCGGCCGCTCGCCTACGAGTTCCGCCGCTTCGACACCGGCGAGATGCTGCACCGTGTGCCGCTGAACGAGGACGGAACCCACGAGCGCCTGCACGGCACGCCCTACTATCATGTACACCGCCGCGACCTGCACGGTCTGCTGGCCGAGGTGGTGCAGCGGCTCGATCCGGATTGCATCACCTTGTCGGCGCGCACCACCGGGTTCACCGAGACCGGTGGGGCAGCGCGTGTGCAGCTCGCGGACGGTCGGGAGGACGAGGGCGATGTGCTCGTCGGCGCCGACGGCATCAAGTCGGTCGTGCGCGGCCTCATCATCGGTCCTGCGCAGCCGGTGTATACCGGGCAAGCCGCGTGGCGTGCCACGGTCCCGGCCGAGCGTCTGCCCGCTGCGGCGGCGCGCCCGGTGGTGACCGTCTGGTGCGGACCCCGTAACCATGCCGTGGTCTACATGCTGCGTGGCGGTTCGCTGCTCAACTTCGTAGGCTGCCACGAGCGCGATTGGGAAGAGGAATCTTGGACTGCGCGCCGTCCCTGGTCCGAGCTGCAGCAGGACTACGCCGGCTGGCATCCCGAGGTGCAGGCGATCATCGACGCGATGGACCACGACCAGTGCTTCCGATGGGCGCTCAACAGCCGCGAGCTGCACGATCGCTGGAGCACCGACCGCGCGACGCTGCTAGGTGATGCCATCCATCCGACGCTGCCCTACATGGCGCAGGGCGCGAACATGGCGATCGAGGACGGCGCGGTGCTCGCACGCTGCCTCGACGGCGGCGAGCCGGTGCCGGATGCGCTGCGGCGCTACGAGCGCAACCGTGCGCCCCGCACCTCCCGCATCGTGCGCGAGTCGACGGAGCACGGTGAGCTTTTCCACATCACCGACGCCGCAGAGATGCGCGATGCCTTCATCCGCAAGGACATCGCGCGATCGCGGCGCGAGTGGCTCTATTGCTACGATCCGATGACCGTGGCGTTGCCCTGAGGGGCTGCGCCGTCCGACCGACCGGAGACGAAGCATGTCCGCACGACCTGACGAGACCGCGAGCCGACGGCAGGAGTTCTACGACCGTCTCGCGCAGCGCAACCTTTCGCCGCTGTGGTTGTCGCTCGCCGCGCTCGTCACCAAGCAGCCCTCGAGCGGCTGCAAGGCCGCCGTGTGGCGCTATCCGGAGACGCGGGCGCTGCTGATGGAGGCCGGCGGTCTGGTGTCGGTGGAGGAGGCGGAGCGGCGCGTGCTGGTGCTGGAGAATCCCGCCTTCGCGGGGCAGTCGCGCATCACGACGTCGCTCTATGCCGGACTTCAGCTGGTGCTGCCGGGCGAGCGCGCGCGCAGCCACCGCCATACGCAGAGCGCGCTGCGCTTCGTGCTCGAAGGCACCGGCGCCTACACGGCGGTGGGCGGCGAGCGTACGGTGATGCATCCCGGCGACTTCATCATCACGCCGTCCTGGGAATGGCATGACCACGGCAACGACACGCCGGACCCGGTGATCTGGCTCGACGGGCTCGACATCCCGCTGGTGCAGGCGCTGGACGCCTCGTTCATGGAGCACCTCGGCGCCGTCGAGCAGCCTGTGACGCGCCCGGTCGGCGACAGCCTCGCGCGCTACGGGTCGAACCTGCTGCCGGTCGATCACCGCGCGTCCGGTCTGACCTCGCCGATCTTCAGCTATCCTTATTCTCGCACGCGCGAAGCGCTCGAGACGCTGCGCCGCAACGGCGATCCGGATCCCTGCCATGGCTACAAGATGCGCTTCGTCAATCCGGTGACCGGCGGCTTCGCGATGCCGACCATCGCCACCTTCATGCAGCTGCTGCCGCGCGGTCTCGCGACGCAACCTTACCGCAGCACCGACGCCACGGTGTTCACGCCGGTCGAGGGCGAAGGCAGGACACACATCGGTGACATCGTCATCGAGTGGTCGGCCCGCGACGTCTTCGTCGCGCCGAGCTGGGCAACGGTGCGGCATGAGGCGACGGGCGATGCGGTGCTGTTCTCGTTCTCGGACCGCCCCGTGCAGCAGGCGACAGGATTGTTCAGGGAAGAGAGGCTCTCATGACGTTCATCATCGATCTCCCGCCGCAGGTCTCGGTCGCTGTCCGCGGCAGCGATGCGCGTTTCCCGGTGCGACGCGTCTACTGCGTCGGCCGCAACTACGAGGCCCATGCACGCGAGATGGGCAAGGACCCGACGCGCGAGCCGCCGTTCATGTTCCAGAAGCCGGCGGATGCCGTGGTGCCGGACGGGGTCGTCATCCCGTATCCGCCGCAGACCGGCAACTTCCACCACGAGATCGAGCTCGTGGTGGCGATCGCGCGCGGCGGCCGCGACATCGCCGTCGAGCGGGCGACCGAGCATGTCTTCGGCTACGCGGTGGGCGTGGACCTCACCCGCCGAGATCTGCAGCTCGCTGCGCGCGATGCCGGCCGGCCCTGGGAATGGGGCAAAGCCTTCGACCGCTCGGCGCCCTGCGCGCCTATCGTGCGTGCGGCCGAGATCGGTCATCCGTCGAAAGGCCGGATCTGGCTGTCGGTCAACGGCACCGTGAAACAGGACGCGGACATCTCGCAGCTGATCTGGTCGGTGCCTGAGGTGATCGCCTTCGTATCTGCCTCGATGGCGCTCGCGCCGGGCGACCTCATCTTCACCGGCACGCCGGCAGGTGTCGGGCCGCTGGTCGCCGGCGATGTGGTGGAGGGTGGTGTCGACGGCATCGGCACCATCGGCCTCCGCATCGGGCCGTCGCAGGGATGAAGCTCCATGGCTATTGGCGCAGTTCCGCCGCCTATCGCGTGCGGATCGCGCTCAACCTCAAAGGCTTGCAGGTCGAGAGCGCCACCCATGCGTTGCCGCGCGGAGAACACCGCTCCGACGCCTATCGCGCGCTCAACCCCCAAGGTCTGGTGCCGGCCCTCGAGACCGAGGACGGCGTCTTCATCCAGTCCACCGCGATCATCGAATATCTCGATGAACGCTGGCCGCAGCCGCCGCTGCTGCCGTCTTCGCCCGGGGCGCGCGCGGTCGTGCGCGGGATGGCGGGCATCATCAGCGCGGACATCCACCCGATCAACAATCTGCGGGTGCTGAACCGGCTGCGCAGCGAGCACGGCGCAGACGATGCGGCGGTCGCGCGGTGGGTCAACCACTGGATCCGCGAGGGGTTCCTCGCGCTCGAGGCATCGGTGGCGCGACATTCGACGGCCGGCCGTTTCTGTCACGGCGATAGCGTCACGATCGCCGATCTCTGTCTCGTGCCGCAGATGTACAACGCCCGCCGCTTCGGCTGCGACCTCGCGGGGTTCCCGACACTGGTCGCCATCGACGCGCATTGCCGCGGCTTGGAGGCGTTCCGCCGCGCGGAACCGGAGTCGCAGCCCGATGCCACCCGGTGAGGGCGCGGCCCCGGCGTTGACGCGCCACGGACATCGGATCGGTGGCGTGTCGGTACCGTCGTCGGCCGGCGGTCACTTCGAAGATCTCGACCCCGATACCGACCGCCCGTTCGCGCTGGCGGCGCGCGGTACCGCGGCCGATGTCGATGCCGCAGTGCAGGCGGCGCAGGCCGCTTTCCCGGCGTTCAGCCGCACGCCGGTCAACTTCCGCGAAGGGGTGTTGAGCCGCGCCGCCGCCATCCTGGAGCGCGACATCGAGTCGCTCGCCGCGCTGATGATCACCGAGATCGGTTCACCGATCGGCAAGGCCCGTCACGAGGTGCAGCGTGCCGCGGACGTGTTCCGCGCGGCCGCCGGCGCGACACGGCACCTCTCAGGCAAGACCTTGCCGAGCGATGTGCCCGGCAAGATGAACCTGACCTTCCGCGTGCCGCTCGGCGTGGTGGCGAGCATCACGCCCTTCAACGTGCCGTTGGGCAAGGGCGCGAGGCTCAGCGCGATCCCGCTGGCCTTCGGCAACACGGTGGTGATGCTGCCGTCCGAGGAATCGCCGCTGATGGCGCTGCGCCTCGCCGAGGTCTACGAGGAAGCAGGACTGCCGCCCGGTTGCTTCAACGTGGTGACGGGTTTCGGTCACGAGATCGGCGACGCGCTGACCGGTCATCCCCTCGTGCGCAGCATCAGCTTCACCGGTTCGACGCGCGTCGGTACGCACATCCGCGAGCTCGCGGCACGCTCGGGCAAGAAGCTGACGCTGGAGCTCGGCGGCAAGAGTCCGCTCGTCGTGCTCGACGACGCCGACCTGTCGCGCGCGGTGCAGGCCGCGGTGCAAGGGTCGTTCGGGAACCAAGGCCAGATCTGCATGGCTTCGAGCCGCATCTATGTGCAGCGCGGCGTCGCCGCGGAGTTCCTCGCGCGCTTCGCGGCGGCGGCTTCGGCGCTCGGCATGGGCGACCTGCGCGATCCGGCGACCATGATCGGACCGATCATCAACGCGCGGCAGCGTGCACGCATCAAAGCCCATATCGATGATGCGGTCGCCCAGGGCGCGACGGTGGTGAGCGGCGGCCGCTGGATCGGTCACCGCTGCCAGCCCACGGTGCTGACGGGCGTCACCCGCGGGATGCTCTGCCACGCCGAGGAGACCTTCGGCCCCGTGACATCGGTGTATGTCGTCGACAGTCTCGACGAGGCCTTGCAGGCCGCGAACGACAGCCGCTACGGACTGTCATCGGCCATCTTCACCGCCGACCTCGGCCATGCGATGCGGTTCGCGCGCGAGGTCAGCGCCGGCATGGTGCATGTGAACGGCGCGACCGCGCAGGCCGAGCCGCATGTTCCGTTCGGTGGCGTCGGCGACAGCGGCACGGGCCGCGAGGGGCCGGAGTACGACATGGAGGCGATGACGGAGTGGAAATGGGTCAGCATCCAGCTCTAGAGGCGGCCGCCGTCGCCGAGTCGCGCAAAGCCTTGTGGGTGCTCACCGCGATCAGTGCGGTGGTGCTGCTGTGGTCGGGCATCGGCCCCTACGACCGGCTCACCTGGTGGCTCGAGGTGCTGCCGGTGATCATCGCCGTGCCGCTCCTGTGGGCGACCTTCGGCAGGTTCCCGCTGACCACGCTCTGCTATGTGCTGATCACGATCCACGCGGTGATCCTGATGGTCGGCGGTCATCACACCTATGCGTTGGTGCCGTTCGGCGATTGGCTGCGCGATCTCTTCGATCTCAGCCGCAACCCGTACGACCGAATCGGGCATTTCGCTCAGGGCTTCGTGCCGGCGATCGTCGCGCGCGAACTGCTGTTGCGGCACACGCCGCTGCGGCGCGGCGGGTGGCTCTTCACCATCGTCGCGGGCATGTGCCTCGCGGTGAGCGCCTGCTACGAGTTCATCGAGTGGTTCGCGGCGCTCATCGGCGGCGGCGATGCCGACGCCTTCCTCGGCACGCAGGGCGATGTCTGGGACACGCAGTGGGACATGTTCCTCGCGCTCATCGGCGCGATCACGGCGCAGCTGCTGCTCGCGCGGCTGCATGATCGGCAGCTCGCGCGCTTGCTGGGGCGGGCGGGCTGAGCGATCGCTCCTGGGCTGATCCGCCTTGCGGCGCCCGGCGATGTCCCGCAGCTGTCTTGACCCATGATTGTTATGTTATAAAGTAACTCCACCCCCTTGGGAGGAAGTTACATGACTGCATCGCTCGGATCGTCCGCGGCGTGCGGCGCCATGGTGTCGCCGTCTTGGCGGACCGCGCAGGATGAGGCCGGGTTCGCCGCGATCTTCGAAGATGCCGTGAACCTCGTGGTCTGGTCGCGGGCCGGAACCCCTCTGCCGGATGTCGCGCGCTTGATCGACCGGCCGCCGCGCCGCCTCATGCGCGCGATACGCACCCAGTCGATCAGCCCCGACGCCGTCTCACATGCGCTCGACCTCGACATCTGCCCGTCCGAGACCGGTTTCGCTACCGACCTCGCAAGGCTCATCGAACTCTTCGCCACGCTCACCGATGCAGAGAGCGTGGGCATCCGTTTGGAGGCGACCGACCGTCAGACCTGCCCGAAGTGGCACACCGACAGTGTCGGCCTGCGGTTGATGACCACCTATGCCGGCCCCGGCACCGAATGGCTGGACGGGGCTGCGACCCGACGCGCGTCCACCGGCGACGTGCTGGTCGCCAAAGGCGAACTCTGGCCGAGCGCCCCCGGTGCCTGCGTGCACCGCTCGCCCGACCCGCAAGGCGCCACGCGCCTGCTGCTGACCCTCGATGAACTGCGTTGACCTCTTCACTGGAGTCCCGATGATGTCAAAGAATAAGCACCGCCCCTCGCGCGGCCTCACCGCCACGGCTGTCGCCGTCGCTATCGCCACCGGCTGGACCGCGCCGACGCTGCAGGCGCAGTCGGTGGACACGCTCGAGACCGTGGTGGTCACGGGCACGCGTCAGGCCTATCGCGGTGAGTTCACGCGCCTCGAAAAGCCGGTCGCGGACCTTGTCATCGACGAGGAAGTGCTGGCCGCCGCCGGTGCGACCGACCTCGACCAGGCGCTCGATCTTTCGGCCTCGGTCGCCCGGCAGAACAACTTCGGCGGACTGTGGAACTCCTTCGCGATCCGCGGCTTCGCGGGCGATGAGAACCTGCCGAGCGGCTATCTGGTCAACGGCTTCAACGCCGGTCGCGGCTTCGGTGGCCCGCGCAACCTCGCCGGCGTCGAGAGCGTCGAAGTGCTCAAGGGTCCGCGCGCCGCGCTGTTCGGTCGTGGCGAGCCCGGCGGCACCGTGAACCTCGTCACCAAGCGTCCGAAGGCGACCCGAGCCGGCGAGGTGAAGCTCACCGCCGGTCGCTACGCCCATCGTCGCGCCGATCTCGACTACAACCAGCCGCTCAGCGACGCAGCCGGGCTCCGTGTGGTGGGCTACTTCGAGGACTCCGAGAGCTTCCGCGACACCGTCGAGACCCGGCGCTACGGCGCGAACCCATCGTTCGCGTGGCGCCCGACCGAGGCCGGTCGGTTCGTCTACGAGCTGGAATACAGCCAGCAGGAGGTCCCCTTCGACCGCGGCGTGCTCGCCGTGGATGGACAGCTCGGCCGCATCCCGCCGTCGCGCTTCCTGGGCGAACCGGGCGACGGTCCGATCGAAGCGCGTACCTTGGGCCATCAGCTCGAATACCAGCACGAGTTCAACGACCAGTGGAGCCTGCTCGTCGGCGCCAACCTGCGCGACACCTCGCTCGAGGGCTTCTCCACCGAGCCGGAGCTCGCCGCCAACCGCCAGCAATTGCTGGTCGACGGACGCAATCTCACGCGGCAGCGTCGTTCCCGCGACTACGACGCCGACTACCGCGTGCTGCGCGCCGAACTGAGCGGCGAGTTCCGCACCGGCGGTCTGCGACATCGCGTGCTGATCGGTGTCGACGCGGACAAGTTCGAGAACGACCAGGTCTTCCTGCGCGCACGCGCGCCGACCCTCGCCAGCCGACCGACACCGCAACAGCAGCAGGCCATCGACATCTTCGCGCCGGTGTACGGGCGGTTCCCGCTGCCGACGCCGGGTCCGCTCACCGATCGGCTCGAGACGCAGGAGTCGCGCGGCATCTTCCTGCAGGACCAGATCTCGCTCACCGATCGCTTCGAGGTGCGGCTCGGCGCGCGCTTCGACGACTATGAACAGACCCTCCAAGACCGCGCCGCCCGGCGTACCGTCCGGCAGACGGAGTCCCGCGTTGAGCCGCAGTTCGGCGCGGTGCTCAAGGCCACCGACCGTCTGTCGTGGTACGCGGGGTATGGCCGCAACTTCCGTCCGCTCTCCGGCGCGGACTTCGCCGGTCGTCCGTTCGAGCCGAACACCAGTACCTCGATCGAGACCGGTCTGTCGTTCGAGAGCGCGGATGGGGCTTGGAGCGGTACGGCGGGCATCTTCCGCACCACGCAGGCCAACATCCTCGTCGCCGACCCGCTCAATGCCGGATTCAGCATCGCAGGCGGCAAGGTTGAAAGCCGCGGTCTCGAGCTCGATCTGCAGGGGCGGCTCGATAGCGGGCTCGGCGTCTGGTTCTCCTACGCCTATATCGACGCCGAGGTGTCGGGCGATGTGCTCGACCCCAACTTCGCCTTGCCGGTGCGCGCCGGTTCGCCGCTCATCAACATCCCCGAGCACAGCCTCAGCCTGCAGGTCACGCAGGAGCTGCAGCTGGCAGGTCGGCCGTTGACCCTGGGCGGCGGCGCTGTGTTCGTGGACGACCGGCTTGGCGAGACGGGCACGACCTTCGAGCTGCCCGGGTATACCATCGCGCGGGTGTTCGCGGCCTATGAAATCACGAGCGCGCTCTCGCTGCGCGCCGACATCGACAATCTGACCGACGAGACCTACTACACGAACTCGTTCTCGCGTCTGTGGGTCCAGCCGGGTACGCCGCGCAACATCCGCGTGTCCGCGGTCCTGCGCTTCTGAGGGCGGGCGCTGTGTCGTCGTCGCTCGAGGCCGCTGCGCTGTCCGTGTCCCGCGGTGGGCGATCCGTGCTGCGC
>Ga0315901_10003870_pt1 | contig 19048 bp, 15 predicted proteins | sample LakEriMetagenome_10_FD_203761 | JGI IMG/M metagenome (GOLD analysis project Ga0315901, IMG submission 203761) | Freshwater fungal communities from buoy surface, Lake Erie, Ohio, United States - Buoy 2 MA116 | ecosystem: Environmental > Aquatic > Freshwater > Lake | place: USA: Lake Erie, Ohio...
CTGATCGGCCTCCATCTCATAATTAAAGGTGTAAAAGGCAGATCCATACACCAAGATTCCAGCTATAACCAAAAGTTTGTCTTTCTTTATACCACTAAAGAAAATCAACGAGCCCGGTAACAGGGTTAACACGACCAGCACGCTGCGGAGCAAGATCTTATTGGATCCCAAAAAATAGGCCAACTCAATGGAATGAAACCGCTGACTTCCCGGCATGGGCATGATCAGGTAAACGCGGAGAAACTCAAATAAGATCAGCAGGAAAAGGGAAATGAAAAAAAGAGATTTTTTTCTCATAAAAAAGTGATCATAAAATCAGGTGAGCCTAATTGCTTAATTACTCATAATATTCCTAAAATAAGTTTTGGTCACCAAACCAACTTTAGCCTAAATCGAAAACCCATGAAAATATCGGCCTTACAGTTGTGTTTTGGCTAGATCAGTAACCTTGTGCTTACTTTTTACTAAAACTCATGAAGGGTCTGGGAGGTTCTCGGGGAGACAAGGCAACGGTGGCTTCGATAGGCTCAGCCACCTTGTGCACACAAAGTAATAGAACTCATGAAAGTCTCTGAGGCTATCGGAGAGACGCGGTAACGGTGAATTCGAAAGGCTCAGACACCTTTGGCAGCTCAGCCACCTTGGGCTTACAAAACTCCTGAAGTGTCTCTGAGGTTCTCGGAGAGACAAGACAACGGTGGCTTCGATAAACTCAGCCACCTTGGGCAACTCAGCCACCTTGGGCTTTATTGAAACCTAAGCAGTGTCTCTGAGGTTCTCGAAGAGACCCTCACTCATTCAGTTTCCAGGCTTATACCCAAGCTCCAGCGCCTTACGGGAATAGCGCCCCGCTTCATCCATAGATCGGGAAACGTTCCTGTTGTTGATCAACACTGAACACATGTAACATCCATAACCGTCATTGGACTGACAGGATTTATCGAACCAATTAAACGATTGGGTATAATCTTGTTTGATCTCCATACCCTGCATGTACATTTCACCCAGGTTGTTCATCGACTCCACATTTCCCAATCCTCCGGCACGGGTATAGTATTCGACAGCTTTTGGAATGTTTGCATCCTTATTGTTGAGCGTAACCACACCATCCTGGGCACGCTTAAATCCATTACGATACAAATACCCGATGATATACATACAACCGGCATTGTTGTTTTTTTCTCCGACTTCCAGCCACTTCATCGCTTCACCGATATTGGCAGAAACAATTTCTCCTTTAATGTAAATGGTGCCAAGCTCGCTGGCCACATCGTAATTGCCACGATTCACACAATCTTTAAGGTAAGCGATGTAAGGATTAGCGCCACCCAACATGTTGTAAACAACAGAAGGCGCATCCGGGTGACCCAATTCAAAAGCCCTCTTATACCAGGTTAAGGCCTCCACTTCATTTTTGGGAACAACTTCACCAAGACGCAACAATTCGCCTGCTATATAAGCTCCCTCCGATTGTCCGGCGGCCCCGGCTTTTTTATAATACTCTAATGCCTTTGCATCATTCTTTGGCGTGGGAATCGGAAAATTCTGCGCATAGTAGTTGTCGTACCCCATAGCGATATAAAACAGCGCATCCGGATGACCCAGTGCTGCACCTTTCATAGACTCATCGAACCACTTTTGAAAATCCTTGGCATCAAAGGCCGCACGTGCCCGATCAAACTCAGCCTGCCCAGCCTTTTGACCAAATGATATCGACACAAAAAAGAAACAGCAGAGGTAAAGAATATATTTCATGGTATTATTTTTAGAAAAATAACCATTTAGGAACTTTATCCCAATCACAACATATCCTTCCATATCATTCCTTTCAAAAAATTAATGCAAGATCCGTACATTCACGGATTATGCTATACGTAAAAGCCGAAATAAGGCCAAACCTCTAATCAATTGTACCCATGAGCTTACTCAATAATAAAGTAGATGCGTACCTCAAAGATGGCTGCGGCAGATGTAAGCTTTTTGCAACGCCCAAATGCAAAGTCAATACATGGCGGACTGAATTGGAAATGCTCCGGTCGATCCTTCATAAATCCAAACTGACAGAAGAAATTAAATGGGGAAATCCCTGCTACACATGGGAAGGAAAAAACGTTGTCATGATTGGCGCGTTTAAAGAATCCTGTGTATTGAGTTTTTTCAAGGGAGCATTACTCAAAGATCCATTTCACATTCTCGAAAAGCCAGGTGAAAATTCGAATACCTTCCGGTTGTTCCGATTTACCGATTCAAAGAAAATTACAACTCTAAAAACGAAAATACTGGCCTACATCAACGAGGCCATTGAGCTGGAGAAAAGCGGAGCCAAAATTGAACGCAAGACCACACCAATCGAATTACCGGTTGAACTCAAACAAAAATTTAAGGAAGATCCCATCCTGAAAGCCGCCTTTCAAAAACTCACTCCCGGTCGTCAACGTAGCTATGTTCTCTTTATTTCTGCGGCTAAGCAATCGGCTACCCGTTCCTCCCGAATTGAAAAATACCGGACTATGATCCTTAGCGGGAAGGACGTCAATGGCCGATAAAAAAATCGTAGTGGCGGATTAGTTGGACTTACCCACAACTTTCCAGGAAAAAACTCCGTTCTCTTCTACAATTCCCCAGTAATCAAAAGAGCCGATATCACGGTCGCCTTTGTCGTTAAGCAACACAGGGCCCGTAATTCCAAAGAACTGATTGGCTTCTGTGGCAAAGGATTCTTTCAACTTCTCATAATCAGTCAAAACATTTTTATGTGTAGCCAATGTTTTACCAATCACCCACATGGCATCATAGACCGAAAGGGCATAAGCATCTGGCTCGATTCCTGAATCTGAAAAAATGGCAGCGGAAATTCGATTCAAATCCGGATGGGGCTGAGCCGGTAAACCAAAATTTGGAGCAAAAAAGTTTGTCTTGATGGCAAAGCGACGAGCGCTGGCATTATCCAATAAGGCGGCACTCTGAACGACTCCATCACCTCCATACCAATTAACGGAAGAAAGAATCTGATCGTTAGTCGCCTGACTAAATAAATTAACCAGCTCATCAAAAGAGGCGATGTACACGCCTACTTTAGAGGCTCCAACCTCATCACTATACTGTTGAATTTTGCTCCGCAGCGCCTGTATCAGGGCAGAAAAATTAGTCAGATCAGGAGAATAAGGTAAGATCACATCAACTTGTCCGCCGAGGTTGACGAAAGAATCTTTTACACTGGTCTGAAGACCAATATTGCCTGCATCATTTCTGGCAAGGGCAATAATGATCCGTTTACCGGATGCATACATCGATCGGCTAATGGCCTCTCCTTCCACAGCATCACCCGGACACAGCCGAAAAATACCATCATTGAAAGCGAGGCTAGATGCTGTGCTTCCCTGACTCACTATCAGTACCTCGTTTTCATCAACAAAATCTTTAATGGCTGCGATCTCAGCACTGGACTGTGGCCCAATAAAAACCTGAACGCCATCCTTTACGTTTCGCTCAATTGCCGATAGAGCAGTAGTAGTTTCCAACTTAGTATCCGAAACTACCGTTGAAAGGCGATAAATAGATCCGGTCTCCTCCAGAAAATTATTCACATCTTCAAGCGCCAAATTCATCGCTGATTGTGAGGCTTTCCCGAGAGAAGACCAATTTCCGGTAATGGAATACAATCCGCCAATTTTAACGGTACGCATAGCTGGATCAGAATCACCTTTACAGGAAAAGAGAAAAACCAAGGCAAACAAAATGGAATTGAGGTGTAGTTTTTTCATACAGAATTAATTAAGGGCGAGGTGGCTACCCATTAGAATATCTTTTCATCAAGCCAGGCATTTTGAAATTTGCGCTCCGGATCATAGTTCTTTACCATGTTCCTAAATTCAGCAAATTTTTCAAATCTGGACGACAACTGGTCAGAGGTGAGTCGCGATATTTTCCCCATGTGTGGAACCGGCGAGAATGGCTCCAGCACTTTTTCGATCTTAGGGATCAGGGGCATTACCTGATCAGGCTCAGGTTTCCAGGTAAAGTGAATGGAAATAACACCTTTGTTATAGGCTGGACTCATCCACAATTGATCTGCTGCAATACTGCGGATTTCGGTGACAAATAATGCAGGAGAAACCTCCTGATGCAGGGTTTCTACAGCCAGTATCGCATCTACGGCATGTGTTCGGGGAATAAAAAACTCCGTTTGAAGTTCATCACCATTACTGGGTGTGAATCCCATTTTAAAATGTGGTAATCGTTCAAACCATTTACCGGGAATGCCCATTTGATCGGTACAGTTTACCGATGAGTTGCTTTTGATAGGATGTAAATGAGTTAACGCAGAAGTTGTACCAAAGAAGTCACTCAGTGATTGGGAATAAACTTCATCGCTACGCCTTTTTATCCACACCTGATTGATTTTCCGATCCAGCCAATGTGTAAATAGACTTACCGAGTATCCCGACTTGAAAATGGCATCAAAATTTTGGGAGAGCGTATCCATCGAGAGATCCTCGAAAACATGTTGTGTTACCTGGTACGCAGGCTGAACGTCAAGCGCGATTTTAGTGACAATACCCAAGGCGCCTAAATGAACAACCGCTCCATAGAAGTCTGGGTGTTCGCGATCGATAACGACTACCTGTCCATCAGCGCGTACCAACTCAAATGCCGCCACAGCAGTAGCCAGATTGCCACATCGGTCACCAGATCCATGGGTGGCCGTAGCACAAGCACCGGCAACAGAAATATGCGGCAGCGATGCCAAATTGTGTAGAGCCAGGTTTTTGTCATCAAGCCACTTGGCTAACGTGCCGTAACGAATACCAGACTCGCACCAAACCAAAGTGTTATTTCCTTCAAGTCTCAACACCTTGTCCAGAGCTGCAGTAGAAATGTGTGTACCTTCTGTATCCGCAATGGTGCTGAAAGAGTGTTGTGATCCCAGGGCCTTGACAAGCTTTAGTTTGCGAATAGCCTCCTGAACTTCTTCAAGTGTTTTAGGATACAACACTTCGCGGGAATGGTAGGACACATTACCAGCCCAATTTTTTAATCCAGTACCATTTGACGGTGTCGGAGAAGAGCAGGACCAGCCCAGCAATCCAGTACCAACTACAGCTGCACTGGAAGTTTGAAGAAATTTTTTTCGATTCATTGATTAGGGATTACCAACCAGATCATTTTTCGACCAATCGACCGAGCATAAGTAATGCAAACAAGTCCATAAAAAAAGACTCCAAAGTCAGAGCATTTTTTAGTAGAGCACTGATGTTTTCCACTGGAGATTCAAAGCCTGTAGCACCATAAAAACTTAGCTTCGTATAAAAGTAAATAGCGTCCATAAGCGAGGTAAAAGTCTTGTTTACAACCATTGGATGGACCATTTCCAGCGAAAAAAGAATTCCTCCAAAAATTATGGGGAATAAAATGAATAAATTGGCAGCTCCAACCAGTCGGTATACTTTATCATCTTTAGCCTGGAGGCTGTCAATTAAGATGTAGATCATAGCCATAAGTGGTGGCAAATACCCGAGTATCGTGCTGAAAACTATGAGCACCAATTGTTCCAAAGGATAATTGTTCGAAAAAGGAATACCCGTTACCCATCCTGTCAGAACGATGCTAAATACCATAAGGGCGACATAGCCATAATATTTCTTTTTGCTAAGGAAGAAATACATGAATCGGGCATTTAGAATAGCCAGTAGGATACTGGCTGCTCCATCAAAAATGGATAAAGCGGTCGAATCCACCGCAGCAATCGAAGGATTTGCGAGCTCCATCAGAATCATCAGATCCGCGACAGCAATGATCTGTAAACCCAGAATGGCAAATGAGATTTGGAATTTGGAATTCCAAAAGTTCTGAAAAACAGACAACACTTTAGGATTCATAAAGGTTCAGGTCATTAAAAATAAGATTAATTCTGAAATGATTTAGACCCACATCACTTACAATCTTTACTAGGAGGTGAAATAGACTAACTCCTGGTAATGGAGGATTCAGCAAGTTTTAGGACACCGATTATCGAATTTCAAAATGTCTACAATAAATTTTTATGAAGTTTTCAGCTGACTTCCCTTACTGACCATTCTTTGAAACTGAATTTGATTTAATTTTGTTTAAATCAATACGTGATCAAATGAATACTACCGACGACCAGCTAAAAGAAATCGTACGCCAGAAATACAGTCAGATTGCCCTTCAGGATAAAGAGACCAATGCCTCCTCCTGCTGTGGGGCCGGAGGGTGCTCCACAGAGGTGTACAACATCATGAGCGATGATTACTCGACGCTTGAAGGATATCATGCAGAGGCAGATCTCGGGCTTGGTTGCGGACTGCCGACCCAATTTGCTAAAATCAAAAAAGGGGATGTGGTCATTGATCTGGGTAGTGGCGCAGGAAACGACTGCTTTATTGCGCGTCACGAGTGCGGCGAAACAGGGAAGGTCATCGGCATCGACTTCACACGGGCGATGATTGATAAAGCCCGACAGAATGCGGAAGCGCGTGGCTTCAATAATGTAGAATTCAGAGAAGGTGATATCGAAAAAATGCCTGTCAGTGCCAACACGGCTAATGTGATCGTTAGCAACTGCGTACTCAATCTGGTACCCAATAAAGATGGCGTTTTCAAAGAAATTTTTCGAGTCCTTAAGCCCGGCGGCCACTTTAGCATCAGCGATGTTGTATTGTCCGGGGAATTACCCGACGGACTTCGAAAGGATGCTGAAATGTATGCCGGATGTGTAGCCGGTGCCATTCAGAAAAAGGATTACCTGGATCTCATCCAAGAAAATGGTTTCACTTCCATCACCGTACAAAAAGAAAAACCGATTGTCATACCTGATGACATCCTTCAGAACTACCTGAATGCAGCGGAAATCGCTTCCTTCAAAAGAGGAGACTTTGGAATTTTCAGTGTAACGGTCTTTGCACAAAAACCAGAATCCACCAACACTACCTGTTGCGATCCTAAAATCGGCTGCTGCTAAAGCAGCTCAGCTTACTTATTTGAATCCAAACAAAACAGGGAAAAGAATGGTCACTACGCCTGCCCAAAGAATGTAAACTGGTAGGTAATTACCTAGGGACGTCAACACCTGTTCTCGCGAAGCCTTACCGGAAAGCATAAGCCTCAGCTTATTGCCGACCAATAGCAAGTGAATAAGGAAAAGTACATTGGCTCCAAGAATAGCCAGACGATTGGGCGTTAATCCATAATCTGCCAGACGATATACAATTGCTGAAAGAGCAGTAAGGTTCACCAATATGGTAACCAACGATAAGGCAAAAAGGACCTGGTTGAGCCAGCGTTGTTCTGCTGCTGAAAGGGAAAATAAGATGAGTGCCAAAACAGCTATCAATATCAAATTAAAGACTAGCAAAAAATCACGATCTGTAAAAGGATCCTTGCCGGACTGAAGAAAGAAAATCAAAAAAAGAGAGAGCATCACCAATGCCAGCGGACTGAAAATGCGCGCCACCCACGGTGAGACCTGATTGACGAAACCAGTATTCCGAAGAACCGTAATGGCCGCAAGAATGGGTATAGCTGTAAGACCAGGTATTAGGACGTAACGAGGATAATACTGTTCCAGCCTAAATCCTATTAATTCAAAAAGACCCATCGTTACACCGCTCATCAACATCCAGGAAAGAAATAAAATACCAGCGGCCACCAACAAATCACCATTGAAGCGTAAGAACTCAAATCGATTACTTGTCTTAAAAACAAAACCGGTTATCCCCCACAAGATTAAGGGAAGATGTATTCCAGCCAGGATTAATGTATCCGAAGGATTAGTAGCCTCTGCAGGTAGCAGGTTGATGTAAATTCCCAGTACAGCTAAAATGGCTACAATCATCCACTTAACTTTTTCAGAATGGTGCCGTGTTCTAAAAAAATAAATAATCAATGACGAAAATGCCAGGTAGCCAATATTCTTCAGAAAAAAAACAGAGGCTTCTTCCTCTGTTTTGCCAGACCAAAAGGGAAACGTGGCGTATGTTCCTAAAACGAATATTGTTGCGAAGATCTGAAGGACATCACTTTTGGAAAAGGAAATAACCGGCTGTTGATCAAACTTCAGCCGTGAATGCCAAAAAGAAACCAAAGGACTATCCGGGTAGCTATGTGATAGCTCAGAAAAAATTTCCTGAAAGTGGACTTTATCCTTCCGGTACAGAATTTCCAGTTGCTCTGGATTTTCAAGGTAATTGGTATTCATAGGTTAAGTAGTAACGATTGATCACGGTTATATCCTTTGATCAACCACTCTCTAAAACGATGAACTATTCCTGAGGTTCGGGATTAGTTCCGGTTTTTGTCAGGCGGTTTAAAGTAACCTTCAGACGGTCATTTTCTAATAAAAGTTACGCTAGCTGTTAAGTAAACCATGATTCATAGAAAAGGGGTTCGGGTGAGATTTTATATTGAACTTCAATTGCTCAAGTTATTTATGGAGCAGCGGATAGATTGAACGCTAGGGCTTTGCATTAAAAACAGCCTTTTTATCTTTATCCTTAACACATGAACCAAATCATTCAAATCCTAATATGGCTTTTTTTAGCGTCTGCCCTATATGCGCAGCAGATTGAGTCCACATCATTCACCGATCTGTTTTATGGATCCATGAAACCCGGCGTTTCCTGCTACCGGATTCCCACGCTTACCTCTACTCCAGGAGGTGTTCTACTGGCGGTTGCCGATGAGCGTGTTCATTCATGTAAAGACCTTGGTCAAAACGAAAACATCAATATTGTACTACGCAGTAGTTCAGATCAGGGACGGACGTGGTCGGAATTGGTAACAGTTCTGGATTTTCCGGCTGGTCAGTCTGCCTCTGATCCATCGTTTGTGGTAGATCGTAAAAAGAAAGAGGTTTTTCTGTTTTACAATTTTATGGACCATCGGAATGCCAAGGGCACTTTTCGTTTTCAGTTTATAAAAAGTAAGGATGACGGACGCACCTGGTCAGAACCAGTTGATTTCACAGAACAGGTAATTAAGCCGGAGTGGAAAAATTCCTTTGTATTCATCACCTCTGGAAATGGCATACAAACACGTGACGGCAAGCTGTTACATACACTTGTTCATGTATCGGAGAAAGCAGCATACGTTTTTGGGAGTGACGATCACGGAAAAAACTGGTATCGTTTGGATTACCCATTGATTCCAGGTGATGAATCTAAAGTGATAGAATTAGCCGACGGGCGGTGGTTAGTAAATTCCCGAGTGAACAATCTTGGCTTTCGGGTCGCTCATTTTTCGTCAGATCAGGGCAAGACCTGGCAATCGATGGAGCAAAAGAATTTAATTGATCCGGGATGCAATGCAGCTATACTACAAATTCCGATGTCGGGTAATCACTCAAAAAAATCTTCGACTCTTTTCATAAATACTGCAGATGCTTCAAAACGAATTAATCTATCCATCAAGAAGAGTCTGGATGGCGGGATGACCTGGGGTGAAGGAAAAACGCTTTACCCGGGCAGTGCAGCTTATGTTTCCGCAACCGAACTAGCAAGCGGAGGAATTGGTTTACTCTTTGAGCGGGATGGGTATGGGAAGATTTCGTTTACTCACTTGAGCCTGAAGGTAATCCGCTCACTCAAAAATTAAATAAAAATCCAACTTTAAAGGATCACGATTACCTTATGGTAAGCGAATTGAAAAACCACTAGCCAAAAAGTAATTGCGGGATTTATCTACAAAACTTAAGCCAGCTGATAAATCAATTTGAAGATGAGGAAGAACAAGCCAGGTCAAACCAGCATCAACTCCATGCTCCTCAAAATTCGCTTTTCGGATAAAATCAAAGTACTCTATAAAGAGTCCGATTTTAGTTGAAGGAAGATAATTGAAGCACATAGAGGCGGTAAACATTTCATCACGGTAAAATCCGTCCCACAGAAAACCCACATTGTAATTCATCGCCAGTTTATCAGAAAGGTCATTCTGGAAAAGCAGCAGAATATTATGACCAGTAGATTCCGGCTGAAAGGAGGAATTACCAATCGGTATAACCACATCCGCTAGGATATCCGTTTCCGGAATCCAACCTCGTTGTTCAATGATATGTGTTTTAATGCCAATAGTGACTGGTGAGACCCCTTTGGATTCCTTTCCATCCAGTCTTTCCGTAATATTTTTTACCGAAACCCTGAGTTCAGCTGATTTACTCAACCCAGTTCGAAAAAGAGTGACAGGCATCAGGAATAATTGATTTTCCCCTCTCTTGTAGTACTCAAATCCAGTTTCAAGCTGAATATTCCGGGGGGCCACAGTAAATGGAGTCTCCGCAATCCCAGGTCGATCAACCGTAAGTTCATTCATGACATCTTCGGTGATGTTTTGAGAACAAACTATAGAAGGAAAACCAGCTATCCAGAAAACCATAAGTAAACAGAATGTTACCTTGTTCGTATTCATCGGTGTAATTCTGAAATACATATTGGTACTGAATAGCTGATTTGAATTTACGCTCTTTTCACCCTCCAACCGAAGCGCTCATATCCCCACTGAAAAACAAGTGGAAAGATCAGGAGCGTTAAAATGGTAGCCGAAATAAGACCTCCGATGACAACGATAGCCAATGGCTTTTGAGTCTCTGATCCAATTCCTGTGGATATGGCAGCAGGAACAAGGCCGATGGCCGCCATAAGAGCTGTCATTACTACTGGACGCGTACGTTCACGCACACCCTGAATGAGTGCGTCCTCCATATTCAAGCCAGCATGCAAATTCTTCTTGAAAACTGAAATCAAGATTACTCCATTTTGAATGCAGAGTCCGAATAAAGCAATAAACCCTATTCCCGCAGAAATACTGAATATGGTACCTGTAACATGCAGCGCAAGTATTCCACCCATCATGGCAAAAGGCACATTTACCAGTACCAATGCAGCATCCTGCATGTTTCCAAAAGCGATGAAAAGCAGAAAGAAGATCAGAATTAAACAAACCGGTACGACCTCAGCCAGTCGTTGCTGAGCGCGAACCTGGTTTTCAAACTCACCACTCCAGGCAACACTATAGCCGCGCGGAATGCTTACACCGGCATTTACTTTTTCCTGTGCCTCAGCAATCGTACTTCCCAGGTCACGTTCACGGATAGAAAACTTGATTGCAATAAACCGTTTATTATTGTCACGATAGATGAAGGCGGGGCCAGTCTGAAATTTAATGTCCGCAATCTCTTTGAGTGGCACCATATTCCCTTTCATAGATGGCACTTTTAGCTCACGGATTTCACGTTCCGTCTTACGGTATGCTCCCTCGTAACGGATTCGAACATCAAATTTCTTCTCCTGCTCAAAAAATTTAGTGGCCGTTTTTCCACCGATTGCCATTTCGATAACTGTTTCTGCATCGACAATGTTTACTCCGTAGGCTGCCATTTTACGTTGATTCAGCACGATACTCAACTCTGGTTGACCAATATTTCGCAGAATTCCCAAATCCTTTACGCCACGAACCGTACGCAGAATATTGGCTATACTATCGGCTTTTGAGTTCATTACAGAGAGATCATCGCCAAAAATCTTTACCGCGAGTGAGGCGTTTATTCCAGCCACAGCCTCAGCTACGTTATCGATAATTGGCTGTGAGTAATTGTAGATTACACCCGGATATTGACGAAGTTTTTGATCCATCTCTTCAACGAGTTGATCGGTAGTGATATCCCGTTTCCATTCCTTTTTAGGCTTCAAATTCACCTGACATTGCACATAAAAGAAACCAGATGGATCCGTGCCGTCATTAGACCTACCAATCTGAGAAAGTACCGATTCCACCTCATCAAATTCATTCAACTCCTGTCGAAATATTCGTACGAACTTATTGGTCTCCTGTATCGAGCTACTCATGGGTAGTTTAGCCTCCACCCACAAAGCACCTTCATTCAAGGTTGGTAAAAATTCCGAACCTAAAAATTTAAATGATAACAGGCTAAGCGAAATGATCGCAACGGCTGTCCAAAAACTTTTATTCCGATTTTGAAGAGTGGCCAGAAAACCCCTGGAAACAATTCGATCAAAAAAGTTTACCACTGGATTGTGCTTTTCCACAACATTTTTGTTGAATAACATGCTGCTGAGCACAGGAACCAGGGTCAGTGTAAATAATAATGCACCCAGCAACGCAAACCCAAGCGTATAGGCGAGTGGTGAGAACATTTTACCTTCAACTTTTTCAAAGGAAAAAATTGGCACCAGACTGGTAATGATGATGAGCTTGGAAAAAAAGATTGCCTTACCCAATTCTGATCCAGCCTTCTTAACCAACCCCAACTTGGAAAGATTATTAAACCGAGTCATACCAACTTCTTTAGCCTGATGCGCCAACAACACAAATAATCCTTCTACCATAACCACTGCCCCATCGATAATAATGCCAAAATCGATTGCTCCCATAGAGAGCAGATTGGCAGACATCCCTTTCATCTTGAGACAGATAAATGCAAATAATAGGGAAAGTGGAATGATGATGCTGACAATTACGGTACTGCGCCAGTCTAGCATAAAAATGAATACCACCAAGGTGACAAAAAGGATGCCTTCAACCAGATTTCCTTGAACCGTCTCCCGGCAATAATCCATCAACTTATCGCGATCATAAAAAGTCTCCATTTTGATATCTGTCGGCAAAACTTTTTCATTAATCTCGGCGATCTTTTGTTTTACCCGACTAAGTACCTGCGCGGGGTTTTCTCCTTTCCGCATCACAATAATGCCTTCAACCACATCGTCATTTTCATCCAAACCAACTTGTCCTACCCTGGGTAACGCACCAACTTTTACAGTTGCAACGTTTTTAACAAGTATAGGAACATCGTTAACCGCTTCTATCAAAATATTTTCGATATCCTCAATGCTGGTTAATAAACCAATTCCTCTGACCACATAGGCCTGTCCATTTTTTTCAATTACATCTCCGCCAACATTTACATTGCTTTTAGAGATGGCCTCATAAACCTCCAATGGCGTGATATCGTATTTAGAAAGTAGTAGAGGATTCACATTGACTTCAAAAACCTTTCGTGAGCCACCAAAGGAAACAATGTCGGCCACGCCGGGAACGGCACGAAGCTGTCGGTCAATTACCCAATCCTGCCAAGCCAGAAGCTCCGAGGTATTGCGTTCGCTTTTTAGTGTGTATCTGAAAATCTCACCAGTAGGTCCATAGGGCGGCTGAACATCCGGCTCAACACCATCCGGAAGCGCAACGTTTCTGAGAAGGTTGTTTACCTGCTGCCGGGCAAAAAAATCCTCTACATCGTCCTCGAAAATGATCTTCATTACCGATAACCCAAACATGGAAATGGAGCGTACACTGGTTTTCTTTTGCACACTGTTCATTGCCACCTCGATGGGTATGCTCACAAAGCGTTCTACCTCTTCAGCACTTCGCCCATTCCATTGAGTTACAATAATGATTTGCGTATTGGTTACATCCGGAAAAGCCTCCAGTGGAGTCTTCAGGTAACTCCAAATACCAGCAACGATCAATACGGCCGTGGAAAAGAATACAAAAAAGCGGTTCTTCAATGAAAATGAAATAACCTGCCTGACGAATTTGTTCATAACTAAAAATGTTCAGGTTGGTCAATCATTTAATGCATCGTAAACCAACAACTGATAACGAGTCATTACCGTTTCACCAGCTTTAAGTCCGGATTCCACGTAAACTTTCTTACCCGTCTCACGGTAAACACTTATTTCCCTGGTCTCCACGTCATCATCAGCCCTCCAAACCGTTACGAAGTAGCGGCTTTTATCAAAGATCAATGCCTCCGTTGGAATTGTCAGCTTCGAAAATTGCTCTTTCCAATTGATTTTGACATTGGCAAACATTTCAGGTTTCAATTCAAAATTTTGGTTTTGAAGTGTGACTCTCGCCTTAACCACCTTACTCTCTGGGTCCATCAGACTGAAAATTTTATCAATCTTTCCTTTATAGACCTTGCCAGGGTAGGAAATGGTTGTTACCTCTGCCTCATAACCTTCTTTTATTTTTGAAATATCCGATTCGTAAATATTGGCCATCACCCATACCTCATCAAGATTACCAACAATAAAAACCGGACTAATGTCTTCGGTACGCAATTCCATATTCAAAGCGACATTTTTTTGAACAATGACGCCTGAAACAGGAGATTTGATTGGATAGGTTGCATCCTTACCTGCGCCATACATATCGAGTACAGCCTGAATGCGGGCCAACTCACCTTTTGCATTTTCGTACTCCTTTTGAGAGTTAATGTATTCGACCTGAGAAATATTTCCGGTTTTATAAAGCTCAGCCGCCACCTGAGCATTTTTCTCTGCAAGCCGCAATTGCGATTCCGCATCAATCCCTTCCTTGGTGAAACCTGCTATCTCCGGACTTCGAATGATGGCAAGCACCTGACCCTTTCGCACATAATCACCCAATTCGACATTGAGATCCTTTACAAATCCGCCCGCAAGAGGAAATACCCTAGCTACTTTATCCTCATCTAAAGTAATTTTACCCGTAAGCGTAATCTCCGACTCTACTATTTCTTCAACAACTGTTGCCAATTGTTTTTCTTTTGAAACCGTTTCGGTGAGTTTGAATTTTTCGGTGCCTAAATTGTTTTCCACCTCCTTACAAGAAGAGATCAACAATAGAATCGACATTAAGTAAATATTTTGTTTCATGATGTATGTGGATATAATCTTTCAGTTATCGTTCTAATGAGTATTTTTTAGTATAAAAAAGCCACCCTGAACCCAATGCTTTCCAATCGACCATCTCCTTGGTTCAAAGCAAAAACATTTTTAGTCCCTTTGGTTAAGACCAAATGGGCCTGTAGAACACTGCCACCTCCGGCATCGATATCAGCTCCGATGGAAAATTGAGTAGCCAGATCTCTGGAAGCATAATCTTGCGTGACCAGTTTGTCGATATGAAATCCATCCTCAACACTAAAAAAGAAATCGTGCACTGCTCTGGATCTGACAAACGCAAGCCCAACTGCTGCGCTTGGTCGTACACCCTGTATAATATCTTTAGGCATACGTAACAAAATTGTTACAGGAAGCTCTAGCGCATTATACCGTATTCGTCTGCGGTATGTGGAGTCAGGATCGCCTACGGGTGTTTCCCAAGGATGGGTGAAGGAACCACCTGATTTATCCGGTGTGATGATCCCGGCACCGCGTTGCTGAAATCCTCCTCCGATTCCAATTCCTAGAAAGGAAACTGGATAATACTGAATCAAAAGATTGTAGCCGATACACGGTTTGGAAAAATAGGTCTCTGGGAGATTACTACCCTCTATAGTTCCCCAATATTGGTTCCAGCTCACACCAAAGGATAGCTTTTTCCCAAATGGATTACCGGATTCCAACTTATTAGGTCTCGAAACATTTGTACCTTGAGAATAGCCAGCGATACTCAAGCATGAGATCAACAGGATTAAAATATTTTTTTTCATAATCATCTTAAAAATCAATTAGAGTCTTTCCCGTAGCAAAGTGTAGATCATTTACTGTTCCTAGAAATTGCTGACGCAATTCAATCAACTGAATATTTGTTTGTATATAAATTCGCTGCTGATCAATAAATTGAAGCAGGCTTATATTTCGTTTTCTGAAGTTTTCGTTTGTGCTCTCATTCAATCGATTCAATCGAGTCAACAACTCGGGTGTGTAATTGACCAAACCAGACTTGGCATTGATGTAGCGATTGTAGGCAGAGGTTACTTCGTTACGAACCTGATTTTCGAGCTGATTAAATTCAAGTCCTGATTTAGTCAGGTTTAATTCTGCTGATTTAATTTCACCTTGATTTCGATTGAACAGCGGAATAGAAAATTCCACATTGAAACCCTGGTAAGGTCGGACATAGTTACTTCCACGATCGCGCGGCTGATAGGCAAATTTCAAATCAGGAACTCCCAATGAGCGTTGGAGGCGCAGATTTCTTTTCTGCCAATCCATATTTTTTCTACTAAGTTGTAGATCTGGGCGGGATGCCGTTGCCTCCTCCATTAGCGAATTGACTTCTAAAGAGGGCAGAACCATTGGAACACGTTGTTCAACTCGAAATACAGTGTCCTGAGGCATGCGCAGAAGCGTCCTCAATTCAGATAATGTTTTTTCCTGTTCATTTCGATTGGAGAGTGATTCTGTTTTTACAGCCAGGTACTCTGACTCCAGTCGAATAGCTTCGGTCACAGAAATAGCACCTACTTCAAGTTGACTCTTCGTAGCCTCTATGAGTTTTTCATAGCCAGCCATAACCTGTTCGAATAAATGAACTTTCTCCTGAATGGATGCCAGGTCATTATAAAGGTTTCCAGCCTCATAGAGCAGACTACGTAATACATCTTCCATCTGGCGCTCAGCCATCTCAGCACCAAGTCGCGCCAGCTTTACCGTATTGGTATGTTTACCAGCAATAGAAAACGTCTGCTCAACTTGAAGCAAATGTTGATTTCGGAAATGGAAATATTCATTTGTTTCATTGGAGTACAGATCGCCGTTAAAAACAAAATATGGATTATTCCATAGTCGAGCCTGAATAATACCAGCTTTAGCGATATCGATGTCATAATAGGCCGCCAACAGTGCAAGATTTTTTTTAATCAATCTGGCTTTGACTTCCTGAAAAGTTAGTACGCTATCTCTTGATTGCGCATCAAGAGAAATGGAATACAACGCAAACAACGGGATGAAGGTAAACCCCCGAAAAATTTTTTTCATGATAGAATAAATTAAATACCCAAATCGACGGCAGACTTAGTCGCGGATTGAAAAAAGGGATAATGACCAGGAAGAACTCCCGGAAAAAAAGAGGGGAATAAAATCAGATCAGCAAGATACGATTCCTCAAAAAGATTTTTTGAGGCGGAAATCGTAATTCAATAGCCTTTCGAATAGTGCCTAGCTCAACTTTTGAACGCAGCGAATGCAAATACCCAATGGATGTTATGACTAATTCATCGGTCAGTCGGAGTTTAATCTCCTCATTTTCTAAACACGTTCTAATTATGTGGTCCGCCACATCATCCACTGAGGAGGAGGAAAGCAAGAACACTTTCTGACCTGAAATCTTATTTTCTTCAGGCACTACAAAAAGCCCTGAAAATGAAGCCACCAGGAATAATCCTAATAAAAAAGATGATACTATTTTATTGGCTGCTTTCATTTGGAAGGCGCAAATATAGAACTAGGGTTGAAATTTCAAACTGCATGGATTTGCTTAAATATTGAAGTGAGGGTGGTCCAAAAATTAGTTTTTACGGTCAAAAGTCACTTTTCTATCCAATCAGAGGTGCATATTAGACTGTCAGGCCATCTGTAATTTTCCATCGAATTCGTGTTGAATTCAAATAAACCCCCTTGCCAATCCACCAATAATTTGAAATCTTACACATTCAAGTTCAACCCTATGAAAAAAACCCTTCTAATCTTATCATTCTTTATAGTCTCCACTTCCCTAATTGCCCAACGCACACTGGAAGGTGAATCGGCCGTAACTACCCAAGGCGCTGTAACCATCAAAGGAAAACGAATCCCCTACTCCGCTACTGCAGGAACGCAACCTGTATGGAGCAACGATGGTAAAGTCATAGCCTCACTTTTTTACACTTATTATGAACGAACCGATGTAGTCGACAGAGCCTCGCGTCCACTCATCATGTCCTTTAATGGCGGACCCGGCTCAGCCTCCGTGTGGATGCACGTGGCTTACACCGGACCAAAAATTCTGGAGATCGACTCAGAGGGTTATCCCGTCCAACCGTATGGAATAAAAGACAACCCACATTCAGTTTTAGATGTGGCTGATATCGTATTCATCGATCCGGTGAACACAGGCTACAGCCGCATTTTAGATAAGGACGCTAAGCGCGAAGAATTTTTTGGTGTAAATGCCGATACCAAATACCTGGCTGAGTGGCTGAACACATTCGTGTCCAGAAAGAATCGTTGGCAGTCTCCGAAATACCTTATTGGCGAGAGCTACGGCACAACCCGGGTATCCGGTCTGGCACTCGAACTTCAAAACGCGCAATGGATGTACCTTAACGGCGTAGTACTCGTTTCGCCAACCGAACTCGGCATCAACCGCGGTGATCAGGTCGAAGCTGCAAACCGACTCCCCTATTTTACAGCAGCTGCATGGTACCACAAAGCCTTACCTGTTGATCTGCAAAAACGCGACCTCACCGATGTCCTGGCCGAAGCCGAGAAATACACCATCAATGAAGTTATTCCGGCCATTGCACAGGGCGGATTCATCGATCCCGCCCGAAGAAATCAGGTAGCGGAAAAGATGGCCTACTATTCTGGTATATCTTCTAAAGTCATCCTGCAACATAACCTGGACGTTCCAACTCAGTTCTTCTGGAAGGAATTGCTTCGCGATCGTGGAGGTTTCACAGTAGGCAGACTGGATTCACGCTACCTCGGTATCGACCGGAAAGAGGCCGGTGACCGCCCAGATTACAATTCAGAATTGACTTCATGGCTGCACAGCTTTACACCAGCCATCAACTATTACTTACGTGAAGTACTTAAATACAAGACAGATGTTAAGTACAACATGTTTGGTCCTGTCAATCCATGGAATCGCGACAACGACAATACCGGTGTAAATCTTCGTCAGGCTATGGCGCAAAATCCCTACCTGAATGTCATGTTCCAGTGTGGGTATTTTGATGGAGCAACTACTTACTTCGAAGCGAAGTACACCATGTGGCAATTGGATCCCAGCGGAAAGTTTAAAGATCGTTTTCGTTTTGAGGGTTACCGCAGCGGGCACATGATGTATCTGCGTGAAGAGGATCTGGCAACAGCTAATGATCACTTGCGCGATTTCGTAATCAAAACCATGCCTAAAAAGGGAGTACCGGCTAAGTATTAATGACTTACCCCGCCCGACTTATTCACATAACCAATTCAAATTACCTCTATGAATACCCGTTCGTTTATTACCGGCGGATTTGTTGCTGGAATCTTTTACTTTTTCCTGGGCTGGTTGGTCTTTGGAATTCTTTTGGCCGATACCATGCGAGAAAGAATGAATG
>Ga0315901_10003872_pt1 | contig 19043 bp, 18 predicted proteins | sample LakEriMetagenome_10_FD_203761 | JGI IMG/M metagenome (GOLD analysis project Ga0315901, IMG submission 203761) | Freshwater fungal communities from buoy surface, Lake Erie, Ohio, United States - Buoy 2 MA116 | ecosystem: Environmental > Aquatic > Freshwater > Lake | place: USA: Lake Erie, Ohio...
CGGCCCCGCCTTCCTCGCAGCAGGCACCGCCGGCGGGTGCTCCGCAGGCCGGACCGCAGGCGGGCTCGCAGACCGGCGCGTGGCACGGCTCGGCCTGCCCGCGGCACGGCGAGCGAAACTCCATGAAAGAGGGACGCCGGCAGCTCGAGCCGCCGAAGCAGCTGCTGCAGCCGGGGGCGGCCACCAGGCCGCCGAGGATGATCGCCAGGCAGAAGAATCGCGACATGATGAGCACTCCACCGCGGGCGGACCAGGACGGGTCCGGGAAGGACGGGAAGCGTCGTCGCCGACGACGCCATGGGAACCCTAGCCCACGATCGCGGCGCCGGTCGGCGGCTCCGGAAATTTTCCCGCCGTGCGGCGGGCGGCGGCCGCCGGCGGCGCAGGCCTTACCGAGTGTGCGGGTCGTGACGCCCAGCGATCCGTTTCCCGCGCTGCACTGCCGGGTTCCGCCGCGCCGCGTTGCCCCGGCGTGCTAGTTTTGAACACGTCTGCGGTGATGGATACCGCGGCACCGAACGGTACGTGGCATGGCAGCCCGGGGCTGGAGTATCAGGATTCGAGTCGGCGTCCGCCCCACGCGGATCCTGTGCGCCTGCGCGGCGATCGTCGTGGCCTTGATCACGACCCGACCGACACCCGCCCACGAGATGGCGCCCCCCGGTTCCCGCGCCCTGCGGAAGGTCGATCCCCTGCCCGGCGATGACGCGGCGTGCCGCGGCGTGGACGTCTGGACGGTGAGCACACGGCGGCTTCCCGGCATCTGCCGCCTCCCGGCCGCCGCCGATCTTGGCGTGGAGCGGTGCGTCGATCCCGACAGCGGCCGCTGGGAACGGGCCGATCTCGACAGTCTGCTCGCCGATCCGTCCCGGCCGCTGCTGGTGTTCATCCACGGCAACCGCTACGAAGCGGGCGAGGCCAAAACGCAAGGCGTGCTCCTCGCCCGGCATTGCACAGCCGGCTGCCCGGGGGGCTGCCGGCCGCGGGTGGTCATCTTTTCGTGGCCCAGTGGCCAGCAGGGCATCCTTCTCAAGGACGGCCGCGCCAAGTACGACCGGGCGTATGCCGACGGGCATTACCTGGCGTGGCTGCTCGGGCGGGTGGCGCCGGAGCGGCCGGTGGCGATCGTGGGCTACAGCTTCGGAGCCCTAATCACGCTGGAGGCGCTCGAGGATCTGGTGGCGGCCGAACGGGCGGGCCGCGAAGACGTCATGCCCTGGACGCGGCGCCCCGGCCGCACGCACCTGGTGTTCGTCGCCCCGGCCGTGCGCTGCGACGCCCTCGCCCCCCGCGGCCCCTACGCCGAGACACTCGCCTGCTTCGACCGGCTGACGCTCGTGATCAACTCCCGCGACGACGCCTTGAAGTTCTTCCCGTGGCTCGACCGCGACAGCCGCGCCGACGCGTTGGGGAAGGTGGGCATGCCACGCCGCTGGGCCGGTAGTGCGGAGTTCATCGCCACCGACGCGGCGAACATCGTCGGCAAGCAGCACGGCCTGCCGCTGTATCTGTCGTCCCCGGCGCTCTCGCGGCGGATCGCCACCGGCGCTCTCGAGGCTCTGGCCCCGTAGCCGCGGCAAGGTCGCGAGTCGTGCCGTCGGGCACGCAACGCGTCAGGCGGCCCGCCGCGGGGCGACCGCCTCGCGTGCCAGCCGGGCCTCGACCATCATCCGCACGACGTCCGGCATGACATACCGGGCGGTCCAGCCCAGGCGGGTGGTGGCGTGCGACGTGTCGGCCCGGCCGCACACGATCTCACTGGGCCGCGTGAGCTTGGGATCGCGGACCACGTGCCGCCGCCAATCGAGGCCCACCGCCGCGAAGGCCGCGGCCACGAAGTCCTCCAGGCTCGACGTGTGCCCGGTGGCGATCACGAAGTCCTCCAGCGGGTCGATCTGCAGCATGCGGTGCATGGCCACCACGTATTCCGGTGCCCAGCCCCAGTCACGCTGCACGGACAGATCGCCGAGCGCGAGCGTCTGCAGATCGCCGCGGGCGATCCGGCAGGCGCCGGCGACGATCTTCTGGGTCACGAACCGCTCCGGCCGCAGCGGGCTCTCGTGGTTGAAGAGGATGCCCGTGCAGGCCGCGATGCCATAGGCCTGCCGGTACTGGGCGACCTGCCAGAAGGAGGTCGCCTTGGCGATGCCGTAAGGGCTGCAGGGCCGCAGCACCGTCCGCTCGCCCGCCGGCTCGGTGCCAGTGTTGCCGAACATCTCGGAGCTGCCCGCGTTGTAGAGCCGGATCGGCCGGCCCAGCATGCGGATCGCCTCCAGCAAATTGACCGTACCGATGACGATGCTCTCGAAGGTTTCCACCGGCTGGCTGAACGACAGGCCGACGGAGGTCTGGCCCGCGAGGTTGTAGATCTCGTCGGGCTCGTGCCGGGAAATCGCCTGCATGGTGGAACGGAAATCGACGAGCGTCATCGACTCGACGGTCACCCGATCACGGATGCCGAGCCGGGCGAGGCTCTCGAAGGAGCTCGCCTGCGCGTCGCGGCTCGTGCCCACGACGGCGTAGCCGAGGTCGAGGAGATGCGCGGCGAGATAGGCACCGTCCTGCCCGCCGATCCCACAGATCAGTGCGGTGCGGTCGGGCGTGGCGGGCGTGGATTCCATGGCGGCGGGAAGGTAGCGAACACCCCCCGGCCGCCGAAACGGCAAAAATGACGGGGTTTCCGCTGATCAGGCCCGCGCGGCGAACCACTCCGCGGTCCGGGCCAGGCCCGCGTCGAGCGTCACGGTCGGCCGCCAGCCCAGGATGTCACCGGCGAGCGCGGCATCGACGAGGTTGCTCCGCAGGTCGCCGGGCCGGGCCGGGCCGTGAACCGGCGCGGGCAAGCCCCGGCCGCGCCCCGCCCGCGCGAGCAGGCCCGCGATCGTGCCGCGCAGCGCCGCCTCGAGCTCGTTCACGTCGGTGCCCACACCGGTGCCGATGTTGAGGCTGGTGAGCGTCCGCGGCTGCACATGGGGCACGTCGGCCGTCAGGGCCAGCACGTTGGCCCGGGCGACGTCGGGACCGTAGACGTAGTCGCGCACGTAGCGGCCGTCGCCGTTGATCGTGGCCGCCTCCCCGGCGAGGAGTTTCTTGCAGAAGATCGCCACCACGCCCGCCTCGCCGTGCGGGTTCTGCCGCGGCCCGTAGACGTTCGAATACCGCAGCGCCACCGCCGCCATCCCGTGCTCCTCGGCGTAGAACTTCAGATACCGCTCGCCGACCCACTTCGTGATGCCATACGGGCTGACGGGATTCGCGGGCGTCGACTCCGGCGCCGGCACGGTCACGTCGCCGTACAGCACGCCACCCGAGGAGGCGAACACGAACCGCCGGCAGCCGACCCCGGCCGCGGCATCGAGAACGTTGATCAGGCCGATGCAGTTGACCTGCGCGTCGAAGAGGGGCTCGCGGACCGATCGGCTCACCGACATCTGCGCCGCCTGATGGCAGACGGCGTCCGGCCGCTCGGCGGCGAACACCCGCGTCACGGCCGGGCCGTCGACGATATCCACGACGTGCAGCGGCACCCCCGGCGGCAGGTTGTCTCGAGAGCCGCTCGACAGGTCGTCGATGACGGCGACGGAATGGCCCGCCGCCAGCAGGGCGTCGACGATGTGGCTGCCGATGAAGCCGGCGCCGCCGGTGACGAGAATCTTCATGTGGTCGGAGACCCCCCGGGGATGTCACGGGTGACGGTCGTCGCTCGACCGCCGCCGGCGGTAGCATACGAACCGCCACGACCGACCGCCATCACGAGCCGGCCCGCGGGTACCGCATGATCCTCATCCAGCAGGCATACGAATCGCCCGACCCCTGCCGCCGGCGGGAACTCGCTGCGGCCCGGGAGCGCAATGCGGGCGCCGGCGTGTTCGATGCGATCGAGACGGTCGACGGGGCCGCCCACCGCTGTTCTTTCGCCGATCTGTTTCGCCTGGCGGCGGACCGGTTCGCCGGTGAGATCTGCGTGATCGCCAACAGCGACATCGCCTGCGACGCGTCGTTGCGGCTCGTGGCGCCGATCGTCGCCGCCGCCCGACCCGTCCTCGTCGCGCTCACCCGCTGGGATGATGCCGCGGGGCCTTCCATGGAGGGGCGGGTCGATCCCACGGACTGGCGGTTCTACTCACATTCGCAAGACGCCTGGGCGTTCGTCGCGGGCCGACTCCCCGATTTTCCCGCGAACTTCCTCCTCGGCATTCCCGGCTGCGAAAGCCGGCTGGCCTTCGCGGCCGCCGCCGCCGGCGTGGCCGTCGTCGATCCGGCACTTTCGATCCGCACCTGGCACCTGCACGCCTCCGGAACCCGCACCTGGACCCGCCGCCAGGCCTATCGCGGGCCGCTGCTCTTTCCGCAGCTGACGACCGTCGATGAGCCGGCCGGCTCGGCGCTGGTGGTGGAGCGAAGATGGTGGGGCCGCCGCGAGATGCGCGTCTCGGCCACCGGTGATGCCGCCGCGTTCGCCGCCGCCCTCACGCCGGGGCCGGCCCGCGGTCGAAACAGCATCGGCCTGCGAAGCCCAATCTATATCCGGAGCGGGGGGCGCGGCTGAACGATCATGCAAGTATGCAAGTCTCAATACACAAAGGACTTGCGCGCTTGGGGGCAGCCCGAAAACTCGGCCCAAGTGAAATTTGACCCGGCCTGCCGATTCGGTAGTCTCCACAGATTATTCGGCCTTCCAAGCCGGTTGCCACGCCATGCACTCGCGTCCGATCCATGCTGAACGGTGCTCTCTCCGGCCACGCCGCGGGATGCGGGCCGCGTTCACGCTGGTCGAACTGCTCGTCGTCATGGCGGTCATCGGCACGCTCATCGGCATCACGCTGCCTGCCGTGCAACGGGTGCGGGAGGCGTCGCGGCGCACGCAGTGCCAGTCGAACCTCAAGTCGATGGGCATCGCCTTGACGGCATTCGAGGCGTCGAAGCGGTCATTTCCTCCGGGCGACGACGCCTTCACGATGCGGTATCACGCCTGGTCGTCCTACATCCTCCCATTCTTGGACGAGGACACAGTGGGCCGGCGGATCGACTACCAGAAGAGTTGGAACGCCCCGGGGGGCAACGACGCGATCTCCGATACCAGCCTTCCCGTGTACGTATGCCCGACCGGCATCGTGTCGTTTGCCGGCAAGCAGGATTATGGCGGCGTCCTCGGATCTGCGATCCCGTCCTCGGCCACCGGGAAACTGCATCCGGATTGGGAACATAGCGGCATCCTGTACGCCACCGACTCCAAGCACCGGCAGCCGGCCAAGGCCGCGATGGTGGTCGACGGCCTCTCGAAGACGATCGTCGTTTCCGAGGGGGTTGATCGCGGCGTCGCCGGCACCGACACGGAATCGCAGATCGGCAACAGCCGCTGGTCATGCGGCACGAATTGCTTCCTGCACAACTCCCGCGTCGTCAACACTCCCGACGTCGACGGCTTTCGCAGCAACCACCTGGGTGGCGTGAACGCCCTGTTCGCCGACGGCCGGGTGCTGTTTCTCGTCGATGATGTCGCCCCGGACGTCGTCTTGGCCATGTGCACCAAGGACGGCCGGGAGGTGGTTGCCGCCGAGGGTTCCTGATCGCCTGCTCGCTCTCACGTTTCAAACAATCGGTCCGCGAGGACCTCGGATTTTCCAGTTCCTCCCCTGTTTCAAAAAGAAAGGTTTCCCATGATGTGTCGCTCGATCCGGACGGTCGTCGCCGCCACGTTGCTGGCTCTCGTTTCCGCACCGGCCTTCGCCGGCGGTCCGGGCAGCACGGGCTCGATCCCGGTCCGCATGAAGAACGTCGGTTCGCGGTCGGTCGGCGTGAACGCCAGGTCGGGCGTCGTCGCCCCGGGGAGCATGCAGTCCGGCGGCCGGATTCTCGCCGCCAACGGTGTGGCCCAGTTCATGGTCAAGCCGGGCACGTTCACTGCCGGGGCCGCCAATCCCGGCAACATCGCCGGTGTCAACCGGGTGCGTCAGTTCGAGACCCGCACCTTCAAGACCATCTATCTGCAGGCGCAGCAGGACGGCAAGACGGCGACACTCGTGGGCGCCCCGGCCGGCGTCAAGTTCTGATCACGCGTCCCACCGATCCGACCATCGAGCCCGCCCGGCCGCCAGTGGTGGCCCGGGCGGGCTCGAGCCGTTTGGGCGGCCGGGTATCGATTCCCGATCGGGATGACCAATGACGGCATCGCCCGGACGGACTGGTGAGTCGGACGTGACGGACCTTTCCGAACGTCCCGGTCCGCTCGATGATCGCCCGCGACCGATGGTCGTGGGCTTGGCCGTGGCGGCGGTCGCGATGCTGCCTATCCCGTGGCTGTGGCAGCAATGGGTGCCGTGCACGTGGATCACCATCGCCTCCCTGTTGGCACTGACTACCGGTCGGCGCGGTTGGCGGAGTGAGTTGCTGCCCTTGGCCGTCGGCGCGACCGGGCTGGCGATCGCCTTCCACTGGGCGCCAGCTGTGCTCGCCGAGGCCATGCGAAAACCGCCGGCCGTCGGCTTCGCGGCCATCGTGCCGATCGTGCTTTGGGACGCCTGTCGATTCGCGGTGCCTTTTTGGATCGTCGGCCGCACCGTTTCAGATCCGCGCGATGCCTGGCTGCCCGCGGGCCTCGCGGCGGTGGCCGCCGAGGCAGGTCTGGCGAGCGTGTTTCCGTGGAAGCTCGGCTACGCGCAGATTGCCTGGCCCGTGCTTGTGCAGGCCGCCGACCTGGGAGGGGCGGAGTGGCCGACGTTCATCGCTTTCGCCCACGCCGGCGCCATCCTCGCCGTGGCGTGGCTGCCGTGGTCGCGGCCGACGCCGTTGGCCTGGGCGGCGGTGGCGGTGTGCCTGGTCAACGCTGGATATGGGGTGTGGGCCTTGCAGCACTGGGCCGCCCGGGCCGCGGCTGCGCCACAGGCCCGCGTGGCCCTGGTGCAAACCGACCCGGACGACGACGACGCGCTCGACGCGCTGCGGCAGCTGTCGGAGCAGGCCCGCGAGTCAGCCGGTGGTCCGCCCGAGCTCGTCTGCTGGCCAGAGGGGAGCGGTGGTTCGTACGAGGATGGGCTCCGCTCGCTCGCCGACGCCGCCGCCGTGCAGGCGCGGTCCCGGGAGCCGCGGCGCGGCCTGCGGCCGTGGCCCGAGCCGTTTGCCCCACTGCTGCTCGGTGGCCGCATCTACCGGGGCTATCCCGAGAAGCCGCGGGAGATCTTCCAGGCCGCGATCCTCCTCGACCGGTCGGAGACGATCACCGGTTGCTATCACAAGCGGCACCTCATGCCCTTCGGCGAGTACGTGCCCGGTGCGCATGTCATCCCGGAGATCCGCCTCCACTTTCCCCTGGAAGTGACGTTCGACGTCGGCGCCGAGGCGACGGTCATTCCGTGCGGCGACCGGCTGCGGCTGGGGCCGCTGCTCTGCTATGAGGACATGGTGCCGGCGGCGGCGCGGTCGCTGGCCGCGGGCGGGGCCAACCTGCTGGTCTCGCTCATCAACGGCGCCGCGTTCACCGCGCCGCTCACGCTGCGGCAGCATCGGCTCCTCGCCCAACTGCGGGCCGTGGAGAACCGCCGCTGCATGCTCCGCTGTGCCGCGACCGGCGAGACCTGCGTCATCGCACCGACCGGCGTCGTGACCTCCCGGCTTCCGCTGCACGTGCGCGACGTGCTCGTGGCGGATGCACCGCTCCTCGACAGCCTGCCGCCAGGGGCGGGCAGCGGCGCGGTGTTTCCGCTCGCCTGCGGCGGGCTGCTGGCCGGCTGGATCGTCTGGCGACGATCGGCGCGGAAAGCCGCGGGCTGTGCGTAAACCGGGTGGCCCGCAGGCCCAAGGCGGCCTTGCGGCGACTCGCGGGGATATGGGATAGCACTGCCGGAAGTCACCCGGCCCCTTCGCGCAGTGGTCCCATCCATGCTTCGCCTCTTCCGCCGGCCACCGACCCCGGTCCGCATGCCTCCCGACTTTGACCCGCTCACGGCAACGATCGTGCGGGAGGTCGCACCGTTCACGATGACCAGCCCGGAGCGCATCGCCGCGCTGCGGCAGGCGGTGATCCACGTCTGCCGCCACGGGATCGCGGGAGCGATCGTCGAGTGCGGCGTATGGCGTGGCGGCAGCATGATGGCCGTCGCCCGCACCCTCCTCGAGATCGGTGCCCGCCGCGACTTGGTGCTCTTCGACACGTTCGCCGGGATGACACCACCGGAGCCGATTGACCGCGACATCGCTGGCACGCACGCGGCCACGGCGTTGGGCCGCGAGGAAGTCGCCACCGGGGCGACGTGGGCAGTCAGCCCCCTGGCGGACGTCGAGGCCAATCTGCGGTCCACCGGCTATCCGGCCGACCGGATGCGATTCGTCGCCGGCGACGTCGCGGAGACACTCCCCGGGGAGGCGCCGGAGCAGATCGCCGTCCTCCGCCTCGACACCGACTGGTACGCATCGACCCGACACGAGCTGGAGCACCTGTACCCGCGGCTCGCGGGCGGAGGCGTGCTCATCGTGGACGATTACGGCCACTGGGAAGGTGCCCGACGGGCCGTGGACGAGTTCCTGGAACGCACGTCGACTCCCCTCCTGCTCAACCGGATCGACTACACCGGACGGATCGGCGTCAAGCCGGCCGCCTGACCACGGGCGCCGGGATCGCCGCTGACCACAGGCACGCGCGCATGCTCGGCTTCTTCCGTCACGCCCGTCGCCGCCCGCCCCCACGGCCGTTGCTCAACCTCGGCTGCGGATCCCGCCGCCACCCGGACTGGACGAACATCGACCTGCACCCGTCCGGGGCCGACGTGATGGCCGCGGACCTGCGCCGGCCGTTGCCCTTCCCGGCCGCCTGCTTCACGGGCGCGTATGCCGCGCACGTGCTCGAGCACCTGACGCCGGCCGAGGCCGGCGGCCTGGTGCGCGAGTGCCGGCGCGTGCTGCGGCCGGCCGGCATCCTGCGCGTGGTCGTGCCCGATCTCGAACGCATCGCCCGCGACTATCTGAACAGCCTCGCCCAAGCGGCCGCGGCGGACGCCACGGACGATGCCCGGTGGGAGCATCGCTGGATGACGGTCGAGTTCCTCGACCAGCTCGTTCGCACGCGGCCCGGCGGCGCGATGCGACGCTGGTGGTCGTGCGACCCCGTGCCCTGCCGCGACTGGATCGCCACGCGGCTCGGAGGCGAGGCCACCGCGGCGATCGCGGCCATCGCGGCGGAGCGGCGGCGAACGGGCGTTGCGGCCGTCACCCCGGAAGCGATCCTTCATGATCGCCCCCCGTCCGCCCGGGCAGCGTCCCGGTTCGCCGCCCGCGGCGAGCGGCACCAGTGGATGTACGACCGCGTCTCCCTGGCCGCCTTGCTCACCGACGCGGGCTTGGTCGACGTCCGCCAGGTGGGACCGAGCGAGTCGCGGATCACCGGCTTCGCCGCCGCGGGGCTCGACGCCGACCCGGCGGGCATGCCGCACAAGCCCGACTCTCTATACATGGAGGCGGCATGTCCGTGACTGCCGCGCCGCGACCGCGGATCGTCTGCGTCAGCACCTACGGCGGCCACGCCGGCGGCGCCGCCGTGGCGATGCAGCGGCTCGCGACAGCCCTCGCAGCCGCGGGCGCGATCGTCGAGATCGTGACCAGCCGCGGGCCCGAGGCGGCCGCCGGGCGCCGGATCAGGCGCTGCATTCGCCACGGCCGCACACCGCTTTCCAACACCCTGTTTTCCGCCGACTGGCCGACCTGGGACATCGCAGCGCATCCCGCCGTCGTCGCGGCCGACGTGATTCACGTGCACTGGGTCGCCGGGTTCCTCGACGCGGCTGCCATCCGGCGGCTCGCGGCGACCGGCAAACCGGTGGTCTGGACGCAGCACGACATGCGGGCTTTCACCGGCGGCTGCCATTACCCGGCGGGCTGTGCCGGGTTCACGGCCGACTGCCGCGGCTGCCCGCAGCTCGTCCCCCGGCTCGCCGCCGTGCCCGAACGGACGCTCCGCCGCAGCCGGCGACTGCTCCGCGGCCTGCCGCTGACATTCGTCGCGCCGAGCCGCTGGTTGGCCGCAGAACTCGCCCGCGCGAGCCTGTTCGACCCCATGAGCCACGCCGTGCACGTGATCCCCAACGGGATCGACCTCGCCCGCTACGCGCCGGCAGCCGACAAGGCCGCGGCGCGGGCGCGGCTCGGCCTGCCCGCGGACGGTCTGGCGATCCTCCTTGGCAGCGTGTCGCTCGCCGAGTCGCGCAAGGGGACGGCGGCCGCAGCGGCGGCGCTGGCGATCCTCGCGGAGCGGCTGCGGGCCGCCGGCGGGCCGCCGGCCGTGGCCGTCACCTGCGGCGCCGGTGATCTCGCCCTGCCAGGCATCGCCCACCGCCACCTCGGCGCTCTCGACGAACCGGGCATGATCGCGGCCCTGCACGCCAGCGACCTGCACCTGACGATGACACGCGAGGACAACCTGCCGAACACCGTCGTCGAGGCGCTGGCCTGCGGGCTGCCGGTCGTGGGGTCCGCCGTGGGGGGCGTGCCGGAAATGCTGCACACGGGAGTGGAAGGCTGGCTGGTTGCGCCCGACGATCCGGCCGCTGCTGCCACGGCCCTGTTCGCCATGGCACGCGATCCACACCTGCTCGCAGCCGCGGGGCGGGCCGCCCGGGACCGCGCCGTCACCGCCTTCGACGCCCGGTTGCAGGCCCACCGTCATCTGGCCCTGTACCGCGGCCTGCCCCCGCCCCGCGGACCCGGGCTCACCCCTGCGACCACCGCGAGACTGCTCGCCCCGACGCCGGCGGTGGTGCCGTTGCTCGCGCCGCCACCGCTGGTCCGCGACTGCCTGCGCCGGATCCGCAGGCTGTCGCGGTGGCGGTAACGGCTGCCCAGAGCCCGCAGCCTGCCTGTTGCCATGCAACCGCCGTCATTCTGCCGCTGCATCGAATCTGTAAAAAATGTATTGCTCCCGGCGATCCGCTCCGCCCTGCGCCATCGCGGCGGCCCCCGGGATTCCCCATCCATGGCCGTTCCCGCTCCTGCCTGCTGCGATAGCGCCGCCCGGCCACCGGCCGACTACCGCGGCGTCGTGTTTCCGGAATGGGCCTTTCTGCCTGACGCCGCCGACGAGGCCGACTACCGCGCCGCCTGTCGCCGCGGCTACGCCGTCATGGCGCGGTCCCGGGTGGCGATCACGGGCCTGGCGCGAAACGTCGGCGGCATCCTGCCCACGACCATCCGCCGCCTCGAAAACCTCGCCCTCTGCTTCGCCGATCACCGGATGATCGTCTACGAGAACGACTCGACCGACGACACCCGTCCGCAACTACTGGCCTGGGCGCGGGCCGACCGGCGCGTCCGCGTGATCAGCGAGCAGCCGGGCGACCCGGTGAATCCGGCCACCCGCTGCCCGCATCGCGCCGCGCGGATGGCCCGTTATCGCCAGCGCTGCCAGGAGATCGTGCTCTCCGAATGCAGCCGGTTCGACACGGTGATCGTCGTCGACCTCGACCTCCTCGGGGGCTGGAGCACCGACGGCGTCGCCCACACCTTCGGGCAACGCGACTGGGACTTCATCGGTTCCAACGGGCTCATCTATCGCCGGCACGGCCTGCAGATGAACACCGCCCGCCAGTACGACACCTGGGCGTTGCGGTTCGATGACCAGCTCACGCCGCTGCGGCCGGCCATCGCTGGCGGCTGCGTCTACCGTCGCGGCGCAGCGCTGGTGCCGGTGACATCCTGCTTCGGCGGCCTGGGCATCTATCGCATGCCGGCCTACCACGCCGGTCACTACGCCGCCGACGACATCGAACACGCGGCCTTCCATCGATCGCTGCTGGCGCGAGGCCACCGCCGGCTGTTTCTCAATCCGAGTCAAATCGTCGTCTACGGCCGCCGGCATCGCTTCGGCGACGCGACGCTCGACGGGGCGCTTCGCCTCTGGGCTGCCGTGCGGCGCAGCCCGGCGCCGCAGTGGCAATGCCCGGCCTGGGAGGCCGCGGCTGCGGGCGAACCGCCGCGCCGCGCCGCCGCCTGATCGCCGAGCCTTGCAGCCGGCGGGGTTCCTGCCATATTTTCGCCACGGTCGTGGCCCAAGCCGGGCGGCGTCGCGGTCTTGAGAGGCCTTCTCCGCATGAAAATCCACGAGTTCCAGGCGAAGGATTTGCTGCGGGCCGCCGGCGTGCCGGTGCTCGCCGGCAAGGTCGCCCGCACGCCCGCCGAGGCAGCGGCCGCGTTCTCCGCGCTCGGCACGCCCGTGTGCGCCGTCAAGGCCCAGATCCATGCCGGTGGCCGCGGCAAGGGGCAGGTGCAGGGCTCCACCCAGCGGGGCGTCGAACTGGCCAAGTCCGCCGCCGACGCCGAGCGGATCGCCGCGGGACTCCTCGGCAAGACGCTGGTCACGATCCAGACCGGCCCCGAGGGCCAGGTCGTCCGCCAGGTGTTCGTGGAGAGCGGCTGCGCGATCGACCGCGAACTGTACTGCGCCGTGCTCGTCGATCGCCGCGCCGGTTCCCCGGTCTTGATCGCGAGCACCGCCGGCGGCATGGACATCGAGGAGGTGGCCGCCAAGACGCCAGAGCTGATCCTGTCCGAGCCCTTCGACCCTGACCGTGGGCTGGCCGCCTGGCAGACCCGGCTCCTCGCCGCGAAGCTGGGGCTGCCGACGGCCTCCTGGCGGCACGCCGAAACCTTCTTCCGCCGGCTCTGCCAGGCATTCGTCGCTCTCGACGCGTCGCTCCTGGAGATCAACCCGCTCGTGCTCACGAAGGACGGCGCGCTGGTGGCCCTCGACGCGAAGATGACGTTCGACGACAACGCGCTGTTTCGCCACAAGGACGTGGCTGCCTTGCGGGACGAGGCCGAGGAGGAGCCGGCGGAGACGCGGGCGGCCGCCGCCGGGCTGTCGTACGTCAAGCTCGACGGCACGATCGGCTGCCTCGTCAATGGCGCCGGCCTGGCCATGAGCACCATGGACCTGGTGAAGCTTCACGGCGGCGCGCCGGCGAACTTTCTCGACGTGGGCGGCGGCGCCGACGTCAAGGCCGTGACGGAGGCCTTCCGCATCATCCTCTCCGACAAGAACGTGAAGGCGATCCTGGTCAACATCTTCGGCGGCATCATGCGGTGCACGACGATCGCCACCGCACTCGTCGAGGCCTCGAAGACGGTCGGTTTCACCGTGCCGCTGGTCGTGCGGCTCGAGGGCACCGAGGTCGAGGAAGGCAAGAAGATTCTCGCCAGCAGCGGCACGGCGATCATCACCGCCGACGGCCTGACCGACGCCGCGAAAAAGGTCGTCGCCGCGAGCCGCGCCTAGGAACAACACCCATGAGCATCCTCGTCAATCGCGACACCCGCGTCATCTGCCAGGGGATCACCGGCAAGGTCGGCGAGTTCCACACGCGGGGCTGCCTCGACTACGGCACCCGCATGGTCGGCGGCGTGACGCCCGGCAAAGCGGGCGAGACGGTGGCCGGGCTGCCGGTCTTCAACACCGTCGCCGAGGCGAAGGACGCCACTGGCGCCAACGCCACCATGATCTTCGTGCCCCCCGCGTTCGCGGCCGACGCGATCCTTGAGGCCGTGGCCGCGGGCATCGAACTGGTGATCGCGATCACCGAGGGGATCCCGGTGCTCGACATGGCGCGTGTGCTGCCGGTCGTGAAGGATTCCGGCAGCCGGCTCATCGGCCCCAACTGCCCGGGCGTGATCACGCCGGCGGAGTGCAAGATCGGCATCATGCCCGGCTACATCCACACACCCGGGCATGTGGGCGTGATGAGCCGCTCCGGCACGCTCACCTACGAGGCCGTCTGGCAGCTCACGCAGCTCGGCCACGGCCAGAGCACCTGCGTGGGCCTCGGCGGCGATCCGCTGGTGGGCTCGTCGTTCATCGACATCCTCGAACTCTTCCAGAACGACCCCGACACGCACGCCATCCTCATGATGGGCGAGATCGGCGGCAGCGCGGAGGAGGAGGCGGCCGAGTACGTGAAGCACCACGTCACCAAGCCCGTGGCGGCGTTCATCGCCGGCCGGACGGCGCCACCCGGCAAGCGGATGGGTCATGCCGGGGCGATCATTTCCGGCGGCAAGGGCACGGCCGAGGCGAAGCTCGCGGCCCTGGGCGACGCGGGGATCGAGATCGCGGAGAGCCCGGCCGACATGGGGGCGGCGCTGGTGCGCGCGATCGCGCGGCGGGCGTAGGGCTCCCCGGGCGGGGTCGGGCTGCCCATGCCCCGTCGCCGGACGTTCGCGGATGCCATCGTGGCATCCGCTCTCTCGGAGGTGGCTTGCGCTCCGGCATCCTGCCTGCGCTGGCCACCTACGCCGGCTCCCGGGGCATGGGCAGCCCTCCCGGAGACATGCAGCAGGAAGAACGCCCGCCGGCCAGGCCTTTGGGGTAGGGGAGATGCTTCCGCTGACGCAGCGGAAGCACCCTCACCCCGGCCCTCTCCCAGAGGGAGAGGGGGCGGGCGGGAGTGACGGGGCTACACTGGGGGCATGCGGATCGATCTCTTCATTCCCTGCTTCGTGGACCAGATGGCGCCGCGGGTCGGCATGGCGGTCACCCGGGTGCTCGAGCGGCTCGGGCATGCCTGCGAGTTTCGCCCGGCCCAGACCTGCTGCGGGCAGCCGAGCTTCAACGCCGGCTACTGGGACGAGGCGCGGGCCGTCGCCATCCGCACCGTCGGTGTGTTCGCCGGCGCGGAGGCCGTGGTAGGACCGAGCGGCTCCTGCGTGGCGATGCTCCGGGTCTTTTATCCGCAGCTGCTCGCCGGAACGCCCCACGAAACCGCGGCCCTCGACCTGGCGGCGCGGACGTTCGAGTTCGGCGAGTTCCTCGTGAAAAAACTGGGCGTGACCGACGTGGGCGCCCGCTTCCCCCACCGCGTCACCTACCACGACGGCTGCCACGGCCTCCGCGAGCTGCGGGTCAAGGAGGAGCCGCGGATGCTCTTGAGGGCCGTCCGCGACCTGGAGCTGGTGGAGTGCGACGAGCCGGAGAGCTGCTGCGGCTTCGGTGGCCTGTTCAGCGTGAAGTATCCGATGATCTCCACGGCCATGGCCGAGGTGAAGGGCGGATCGCTCGCCCGCACGGCGTGCGACTACATCGTCTCCAGCGACCCGTCCTGCCAGCTGCAGCTCGACGGCTGGCTGTCGCGCCAGGGCAAGAAGCCACGGACGATCCATCTGGCCGAGGTGCTCGCAGGGGCCGACGCATGACGCCCCCACCCACCGGCTCAGCGACGCATCCCGGCACCGACACCGCCACACCGCGGCTGGCGAAGAAAAAGTTTCTCCAGCACGCGGCCGAGCACGTCCGCGACACCGGCCACCGGGCGTTCGTCCGCAAGGCGCTCGGCGGCTACTACACCACCCGTGACGCGCAGAAGGCCCGCTACCGCGATTACGAGCAGGCCCGCGACGCCGCCAGCCTCGCCAAGTGGTCGGCCGTCAATCGGCTCGACGAACTCCTGCCCCGATTCGCGGAAAACTTCACCGCCAACGGTGGACAGGTGCACTGGGCCCGCGACGCCGCCGAGGCCCGGGAGATCGTGCTGGGACTGTTGCGGGCGGCACGGGCGAAGGCCGTCATCAAGAGCAAGTGCATGACGAGCGAGGAGATCCACCTCAACCAAGCCATGGAGGCCGACGGCTACGGCGTGGTGGAGAGCGACCTCGGCGAGTTCATCCAGCAGCTGCGCGGCGAGCCGCCGTACCACTTCGTCTTCCCCTGCATGCACGTCCGCCGCGACGAGATCAGCGACCTGTTCCAGAAGCACCTTGGCAGTGCGGCCACCAGCGAGCCGGAGGAGTTGACGATGATCGCCCGCCGCCACATGCGGCGGCTGTACGTCGAGGCCGACGTGGGGATCACCGGGGCCAACTTCCTCGTCGCCGAGACCGGACAGATCTCGATCACGGAGAACGAGGGCAACGCCCGGCTCACCGCCGGCCTGCCGCGGGTGCACATCGCGATCGCCGGCATCGAGAAGGTGGTGGAACGGCTCGACGACCTGGCCGTGCTCCTGCCGCTGCTGGCCACGGCCGGCACCGGCCAGCCGCTCACCTGCTACAACACGCTCTACTCGGGCCCGCGGCGGGAGGGGGAGTGCGACGGCCCGGAGGAGATGCACGTCGTTCTTCTCGACAACCGCCGCACGGCGATCCTCGCCGACCCCGAGCAGCGGGATTCGCTCCACTGCATCCGCTGCGGCGCCTGCCTGAACGTGTGCCCGATCTTCAAGAACGTGGGCGGCTTCACCTACGGCACCACCTACCAGGGCCCGATCGGCTCGGTGATCACGCCGCATCTGCGGGGCCTCGCCGACTGGAACCACCTCTCCGGGGCGAGCTCCCTGTGCGGCGCCTGCACCGACGCCTGCCCGGTGCGGATCGACATCCACCACCACCTCCTCCACAACCGCCGCAACGCCGCCCGCACCGCCCCTGGTTTTTTCGAGCGGCTCGGCCATCGGCTGTTCGTCGCGGCTGCGAGCCGACCGTGGCTGTTCGCGGCCGGTGGCCGGACGTTCCGCGCGGCGCTCGGCCTGCTCAAAGTCGTACGGCCGCCGCTCTTGAAGGCCTGGCTCGCGACCCGCGACCTGCCGCCGGCACCCAAGCAGAGCTTTCGCAGCCAGTGGAGGCGGCGATGACGGCTGCTGCGCGAACAGGCGACGCCCGGGAGACAATCCTCGGCCGCGTGCGCGAGGCCCTCCGGCTGCCCGCGCCGCCACCGCACCTGAAGTCGCACGCCCTCGAGCCCGCGCCGATCGGCGGCCTGCCCGTCCTGCCCCTGGAGGCGGCGCGGCCTTGGCTGCCCGACGGCGGCGACTCACCGGAGGAGAGCCGGCGGATCCTGGGCGAAAACCTCGCCCGGCTGAAGGCCGAACTGCACCAGGTCGCGGATGCGGCCGCCGCCGCTGCGTTCCTCGCCGACCTCGCCCGCCGCCGCGACTGGAAGCGGGTGGCGATCCACGGCCATCCGCTCGTCGCCGCGGCAACGGCGACGCTCGCCTGCGACACCTACCAGGTCGACGCCGCCTCCTTCGACAAGGACACCCTCGAAGCCTGCGACGCCGGCCTCACCACCTGCGAGGTGCTCGTCGCCCAAACGGGCTCGGTGCTCGTCTCGAGCGCGACCTGCGGCGGCCGGGCTCTCTCCGTGCTGCCACACGTGCATGTCGTGGTGGCGATGATCGACCAGGTCGTGCCCACGCTCGGCGACGCGCTGCATGCGGTCCGCGAGCGGCATGCCGGCAGGCTGCCGAGCATGCTCTCCTTCATCACCGGCCCGAGCCGCACCGGCGACATCGAGCGGATCCTGGTGCTCGGGGCCCACGGCCCGAAGGAACTCATCGTCCTCCTCGTCGGGTAGCCCGCCAGACACGCCTCCGGGTCGGGCCCCGATCGCATGGCACCCGGGAAGGCATGCGCTTTGTAGCGGCGGTCTCTGACCGCCGTGTCCCCCGGCTTCCGCCAGGGGCTTTGTGTGCTCCCAAGAAGCCCCGGGTGGAAACCCGGGGACTCCGGGTATGAAAACCCCCCGCCGTCCATGCCGTGGGTTCGCGTACACCATCATCCCCGACTTTCGCCGGCGACTCCGTGTGCCGCTCGGCAAGTGTCCAGCCGCACGAAACGCCCGCCTGGCAATGGTTTGCAGCGCCCGCCGATCCATGTCGGTCCGAGACGCGTAGCATTCGATGGACGAGGCGGACCGGTCGATGGTCCGCCGCCCCGGCTCGCACGGCCGGACGGACGTGATCGCGGTCATCCGCCTGCAGCGGCCCGCGATCTATGAGAAGTGAGGTTCGCATGTCCGCGAACGTGGCACGCACGGCCGCCGGTCGCCGGGGGTTCGCCCCTGGTGGACGGGCCGCGCGCGTGACCCACACGCTTCTCGTGATCGCCGTCACGGTCGTGCCGCCGGGCGTCCGCAGCATCTGCTTGGGCTGCCCTCCACCGGGCGGCCTGCGGGCGTGCTGTGCCGCCCCGACGGCCGGTGCAGCGTTGCCAGGTGCCGTCGCCGCCGTCACCGCAACCCAGTGCTGCGGATCGTACACGAGTGCCGATCCAGGCGCGCCGCCGGCCGTGTCGTCCGCCGACCGCGGGCCGACCACCTGCGTGGCCGATGCGGATGACGGTGGCCCGCAGTCCCCCACCGGCTGCCGCTGCTCGCTCTCGCCCCGCGACCGTTCGGGCGAAGGGCCTGTGCCGCGGCCGGTGGCCGCCGGTGCGGCTCTGTCGCTGCCCGCCGCGATCACGGCTCCGGTCGCGATTGCCGGGGCCGCAGTCGTCATGCCCGATGCGGCGGCCTTCGCCCCACAGCGGCCCGTCCGCGTGCTCTACGGCGTGTGGCGGAATTGAGTCGACGCCCCTGGCGTCGCTCGTTCATTCCACCATTTTCTTGCCAAGGAGCATTTCCATGTCCGGTTTCATCCTCTGGGCCCTGATGGCCCTCGTTTCCCCCGCGGCCGGCCCCGGTGCCACCTGCGGATCGGGTGGCTGTGATTGCTGCGGCTGCTGCGACAGCGGGCGGTGCACCTGCACGGCCTGCGCCTGCCCGTGCTGCGACGACGACTGTTGCAGGTGATGCACCGCGTCCCGGTGCGCCGGGGATGACACCGGCGCGCCGGGGCCGGCTTGGGCCCCCGGGCAGGGCCGCGTATGCTCGGTCCCATGAGCACCTGCCGCTGCCCGATCTGCCAGGGGGAGACGTTCGAGATCCGCGCCAAGCTCATGTGCCGCCAGTGTGGCGCCATCCTCGAGACCTGCTGTGAAGGCGGCCCGATGGGTGCGCCCTCCGACACGGCGGCCGCGCCACCGGCACAACCCGCATCGTCCGACGATCCGCGGCGCGGTTGAGTTTTTCGATCGGCGAAACCCGATCCTCTGACCAGAGTTTGCCGGCAGCGCAAACCCTTCCGGTCGCGGTGGCTCAACGGACGGGCCCCGGTCCCGAAGGCTTGAACTGTCGGCCCGCTCGGCCGGGCTTTCGCCGCGAGGAACGCCACCGACTGGGGATGGCCTCCGGGCGGCACCTGGAACACGTGTTCGCGATGCGTCGGGTTTTCCCTTTCCCTCTGGAGGTTTCCGTG
>Ga0315901_10003874_pt1 | contig 19035 bp, 18 predicted proteins | sample LakEriMetagenome_10_FD_203761 | JGI IMG/M metagenome (GOLD analysis project Ga0315901, IMG submission 203761) | Freshwater fungal communities from buoy surface, Lake Erie, Ohio, United States - Buoy 2 MA116 | ecosystem: Environmental > Aquatic > Freshwater > Lake | place: USA: Lake Erie, Ohio...
ACCAGCTAATGCAGCAGGTAAGGTGCTAATGATAATGAGAGGATCAATCCAAGATTGAAAATTCACTACGATCAGTAAGTACACTAAAACGATAGCACCTGCTAAACCCCATAGCAGACCTGAATATGAAGTCTGCATAGTCGTAGCTTGACCGCGCAATGTGAGCTTCTGTCCTTTTTTCAGTTGTGGCTGCATGTTTTGGATTTCCCTGTTGATATCCGCAACAACGCCTCCAAAATCACGACCTTGCACATTCACATAAATATCAATCACTGGTGTGATGTCATATTCAGAAACTACTGCAGGTTGAACGGTCGGTGAGACCTTGACTAAATTACCCAGTAATTGACTCGATCCTCCGCCTGTCGGAGAAACTGGTGTTCGTAGTAAGTCTTCTAGAGAATTCATCTTATATTGTGGCGATTGCACCAAGATATTGTAGACCACGCTATTAGTAGGATTGACCCAAAATGCGGGTGCAGTTTGAAAACTACCTGCTAGTGACACCAACACATTTTGTGCGACATTGGCTTGCGAGAGGTTTAATGCTTGCAATGCAGTGCGATCAGTTTCTAATGCGAGCGTAGGATGATTGAGTTTTTGATGGATATGCGCATCAACAGTGCCAGGTATTTTTTCAATCTTTTTCAATAAGTTGTTTGCTAGTGCATAACTTGCTTGCATATCTTTACCGGCAAACTGAATATAGATAGGCGCTTGTGATCCAAAATTTAAAATCTGGGCAATGATGTCTGCAGGCTGAAAATAAAATTCCACACCTGGAAAGCGTTTTGATAGTTCACTACGTAAATGATTAATATGATTTAGGGTGGGGCCATGTCCTTCTTTAAGCGATATCAATAATTCACAATCAACAGGGCCATAGGTGCCTGCATTGTTATACGACATATTTATACTACTAATCGTGACACCGATGTTTTCGAGGACTGTGTCTAATTCAGCAGGTGGAATGATTTGACGTATTGCATTTTCTACTTGGTCAGCTAAGCGTGCTGTTTCTTCTATGCGTGTGCCACTCGGTGCACGCATATGAAGTCTGATTTGACCGGCATCGACGGCGGGGAAAAAATCTTCACCTAACATTAAAAATAAGCCACAAGAAGCTATGGTGAAGCTAAAAAATACAGATGCAAAAGATTTGCGTCTTACTAAGAGCGCACTTAAGCCTGCTATGTAAGTGGCACGCATGCGTTCAAAACTCTGATCAAATTTAAAATGAATAGAGTGAAAAAAACTTGTCGTCTGGGTTTTAATGGTTTCTTGCTTAAGCATCATCAGCGCCATGGTTGGCACCAATGTTCGAGAAAGAAAATAAGAAGCTAACATCGCAAATACCACAGCTTCTGCTAAAGGTGCAAATAAATAGCGTGCAACACCGGTTAAGAAAAACATAGGTAAAAACACGATACAAATACACAGCGTAGAAACGAGTGCAGGTACAGCAATCTCACTGGCGCCATCATAAATCGCGTTATATAAATCTTTGCCTAAATGAAGATGACGTTCTATGTTTTCAATCGTCACTGTTGCATCATCCACCAAAATACCAATAGCTAAGGTGAGGCCACCTAAGGTCATGAGATTTAATGTCTCACCCATGGCATTTAAAGCAATGATAGAACTTAAAATTGATAGTGGAATCGATACAGCAATAATGCATGTACTACGCCAACTACCTAAAAAAAGTAGTATTAGTGCAGCGGTTAAACAAGAGGCAATGATGGCTTCATGTAACACACTACTAATAGCAGCACGTACAAAGATAGATTGGTCAAACATGGTAGTAATGTTGACGCCTTCCGGAATACCTTTAGATATCTCGGCTACTTTAGTTTTAACATTCTCTACAATTTTCAATGTAGATTCAGAGCCGTTTTTCATCACGGTTAAAAGCACACCACGTTGTCCTTCTTTTTTGACTATATTTTGTTGTGGTTGAAATCCATCACGCACATGCGCTACTTCTTTTAAATAAGTGGTTGAGCCATTCACAGTTTTAACGGGTAGCTCATTTAAACCGTCTATGCTGTCTGGTGAACCATTTAATCGTACCGAGTGTTCTAGCTCACCTAATTTAATTGTTCCAGCCGGCAGAATTAAATTTTGCGTATTGACGGCATTGACTACATCGGTTGGTGTTAAACCTTTAGCGAGTAAGGCTTCGGTATCTAAGTCCACCGAGATCACGCGGAATTTTCCACCGTAGGGATAGGGAACAGCAACACCAGGAATAGTGATTAATTGCGTACGAACTTGATTAATCGCGACATCATTCAGTTGTTGTTCCGACAGTGTAGGACTCGATAAACCCACTTGCACCACAGGTACGGATGAGGCGGAATAAGTAATGATGAGCGGAGGTACTGTACCTGGTGGTAAAGAGCGCAGCATGAATTGACTGACAGCAGTGATTTGCGAGAGCGCAGTAGAAATATTAACTTTAGGGTGAAAAAATACTTTCACCACTGATAAGCTAGCCATCGATTGCGATTCTAAGTGCTCGATATGATTGACCATTGTGGTCAGTGCTTTTTCATAAGGGCTGACGATGCGCTCACGCATATCTTTCGGTGGCAGGCCACTGTAAGACCACACCACACTCACGACCGGTATTTTTATATCAGGCAGTATATCGGTGGGGGTAGAGCGCAAGGCGAACGGCGTCGCTAATAAAATCAATAGCGCCATCACCATGTAGGTATACGGACGGCGCAGTGCAACGTCAACGAGCCACATAAGATTATTTGTCCGGCAGAGTATTAGGTCAAATTAGCTTGAACTAAAAATTGGAATAAGGATTTTCAAAGGCATTGATTATTGCATGAGCGCATGACAGTGTGATTTCGTTATGAGCAAACAAGGTATTGAAAATAATGAAGCTAGTATGAAAAGCATTTTCATTATGAAATCACTTTTAAGTTCAGGGCACTGTGTGGTTGCAGTCAGTGCTGCAAGTGTGATTATTTTCTAAGTAAATATAAGTAAAACAGAGTTTTTTTATTCCGTATTGCAGCAAAGGTGAACGCATTATTTAGCAAGGTATTTTGTTAGCAATTGGGGACATATGCTGCATTGCGCTTAGATTAATTTGGTTTCAGCATTTCATCTGTTGCGCATTGCCGATAACATAAGGACTTATATTGAAATGCTGACAGATTGCTGACTAGTGAAAAAAATCGTTTTAAAGAATTTATTTGGTCTATTAGTGGCTGTTGTTGGACTGTTGTGCTTGCATGAGGCAAGTGCGAGCACGTTAAAAAAATCCGATATAGAGCAGATATTTTCACATCAATACACAGTTGGTGAATTAAATCCCAATGTGCCGGTCTGGCCTTTGTTTTTGAAATCAGCTACAGACGCTAATACCAAACCGACTTTATTTGGTTATGCCTTTGAGTCGGTGGATTTTGAGCCAGTGCGTGGCTATGGTGGTAAGCCGATTAATATTTTAGTGGCGATTGATACGCAAGGTAATTTTCTTGAATCGAAATTAATCAGTCATAGAGAGCCTTTATTTCGCTCTGAGGTAGGGATAGCTAAACTGACGGAATTCGCAGCGCAATACAAAGGTCTATCGATACATCATGATATTCAACTCTATGACCATAAAGCAAAAACCAGTCGAGATGATAAGAACGCGGCATTACATGGTGTACAAGCAGGGACTGTTACAGTCAAAGCCATCGATCGTACGATTTTGCAATCCGCTACATCAGTTGCACTGGCTCATCAAGAGGCTGCAAAGACAGGCAATATCGTCGGTGCAGGGAATGCGATAGCGCTCTCTAAGGGGCAAATAAATGAAACACAGATCAGATCTTTACATCCAGCAGAACTGGAATGGCGAGGTATGGTGCAAATCTCGCAGATTACTCGCGGACAAATTGAAAAAGCATTCATAGGCACACGTGCTGTTGGTGCGGATAAATTGGCTGCGAAATCACCGGATGACATCGCATTACAGTTTCATGTGGCGTTGGTGAGTTTGCCTGCAATAGGTCGCAATATTTTAGATGACGAAGGTTGGCGTTTAGTCGCTGCGAATCGACGTGATAGTCATGCATTAATGGTCATAGAATCTGGACCGTTAGCAAAAATGATGTATGAGAGTCAGCGTATTGCGGATGATGTACCTTTTGTTTTAAAGCAGAACGGTAAGACGATAGGTCTTCGTTCAATTGCCTATGACAAAGGTGTGAAGGTGCCGGGTTATCCCACGCAAACGCGGGCACATTTTTTAATTATTGATACCGCTACGCCACTCGATCCAACGCAGCCATTTAATCTCACCTTTAAATTAGGCCGTCGCTTCGGCACTTTTCCGAATCAAAAAGCTTATGTGGAATTTCCATTGCCTTATTACTTTCATGGTTGGCGACAAGTGGTATCGAATTATCTCGATGCAGATTGGGTAGGTACTTGGATTAAGCGCAGTGGAGAGATCGCTACTTTATTAATTGCCTTAACTTTGCTCAGTATTGCCTTAATACGTCAGCATAAGTTAACAGCTACGACTAAACGTTTAAAGCAATTTAGAGTGGGATTTTTATTATTCACTTTAATTGGAATAGGTTGGATTTTTCAAGGGCAGTTGAGTATTGTTAATATTACTGCGGCAATAGATTCAATTGCATCAGGTAATGATTTAAGCTTTTTTCTGACGGATCCTATTACGGTGATCCTTTGGATTTTTGTAGGGTTCACTTTATTTATATGGGGACGTGGCACATTTTGTGGTTGGTTATGTCCGTTTGGTGCATTTCAAGAATTAGTGAGTAAGTCTATGCGTTTCATAGGGTTACGCCATAAGCGTATACGACCTAGCATTGATCGCAAATTGAAATGGATTAAATATATTTTGCTCGTCAGTTTATTGAGCATGCTGTTTATCTCGCCTTCAACTACTGAAATTGGCGTAGAAGTAGAGCCATTTAAAACAGCGATTAGTTTATATTTTGTGCGTGACTGGCCGTATGTGTTGTGGGCGGTGACTTGTTTAAGTTTAAGCGTGGTGGTGTATCGCGGTTATTGTCGTTATATCTGCCCACTCGGTGCTGCATTAGCTGCATTTAATCCATTAAGAAAATGGGGCTGGATAGCGCGTCGTACTGAATGTGGAACACCCTGTCAGACTTGCCGTAGTCGTTGTGATTATCAAGCTATAGATCAAGTAGGTAAGATCTCTTATAGCGAATGTTTTCAATGTATGGACTGTGTTGCTATTTATCAGGATAAAAAGCAATGCCTGCCTTTAGTCAAAGAAATTAAGCGCCAACATATTGTGATTCAAATTCATGCAGTGACGGGTAATTTATAAAACGAATAGACTAGCTTTAGCTAGTCCATGTCAACTGATAGGGTGCATTATGAAAAAACTTTTACTAGCAATGGTCATGATGATATCTAGCTCTGCACATGCAGAGTGGAAGCTAATTGATTTTAATGATGAAGCGGCTTTTTATTTAGAAGATTTTTTCGCTACCGGCGGTAGTCCACTTATTTGGCAGTTGATCGACTATAAAAATCCAAATAAATTTGGCAATCTCTCTGCAAAAATTTTATGGGAAATGGACTGTGGGAAGCGTGTAATGAGACGTCTGATGTTTAGTTCGCATCCTCACAGAATGGGTATAGGCGAAGCGACTGTGATGGATAAAGAGGCGACTGAGTGGGAAAAGCCAGCGCTGGACTCTCCACAAGAATCGATCTTTATTCTTGCTTGCCGCATTGATCCTAATGCAGGTCCAAAAATATAAATAAGACTCGATTAAAACTTAATCAAGGCCAAATTAATACTTAACTGAGATTGAAGCACGACTGAAAATGTATGTTGGATTATGAAGGTCGATGTTGTTAATTAAATTATATGTTTCATTTAATTAGGCTGAATTTTTTTAATGCCCGCGAAATAAGTGGGCATTTTTTTCATTAAGACGGATAGAATGCGTGCTTTGCTTTAAAGCAATTGATTCAATTCGCGGTGTGAGGAGTGCATTCTTTTGAAAATAAAGTTTCCGCAGTTATTACTAAGCGGTTCACATAAAAAGATCGAACCTATACTTTTTGAGTGGTTCACCTTAGTTGGTCTGTTTGTGTTTGCAGGTTGGTTACTAGGCATACGCGGTGTGTGGCGTCTATTGCTGCAATCGGATCCAACTGGTATCACCATGGTGATCTTGTTAATTTTTGTGATTGCCACGATCTGGTGTGGTAACCGCAGTCGCACATTACAAAAGCAACGTCAGATGATGGAGCAAGCGATTGTGAATCCAAATGATCCTAAGTCGGCTGACAGTTGGGCGGCAGAATATTGGGATGGCTTGCGTGCTAATCCAGTCGATGGTTCTGCACCCATGGATGTGCTTTCAGAAAAAACCCATGGTGCTCATGGCACCGCTTGGTGGGTGAATGGTTTGCAATTAAAGCTAGGTTTATTAGGCAAAGTCATAGGCTTTTCAATGCTTGCTATGCAAATCGGCCATATGCAAAGTTTTGATCAGTCGCAAGCACAAGAAATGTTGCGTGATTTGACTTCTGGTCTTGGTGTGGCCTTGCTCACCACCATGGTGGGATTAGTCGCCAATATCTTATTAGGTTTGCAGTTAACCCGTCTGGATCGCTTTGCCGATGAATTTCTCGCGCAGGCGCAAAGCCATGGTTTGTGGATCAAGGGTTAAGGGCGAGCGAGTGTTATGAGAAAGCGTAAACGCTCAGGCGAGAGTGAAGTTGATCCTATGTATGACATGTTATTTAACATGTTAATTGCTTTCGTTTTTTGCTTCATCATCGCGTTTTTATCAATTAATCCTAAAGCCAAGAAGTCTGGTGATATACCTGCTAAAGCAGAATTTATTGTTACCCTGTCGTGGCCAGATAATGACCCCAATGATTTAGATTTATGGGCTCAAGGTCCTTCTGGTGAAGTAGTGTGGTTTCGTAATCGTGAAGCGGGCTTGATGTATTTAGATCGCGACGATAGGGGTAATTCCAATAACACTATTATGGTGAATGGTAAAAAAATTATTAATCCATTGCGCCAAGAAGTGATAACCATACGAAGCATCATTCCAGGTGAATATGTCGCTAATGTTCATTATTACGAAACTAAAGATATTGATGCGAATGACCCTAAAGCTGGTCAGCCAGTAGAAGCAACACTGACTGTCATTAAGGTTAATCCTAAAGCTGAAATCGTATATTACGGTCAAGCCACTTTGGAAGGTCGCGGCAAAGAAGCCACTATGCTCAGATTTTCTGTGACACCCGATGGTGGTGTAGCGAATGTAAACACTATTCCCAAATCTCTCGTGAACGCTATTTAATATGACGCTGACTCTGATTATTGCCTTTGCACTTTTTGTATTTTTATTTGCGCTAGCAATTGTATTTTCACGCTGGCCTGCTTGGTTAAAAGCGATTTTAACTGCAGGTGTGTGCGCATTTTATTTCTATGGCTATCACTCCATTTATAGCTTACTAGGTGTTCCTAGTTCGGATGCCTTACCTGAGCGCTTTCTTTTAATCGCTGCGGTGGTTGATGAACCGACTCCTAAGCATGCAGGAGCGGTATATATGTGGGTGACACCGATTGGTGAGGGCAAAGACCAACTAGAACCAAGAGCTTATAAGTTGCCTTATTCACGTCCTGTGCATGAAAAAATTATTGATGGTTTGAAAAAAGGTAAACAAGGTGTGAGTCAGATGGGCACTGCAGAAGTGAAATCTGGCAATGGCACAGGTTCTAGCTGGATTAATCCTGGTAATGATGAACAGGAAATCAAGATTCAAGATTTACCAGCGCCACAGGCACCGGAAAAATAATATGCGTCGTATTTTTACTATTTTATTGTGCTCGGTTTTTGTTACTGCTTGTGACACACCAGAGCGTGAAAATAAATTCTTTCCTTTAGCCGAAGGTAAGAGCTGGACCTATGCCGTTGAAACTGCGTTTGATGAACCTGAGCCACGTACGGATAAATCTAAACTCACTATTACAAATATGGGGCGGAGTGATTTTGATGGCAAAGAAACATGGCGTAGACGTAGCGATACGGGTAATGAATATTGGCTACGCACAGACGAAAAAGGGGTATATCGCGTAGCAAGTAAAAACGCCACATCAAAGAAATCGTATTTGGACGCAAATATTCGCACCGTTATTCCTGCAAATTTAACCAAAGAAGAAAAATGGTCTATTTCCACAGTGCCGTATTTTTTACGACGTCGTAATGAGTGGCCACCTGAGTTTAAATATGTAGATAAATATCGGGATGTCACGATGAATTTCGCCATTGAAGCAATGAATCAAACAGTGACTGTGCCTGCTGGTAAATTCACAGGTTGTTTATTCATAGTTGGACGTGCAGAGATTAATCTTTGGGTAGAAAGTGCAAATACGTATAAAGATATGCCGATGATTACGCGTGAATGGTATTGCCCTGAGGTGGGCTTAGTTCAACTAGAGCGCGAGGAGCCAACAACAGCAAGATTTTTTCAGGGTGGTGTAATGCGGATGAAGTTAATTCAATTTAATTGAATGACCTTCCGGTAAAAAAATGAACGCATAGTATTAGCACAATCACCTAATAAAGTTAATTAAATGAAAATTAAATAAGATAATCATTCATTAATTATTTATAAAATAAATTAAATTATTTTTGGTGTTTTAAAAATTTGAAGCCACCTTCTTGTTTTTTTCTACATAAGTTGTAATATCATCCCAATCGAACTGTAAATTTAAATTTACAGGAAGATGTATCGGATTAATTTAATCCGAAAAACGCGTCTGTTTTATTGCAGACGTTTTAATAATAAGACTCATCACGGAGACAACATGAGACTCAGAACTAAGCTGATGACCATTGCGGTCATGCTTGGCGCCGTTCAGGCAGCCAACGCATCGGATTGGGGTGTATATGGCGGTGATACCGGCAACACTCGTTTTAGCGCAAACAAACAAGTTAATGCAAGTAACGTTTCTAAGTTAAGCGTTAAGTGGGCATTACAACTTGGTACCAATCGTTCACAAGAATCCACACCTATCATCGTTGGCGACACGATGTATGTGACTTCTTCTTTTGGTCCAAAAAACGTTTTTGCAGTTGATGCGAAAACTGGTGAAGTTAAATGGCGTTATTCGCCAGAAATTCCAAAAGGCGTTGACCAGTTCGCATGCTGCGACGTTAACAGCCGTGGTGTTTCTTACTCTGATGGCAAAATTTTCTTCGGTACACTCGACGCACGTCTGATCGCTCTGGATGCGAAATCCGGTAAAGAACTGTGGGCTTCAAAAGTTGTTGATTACACCCAAGGTTCAGTTATCACTTCCCCTCCTACCGTTGCTAAGAACGTGATCGTCACCGGCTTCGGTGGTGGTGAGTACGGTGTGCGCGGTGCGTTAGTTGGCTTTGATCAAAAAACTGGTAAAGAACTGTGGAGAACAAGCACTGTTCCTACCGGTAGCGAAAAAGGCGCCGACACCTGGAAGAATGATTCGGGCAAATACGGCGGCGGTGCAGCATGGTTCATCGGTTCTTACGATCCTAAGTTGAACTTGGTTTACTACGGTACAAGTAACCCAGCTCCATGGGCTGCAGCTGTTCGTGGTAACGACAGTTCAGAAGTAGGTAAATTCACCAACTTGTATACCGCTTCAGTGGTCGCAATGAACCCTGACACAGGTAACATCGCTTGGCACTATCAGTTCACACCGCATGATGCATGGGACTATGACGGCGTAAACGAATTAGTGTTTGCTGACTTACCAATGAACGGCAAAACTACACCAGTGATCATGCAAGCAAACCGTAACGGTTTCTTCTATGTGATCGATCGTGCAAACGGCAAACTGTTGTCTGCTAAGCAGTTCGTTGATGGCGTTAACTGGGCAACTGGTATCGACCTCAAAACTGGTGCTCCAATTGAAGCGCCAAACAACAGCAAGCGTCCTGGTTTAAAGCGTAAAGCTTCTGATGTTTGCCCTAACTTGTTAGGCGGCAAAAACTGGATGCCTATGAGCTATAACAAGGTAACTGGCTTGGTATACATCCCAACCATGAACTTGTGTATGGACATGGAAGGTATCCAAGAAGACTACAAACGTGGTCAGTTCTATCTGTCAGTGAACTTTGACTTGGGCAAAATGGGCCCTGGCGGTCACGGCGGTGGATTGAAAGCTTGGGATCCAGTTGCACAAAAAACTGTTTGGATGAACAAGAACTCCTTACCATTCAACGGCGGCACCATGACCACAGCATCAGGTCTGGTATTTGCTGGTGACATCCAAGGTATGTTCCGTGCATTTGACGGCAAAACTGGTAAAGAACTCTGGAAGTTCAACACCGGTTCAGGTATCACTGCTGCTCCTATGACCTACACCATCGACGGTAAGCAATACGTTGCTGTTGTATCAGGTCGTACACAGTCTATCCCTGCGTTCCTCGGTGAAATCGGTGAAAAAATGGTTAACGCTAGCCCAGAAGGCGGCACGTTATTCGTTTTCGCACTTAACTAATTGGAGTAAATGAGATGTCCAAGTTGCTAGTAAAAAGATCAGTTATCGCTTTGAAGGCTACATTGCTTCTAGCGGGTGTGCTGTCCTTGTCGATGGCGAAAGCAGATACCTTGCGTTTCTGTTCAGACCCCGACAATCTGCCTTTCAGTAAATCTGAAGGCGCAGAAAAAGGTTTGTACATAGATTTAGCTGATTTGGTTGCTAAGCGCTTGGACTCCTCAGTCGAGTACGTATGGTGGTTGTCTTACAATCAGCGCAGAGCTATCCGTAACACTATGGATAGCTGTGACGCTTATTTTGCATTACCTGCAAGTGCTGACTACAAAGTCAGAGGTTTAGTAAAGAGTCATTCATTTTTGAATGTAGGTTACGCAGTTGTTGCTGCAAACTCATTTAATTTTGCTTCTCTTGATGACTTAAAAGGTAAACGTATTGGTGTGATGCATGGTTCGCCACCGCATTTGATGTTATCGACACAAGAGGGCTATCAGCCTAAGAATTATTTGAATCAAGATGAAATCTTCGCAGCCTTAGCGGCAGGTGAAGTGGATGCCGGAATTTTGTGGGGTCCTAGTGCTGGTTTTGATAACCAGAAAAAATTTCAAGGACGCTGGAAAGTAACGCCAGTGTCAGGTCAGGGACTGAATGGTCAAGTGGCTGTTGCAGTTTCTAAAAATAAGCCTGAATTAAAAGATAAAATTAATCAGGCGTTGACTGACTTAGAGCCAGAAATTAAACAGCTGCAATCTAAGTATGGTTTCCCACAAGCTGCACCGATTGCGCTTGAGGCTAAGGGTTCATGGTCAACCGTGTCAGGTAGTATTGCAGTAGGAGTTATGCAAGCACCAGTGCAGCATGCTGCACCTGCATTACCTAAGCACGCAGTTGCACAGCAAGCTGATTTAAGCGCCAACATGATTAAAGTGAGTGAGCCTATCGATGCTAAAGCAAGCTTTAACAGCAAATGCTCACACTGCCATGGTCAGAATGGTGCTAGTCCACAATCAGAACGTGACTTAAGAAAACTGTCGATGCGCTACAAAGAAACATGGCGTGAAGTGGCTTACACTACCATCGTTAAAGGTCGTTCAGATTTGGGTATGCCAATATGGGGCGGTGTGATCCCTGATGATGAAATCAAAGCGATTATCAAGTTTTTAGAAACAGTACAAAAAAATTAATCGCTGTTGTGATGGTTAAGCAAAAGGCCCTTTAAGGGCCTTTTTGTTTTGAGCTTCAATTACACAGTTTGCGTAGGTACGAATAGCGTAGCGTATTCGTACGAATCTCAAAATCACACGGACGATTACGCTACGCTAATCGCCCCTACAAAATCACTTCTAGTTCAAGGATAGTAGGGCGCAATGCATTGCGCCTTATGAAAACTATCATCAATAACTGTGTATAACTAAAATCAACCACATAGTTTGCGTAGGTACGAATAGCGCAGCGTATTCGTACGAATCTCAAAATTACACGGACGATTATGCTGAGCTAATCATCCCTACGATTTCAATGAGTTTTAGGTGGGACGCAATGCATTGCGCTGCATGCTAGCCATGATTGATGACTCTGATAATCAATTACGTTTGATCTGTGCAAAGTAGATGTAAGATTTTAAAGATGGATACTTAATATGCAGCTAATAAAACAATAGGGTTGTAATGATGCATCCATAATGAGTGCAAAACTAAACCTAAGCCTTTAAAGCCGGATTCCATGTACGAGAGAATCAAGGTGTAACACATGAAATTCGCAGTGGGTAAAAACAGTAAACAAAACACAAAACCACTTTCTTTTAAATCAGTTTGAGCATGATGCGTTTCGGCCCACGTTGAGGTCACATGATACGCAATCGAGACACCAATTAATCCGAACATCACAGCTTTCCAACTGCTATCAATAAAAACAAATGCTACGAGTAAGAGGACTGTGACTGTAGGAAAAAAATAGGGTGCAGTAGAGATAAGCCAATTCGATGCGCCAGTAAACGTCATACGGCCACCGTCGCGCAAAGTCGCTCGCAAGCCTGTTACTTTATTTAAAGTTAACCAAGCAAAAATACAATGTGTAATCTCATGTTCTAGCGTGCTAAGAAAAGTGAAGCGTGAGTGGCGAAGCATAGTTAGCCAAACAAATAAATAAGTAAACAGACCTGCGATAAATTGCGTAAAGAATTCTATGTAAGTAGGGCTAAGCAACGCCAGATCATAAAAGGTCAATGCAGCAGCTGGAAGAAAACCAGCAAACAACAATGCGATAGGCCATTTAGCGAGATTGAGAAAGAGGGCGATGTAATGACTATTCATAGTGAATAAACTGGTATCAAATTTCGGGCTACAAATCTATTTCATCCGATATCAACAGCTCATTCGTATCTTTTCGATTTGAATGTAAGTGATGTACGAGGCTGTGGCGAATGAATTGTTTTTCATAGTGACGATTACGCCTATTTTTTTTGGCAGAAGCGCGTTGAGCTAAACGTTTATCAACGACGAGTTCATCAAGATGACTGAGGTCGTCAAGATCTGTAATGGCATTTAAGGAATTTCGTTGTGAAATAGCATTAAAAAAATTCAATAAAAGAGTGCGTCAGCTAACAGCATCACCATCGCAGTATTTAAATATTGTCGGAATTGTGGAAAGGAAGCGGCAAGCCTTCTGCTGTAGCTACATGCTCCAAAGCTGTTTCGAACAGCATACGTGCTACTCCTGATATCTTCTGCAAATAAGCATGAAGTTGAGCGTCGTCCGCATTCCGGTTATTACAGTCACTACTGTAAGTTTCAAAGTGAGAAATTTGCATGAGTAACTTAGCTAAATGACTAGGACACTCACAAGCGATTGTTGAAGACATACCCGCAAAGGCTGTCAATGTATCATCGGAGAATTTAGGGGCTGATACTTCTTTTTCTGTGAGTTCAACTACACTCCGGTTATCTAGTTTATTGTTAGTGTGGTGTTTATCTTCAATAGTAGAAGTTATTTCTAACTCAGTAAGCCACTGCGATAGTGACTCATCATCAGTGGGTTCTTGCAATAAGGGTGTGTTTGAATGAATAAACTCCGCACGTGCGGCAGTGTTGGAATAAGCGCAAACCACCGCAGTTGAATGTGCTCGCCAAGCTTCTTGCGCAATACGTAATTCTTGTAGAGCGCCTGGCTGTAAACTGGCTGTATGCATAAGTAGTAAGTCCACACTGGGCATGGTCGAACCTAGGGCGGCTTTAGTTGATTCTGCTAGCGAATCAAAGACACCCACCCACTTAAGTGTTAATCCACTAGGCGTTTGAAAATTTTTACGCTTTAAGCGGCGTGCTAAGGCCTGACCAACGACAACGATGCTTATCGTTGTTTGTTTTTGCGGCTTGTCACTATCAATCGCTGATCTAGTTAATTTTGAAGCATTCATCATCTCCAGTAATTGTCTGGTGTCTAACGGAGCGAGTAAGCCAATCGCATATCCCATTTCGGTAAGTCTGCGCAGAACTGTGACGCGCTCGATATCGGCGACAGAATAAAGCCTATGTCCAGAGGCAGAAGCGATGGGTTGAACTGCTTGGTAGCGCTGCTGCCAAATTCGCAAAGTGGCTACAGGCATACCCGCCATTCGAGCTACTGCGCCACTTCTGTAGCTTGGCTGTGTGGAATTGGCGAGATCGGAAGCTTCACGGCGGTGCTCTGTGTTGATCATTCAAGAAGATATGAGTTAACAATGAGTTAAATTATGGCAGATATTCTTGATATTTTCTAGAATGAGTTAATAATGAATTGCTTTGTACTATAATAATGATGCAACAGCAATTCGGCTAAAAAATTTAGATTTTTATAGGTAATCTGAATATTGACTCTTTGTTTAAACAGCATGGGTTTTTAGATTGTCTTTGTACTAACAGTTATGCAGTCCTTAAGATAAAAAATCTTGAAGATGCTTTCCCACTTACCTCAGTTTATTTTTTAATGGAGTTCTTATGAACACAACACGACGCACTTTCCTGATGACCCTTGCTGCTGGTGGTTCCCTGTTATCTAGCGCAGCCTATGGACAAAGTAAGCTTGATGAAAAAGACGCTCAAGCTGTAGCCCTAGGTTATGTTGCTGATGCAACCAAGGCTGACAAGAAAAAATATCCACAATATGCAGCCGGACAAGTTTGTAGCAATTGTGCTTTGTATCAAGGCAAACCTAGCGATGCCGCTGGGGCATGCCCATTGTTCGCCGGTAAGCAGGTTGCTGGTAAAGCGTGGTGCAGTGCTTGGGCTAAAAAAGCTTAATGTTGAATGAGTCGGCCAACACATCGATATCGCGTGTTGGCCTAGTCTCGAATGTTGATTCCTGTATAGCGCTGCTTGCTCCTGGCGATCAACTTCCAAATCAGGTGTTGGCTGATCTGCGTACCGACCATGCTGGTGAGGTGGGAGCCGTATGCATTTACTTGGGTGTGCTGTTCATTACGCGTGATCCTACGTTGCGCGCATTCGCACAGCACCACTTATCTACTGAACGTAGTCATCTGACGCAGATTGAAACCTGGCTGCCTAAAAATCACTTTAGCTTATTGCTGCCTTTGTGGCGGCTAGCAGGTTTTGTCACTGGTGCTTTGCCCGCGCTGTTTGGGTCTAAGGCAGTGTATGCCACGATTGAAGCAGTAGAAACCTTTGTTGATCTTCATTATGAAGAGCAAGTAAGAGCATTAGTTTCACAGCCTGAGTTGAATACATTACGCCTAACTTTATTGAAATGTCAGGCCGATGAAGTCAAACACCGTGAAGAAGCAGCTCAAGCACACGGCACTGACAAATACGGCTTTGTATTACGTCTGTGGTGTACTTTGGTAGGTGCAGGATCACGCGGTGCGGTCGCTATATGTCGTCATATTTAAATACCAGACTCGTTGCAGGAGTTGTGACTAATTAATGATGCTGCGATATGTATGTAATGCCAAAAGTATGCTGCTATTTTTTTTATCAAGCAGATTATTTAAAAAACCAAGATGGTAAAACCAGTAATGAAAGAATCTCAACATAACGCTCCAGCGCTCACCGTTTTATATGATGGTGCATGCCCGCTATGCAGACGTGAAATTAATGTTTACCGCGATCTGCAACCGCTACAGCCTGAATCGTCGATATGCTTTGCTGATGTAAGCAATGTAGCTTGTGCTTTACCAGTTGGGGCTACGCGAGAACAATTATTAGCTCGATTTCATGTACAACGTCGAAATGGTGAACTTCTTAGTGGAGCGCAAGCTTTTCTAGCATTGTGGTCTATCTTGCCTGGGTGGCGCTGGCTTGCCTTTGTTGGTCGTCTGCCAGGAGCGGTTTGGGTGATGGAATGGACTTATAAGTTTTTCTTACGTTGGCGGCCTGTGCTACAAAGATGGGCTTCACGTTTGGATAGGCATTAAAATTTTTTATCGTAGTTGACTTACCAGTTATGAGTGTTGACTTTGGTTTTACAACTTTCAAATCATGACTGAGATGATTTAACTATCAGCCCTAGCGATAATTTAGTTCATGTGTCAGCTTTTTTATAAAGTGCCTATTCAACTTCAGTGGTAGTGAATAATGAAAAATCACTTGCACACTCCTCAGGAAATTCGCAATCAAATCTGGAAAGAGCTAGTGCGAGCTACTCAGGATCGCCACCATGCATGGCGAACTCCTGTGTTGGCAACTTCATCAGACAATGGATTGGTTAATGCGCGCACGGTTGTGCTGCGTGAGGTTGATGTAGTTCAAAGTAATTTGGTCATCTATACCGATGAGAGAAGTTCTAAAGTTTCTGAAATTATGAAGCAGCAGGCTGGCTTGTTTGTTTTTTGGAGTAGTCGTTTAAATTGGCAGCTTCGTGTGCGGGTCAATATTACAGCGAGTAAAAGTGGTACGGATGTTGAACAGCGGTGGCAGCGCGTCAGTCAGTCAGCTACAGCGAATGACTACTTGGGACAAGACGCTCCGGGAACAGTAAGACGCGAGGCAGGCAATGAAACCATGGCGATCTCACATAAAAATTATTTCACAGTATTGAATGCGGAGGTCACTGGGATGGATTGGCTTGAGTTAGGGCGTGATGGACATAGGCGAGCGCGAATACTAACTGAGTCATGGGAGTGGCTCACACCTTAATGCTTATTTTATTCAGCCTAAAGATTTTTATTGGAAGGCTAGTATTGTTTGAACACATCACAAACTTAATCGTGAGATGAATAAAGCTAACAGAGTGATGCTGCCGAAAAGCACGATAAATACTGCTGCAAATATGAGATAACTTTTTGCCATTTTATTTCTAATTTGTATGGCGCGATTTTTAGTCATAGAGATAGTTTGTGAGTTGATTTAAAAACAGAAAATTTATTTGTAATTCTTAGTCGTAATAAATTAGAAGTAAGTATGTTTTGTATTAAAAAAAACATAAAGTAAGTTTGTATTTAACAAATCAGATAGTTGTGGAGAGTATCATGGAAGACGAACGTTGCTGTGGAAGTGGCACCTGCATCATCAATGATGAGGGCAGTTGCTGGTGCGGTCAAAAATGGAATGGCAGTCGTATGTGTTTTCCTGAAGTGGGTGTGGATGCTAATTCTGCACAGAGCTCAGGTGCACAAACTCTTGATTCTTCACAAGAGTAAAAAATATTGAATTAAATTATCCAACTCCATTGATCACGCTGTAATCGATATAAACAATGTTCGCGTAAAGCGTGACCAATTGGTAGCTCCGATTCGCCAAGTGATCTCAACGCAGGGTGAGATTCTTTTACGAATTCAAATGCATATTCAATCTGCGGCTTGCTGGTATTACATGATGTTGTATCCAGAGTTCTTAACTTCGCCTACTCCAGTTCAAACATCTTTCACGCCAGTTCTCACTCAGAAAAAAAGTATGGATGGTGAAGAGGTGTCACGGTAGCCCGTAAAAATTGCAGGCGACTACAATTTGATAATAGTTAAAGTGGTTTAAACATTTATCCAAACAGTTCACTGTGAGATCCGAAACGCGCCAACCGTATCGAATCTTTACCCTGTTTTTTATAAATTAATAGCAAATCTGGTTTGATGTGACATTCGCGGTAACCTACCCAATCACCGCTTAGTGAATGATCGCGATTAGCTGATGGTAGCTCTTTGTCCATAACCAGTAGTTTGACCGCTGTTATGAGTAGCTTTTCAGCGTCCTTGGCGTGGTGAGGAATTGCTTTGATGCGTTTGAAGTCTTTTTTGAAGGCGTTGGCGTATTCAATCGTCCGCATTCAAATCTGCCATCAAGTCATTTACGGTTTTTACGCGTTTGCCTTTGCCAGATTCGAGCTCTTTTATTGCCTTACGAGTCTTGCTATTAGGGACTTTGACCTCGAAAGGTAGGCAATGCTCATCAGCGATGCGAATCATCAATAAACGAATAGCATCTGAAATAGACAGACCCATCGATTCGAGAGCTTCGCTTGCCCGCTCTTTGGTCGCAGTATCGATTCTGGCGCGGACGTAGGTGTCTGCAGCACTCATAGTGGTCACTCCAACAGAAATTGAATGTTTCAAATTGTAGTCACAGTGTGGCTACGGGTCAAGCTGGCAAAACACTGTGCTCTGATACGAATTGGCTTCGCGTAAGGAAGGTTGTTGAAAGAAAGGGAATCTCCCGGTCCTCGCGCTTGCAAGCGCGAATCCGCTAAGGCAGCGTCGAGCATGCTCGACGAAATCCTGCTTATGTCCAGTCTTAGCACCTCGCGGTGCGAAGCCGTTTCGGCAGCGATGCACATGCGCATCGAAACCCTGCCTACACCCCCGCGTCCCGCTGGTTGATATCATCGCAATCACCAAATAAAAAACTACCCAAGGGTGGTTTATGTGAAACCGGGAATCTCCCCGGTCTTCGCGCTTGCAAGCGCGAATCCGCTCCGGCAGCGTCGAGCATACTCGACGAAACCCTGCCTGCGCCCCGCGTGGCCGCTGGTTGATATCATCGCAATCACCAAATAAAAAACCACCCAAAGGGTGGTATTTTATTTGGTGGAGGCGGCGGGAATCGAACCCGCGTCCAAAGATCCTCTACAGACAGTTCTACATACTTAGTGTTGTCATTTAATTTGATTTACCTGTCGCGGACACACACGCTACAAGTAAACGAGTCACCTTTTATTTAACGCTATGCCAAGTGACCCGACACAACGCGATTCCCTGTGAATGACCCTACTGCTTTTTACAGCCCACCCCAGGGAAGAAGTGGTGTAGGGCTAGTCGTCAATTAAGCGGCTAGTGCGACTGGGCCATAGACCGAGTCGTTTGCAGGTGTTTTTGCATTTACTAATTTCCGGTTGGTTTTACGAGGTGACCAGCCCTCGGTATGCCCTGCGCTGCTTTGTAATCCCTGTCGAAACCAGGTCGCCCCCAAGCAGGGTTTCATTGTAGCGTAATCAAGCAGTGCACAAGATGCGTTTTTTATAGATGATGTTGTGATAACTCAAGCGAGTGCGTGTTGTAAGAGTATGAGTAGGTCGTTGGG
>Ga0315901_10003875_pt1 | contig 19030 bp, 19 predicted proteins | sample LakEriMetagenome_10_FD_203761 | JGI IMG/M metagenome (GOLD analysis project Ga0315901, IMG submission 203761) | Freshwater fungal communities from buoy surface, Lake Erie, Ohio, United States - Buoy 2 MA116 | ecosystem: Environmental > Aquatic > Freshwater > Lake | place: USA: Lake Erie, Ohio...
GGTGCGCGCCGACCCGGAAGGGCTGCGGCACCTTCTTTTCCAGCGCCTTTTCCACCGCCAGCACGGTCTTGCCCTTGGCGAGGCCGGTGCGGTTGCCGACGCGGAAGATGTGGGTATCGACCGCGAAGGTCTCGGCCCCGAAGGCGCAGTTCATCACCACGTTGGCGGTCTTGCGGCCAACCCCGGGCAAGCTGGTCAGCACATCGCGGTCAGCGGGAACTTCGCCCCGAAAATCGCGCACCAGAATTTCCGACAGGGCGATCACGTTCTTCGCCTTGGCGTTGAACAGCCCGATGGTCTTGATGTGCTCTTTCAGGCCATCCTCGCCCAGCGCTACCATCTGGGCGGGGGTCTTGACCTTGGCAAACAGGGCGCGGGTCGCCTTGTTCACCCCCACATCGGTGGCTTGGGCCGAAAGCACCACTGCCACCAGCAGCTGATAAGTGTTGCCGAACTCCAGCTCGGTTTCGGGTGACGGGTTGTCTTCCGCGAGGCGGCGGAAGAATTCGAAGATCTGGTCCTTCTTCACAGCCCGAGGACTTCCCCCATGCCATAACGCCCGGCGGGCTTGCCGATCAGCCACTGCGCGGCGCGGACCGCGCCCTTGGCGAAGATGCGGCGATTCTCGGCCACATGGGTCAGCGCCAGGCGCTCGTCATCGGCGAGGAAATGGACGGTGTGATCGCCCGCCACCGATCCGCCGCGCAAGGATGCGAAGCCGATCGCGCCGGACCGGCGCGCGCCAGTAATTCCGTCGCGCCCCCGCTCGGCATGGCTGCCCAGGTCAATGCCCCGTCCGGTGGCAGCGGCCGTGCCCAGCAGCAGCGCCGTGCCCGATGGCGCATCGACCTTCATCCGGTGGTGCGTCTCGGCAATCTCGATGTCCCAGTCATCGCCCAGGCGGCTGGCCGCCTCACGCACCAGGTGGGCCAGCAGCGTGACGCCGAGCGAGGTGTTGCCGGTCTGCAGCACGGCGATGGTTTGGGCGGCATGATCACATAGCCAGTGGTGGCGCTCCTCCAGCCCGGTGGTCCCGATCACGATCGGCACGCCGGCGGACATGGCGGCATCGAGATTGCCCTCCAGCGCGGCCGGGGCGGAGAAATCGACCAGCACGTCGCTGGTCCGGGCCAGCGCCAGCACGTCATCGCCCTTGTCGACTCCGCCCGAACAGTCCGCCCCTGCGGCGGTGATCGCCTGACGCAGCGCCTGCCCCATGCGTCCTGCGCTGCCGATAATGCCGATTCTTGTCATTGCCGTCCCCAGTGCTGGCGTGCTTCATGGGCGACATGGACCAAATCCGCAACATCGTGATCCTGACCGGCGCTGGGATCAGCGCCGAAAGCGGGATCGACACATTTCGTTCTGCCGGCGGGCTGTGGGAACAGCACCGTGTGGAAGACGTCGCCACGCCCGAAGGCTTTGCCCGCGATCCGGAACTGGTGCTGCGATTTTACGATATGCGGCGCGCCGCCATCCAGGAAAAGCTGCCCAATCCGGCACACTTTGCTCTGGCCGAGCTTGATGCGCGGTGGCCGGGCAAGCTGCTGATCGTGACGCAGAATGTCGATGATCTGCACACCCGCGCCGGTGCTCGCCGGGTCCTGCACATGCATGGCGAACACCTTAAGGTCTGGTGCACCAGCTGCGATGTCCGCTCGCCCTGGCGTGGCTCGTTGATCGAGCGGCCACCGTGCCCGGTCTGCCAGGCGCGCACGCTACGGCCCGACGTGGTCTGGTTCGGCGAGATGCCTTACCGCATGGGGGAGATCCATGCCGCGCTGCGCGAGGCCGACCTGTTTGTTTCGATCGGCACCTCGGGCGCGGTCTATCCGGCTGCCGGCTTTGTGCGCGATGCCCGCGAACTGGGCATCGCCACGCTCGAGCTCAATCTGGAGCGCTCGCAAGGGTCGGCCTGGTTCCAGGAAACACGGCTTGGCCCGGCCAGTGAAGTTGTGCCGGCCTGGGTGAACGAACTGCTAGGCGCCTGAACAGGCGCAGCATTCCGGGTCCTTGACGATTCGCATCGTCCGGAACCCCGGGGTCAGCCCGTCCAGCAAGTGAACCTTGCCCCATTGCGGATCGCCCAGCGCAGCCTTGCCCTCAAGCAGCGCGCGGATCGCGTGCATCGCGGCGAAGGTGCCAACCCAGCCGGCCATGGCCCCCAGCACGCCGTCGTCGGCGCAGGTGTCGCAGTCTTCGGCATCGAACGCATCGCCAACGAAGCAGCGGTAGCAGCTCTGACCTTCGCGGTGGCCAACGAAATTGGCGACCTGGCCCTGAAACCGGCCCAGCGCGGCGCTGGTCAGCGGTATGCTAAGCGCCACGCAGGCATCCGAAACGGTCAGCCGGGTCGCGAAGTTGTCACAGCCGTCAAGTACGAGGGTCGCGCCGTTGAGGAGCTGCGCGGCGTTGCTGCCCCCGATCCTTCCCGCGATCGCGCGCACCTCGATGGCACTGTCGAACCGGCGTACCCAGTCGGCGGCCGCCTCGGCCTTGGGCCGGGCCAGGTCCGTCTCGGCAAAGATGGTTTGCCGCTGAAGGTTGGAGAGTTCGACTGTGTCACTGTCGATCAACGTCAGCCTGCCAATACCGGCGCCAGCCAGATACTGCAGCGCCGGCGAGCCGATCCCGCCGCAGCCGACCAGCGCAACATGGGCACCGGCCAGCACCATTTGCCCCGCGCCGCCCAGCTCGGGCAGGATGATGTGGCGGGCAAACCGGTCGAGGCGATCGGGCGGCAGAGTCATGCCGCCGCTCCTTACGGTCCTTTGATCCGCCTCGCAAAGGAAGTCTCTTGCTCCGCCCCCGGTGATGCGGCACCTAATCGTTTAGCCAAAGAATCTAGGGACGAGGCATGCATTACGCTCAACTGCACGCAGTGCGGAAAGAACTGACTGGCCCCGGCGGCCCCTTCGAGATCGTCGAGGCGGAGGTGCTGGGTCACCGGATGAAGGTTTACAAGAATGCGCCGCCCAATGCGCGCGCCTTCTGGCTGTCGACAGCGGCGTTCGGACCGCGCGACTATATTGTCTATGAAGGCGAGCGGCTGACCTATGCCCAGGCGCATGACCAGGTGCGCGCCATTGCGGCTTGGCTGTGGGACCAAGGCGTCCGGCCAGGAGACCGGGTGGCGATCGCCATGCGCAATTATCCGGAATGGATGACGGTTTACTGGGCGTGCCTGTGCCTGGGCGTGGCTGCCGTAGGGATGAACGCCTGGTGGACGACGGAAGAGCTCGACTATGCGCTCTCGGATTCGACGCCCAAGGCGATTTTTGCCGATGCCGAACGCCTGGCCCGGCTGGCCCAATGCACCTCGCCTGCGGCCAAGGTGCCGACCGTTGCCGTGCGCACCCCGGCCGCCGCCGGGCAGGTGCCGTTCAGTGACATCGCCGCCCACGGCGGGGCGATGCCGGAGGTCAATGTCGATCCGGACGCCGATGCCTGCATCTTCTACACCAGCGGCACCACCGGTCACCCCAAGGGCGCGCAGCTTACCCACCGCGGCTGCGTCGCCAACCTGATGAACCTGCTTTATGCCGGCATGTCGAGCGGCATGGCGACTGAGCGGGGCGGCGGCGCGGCCATTCCCGCTGAACCGCCGATCCCGGCCACGCTGGTCACTACGCCGCTGTTCCACGTCACGGCCAACAATTGCGCGGCCTATGCCGCAACGGCCCAGGGTGGGAAGATGGTGCTGATGTACCGCTGGGATGCGGGCGAAGCGCTCAAACTGATCGAGGCCGAGCGCTGCAATGGTCTTTCGGGCGTGCCGGTGATGGCGCGCGAGCTGATCAATCACCCCGATTTCGACCAGTACGATACCTCCAGCCTCCTCAACATGTCCGGCGGCGGCGCGCAGGTGCCGCCCGACCAGGTCGGCGCGATCGACCAGAAGATCCCTTCGGCCCGGCCCTCGACCGGTTATGGCATGACCGAGACCTGCGGGATCATTACCTCGGTCGGCGGGGACTTCTTCGTTGACCGCCCGGACAGTGCCGGTCCGGCCATGCCCAACTTCGATGCCAAATGCGTCGATGACGATGGCAACGAAGTGCCGCAGGGCCAGGTGGGTGAGCTTTGGGTCAAGGGCTCTTCGGTCATCAAGGGCTACCTCAACCGGCCCGAGGCGACCGCGTCTTCGATCACCGATGGCTGGCTTCACACCGGCGACGTGGCCCGGATCGACGAGGACGGGTTCATCTATATCGTCGACCGCAAGAAGGACATGGTCCTGCGCGGCGGCGAGAACGTGTTCTGCACCGAAGTCGAAGCCGGGATCTATCGCCATCCGGCGATTGCCGAGTGCTGCGTGTTCGGCGTTCCGGACGAAAGGCTGGGCGAGGAAGTTGGCGTCGCCGTGGTGCTGAAGCCGGGCGAAGCGCTTGATGAGGCCGGGCTCAAGGCGCACTGCGCCAAGGTCATGGCCAAGCACAAGGTGCCGCGCTTCGTCTGGTTCCTGGACGAGGCCCTGCCGCGCAATGCCAATGGCAAGTTCCTGCGCCGCGAACTGCGTGAGCAGCTCTCTGCCCAGACGGCTGAGGCCTAGGCGGTGGGCGATCTTGCAGGCCGCATCGCGCTGGTAACGGGAGCGGGCAAGGGACTGGGTGCCGCTGCGGCCCGGGCACTGGCAGCCGCCGGGGCCAAGGTTGCCGTGACGGACCTTGCCGCGCCAGACGAGCTGGCCCGTGAAATCGGGGGCATGGCCCGGGCTCAGGACGTGACCAGTGAAGTGGACTGGGCCGAAACCATGGCCTGGATCAAGGCTGAACTGGGCGGGCTGGACGTGCTCGTCAACAATGCCGGCCTGTGGCTATTCCGCCCAATCATGGAGACCACGCTGGATGACTGGCGGCGGCTTCATGCCGTCAATGTCGAGGGCGTGTTCCTGGGGACCCGCGCCGCCATTCCGCTGCTGGCCGAGCGCGCCCACCTTTGGCGTGGTGGGACGGCGATCGTGAACCTGTCCTCCGTTGCCGGAATCGAGGGAGCAGCTGGGGCGACCTGCTACAACAGCACCAAGGGCGCGGTGCGGCTGTTCACCAAGGGCTGCGCCAAGGAACTGGCCGCGGCGCGGATCCGGGTCAACTCGGTCCACCCCGGCGTGATCGATACCGATATGGGCCGCCACCTGATCGGCGATTTCGCCGCGGCCCAAGGCGTGGGCGACAACGAAGTGATGGCCAATGTTTCGGCCATGCACCCGCTTGGCCACTTGGGCGAGCCGCAGAACGTGGCCGATGCCGTGGTGTTCCTGGCTTCGGATCGCGCCGCCTTTACGACCGGCAGCGAGCTGATCGTCGACGGCGGCCTTTCGGCCTAACCCTCGGCCCAGCCGGTCAGAGCCCGAACGCGGCCAAGGCCGCGCGGGCGATTGGCTGGCCCTTTTCCTGCACGAAATGACCGCCATCGGCCACTTCGAACGGTGCCGGGCAGCCGTGGATCGAGCCGCGCAGGGCAGCCATGACATGGGGCCCCAGCACCGGATCGGCCATGCCGACAGCCATGAAGGTGGGCCCGCGCCACTCGTTACGCCACCAGTCGCGCGCGCGCCGCGCCTCGGGAATACCGGACATGCCGGGATCGGTCATCACCAGTTCGGGGAAGCGCCGCACCCCGGCCTTGTAGCGGGCATCGGGAAATGGGGCGGCATAGGCGGCGGCTTCATCGACCGCCAGGTCGGGCTGGCTGCGCCGGAACAGCGCGGCGATATCGAGATCGGGCTGGCCGCGATTGAAGGTGCGCCAGCGATCGAAACCCTCGCTCACCGGTTCGCCGACCGGGATCGTGGTGTTCATCACCAGCAGGCGGGTGAAGCGTTCCGGCATGTCGGGCGGGATCGTCAGCCCCAGGATGCCGCCCCAGTCCTGGCAGACCAGCACGACGTTGCGCAGATCGAGCGCCGCGATGAACGCCTTCAGCATGTCGCGGTGGAAGGCGAAGGTATAAACCGCTTCCTCGACCGGCTTGTCCGACCGGCCGAAGCCGAGCAGGTCTGGCGCGACGACGCGGTGCCCCGCCCCGGCAAAGACCGGGATCATCTTGCGATAGAGATAGGACCAGGCCGGTTGCCCGTGCAGGCACAGGAAGGTGACCGCCGCATCGCCGGGGCCTTCATCGAGATAATGGACCCGCAGGCCTTCATATCCGGGCAGGTCATCGCGATAATGCGGCGCAAAGGCATAGCCCGGCAAGCCGGCAAAGCGGCTGTCGGGCGTGCGTAGCGCCGCGATCCCGGCGGGCGTCATGACGGGTGCGGAGTCTGTCATCGGCTGGGCCATTGCGACTGGATCGTGGCCGCATCGTAATAGTCGCGCCAGTAGGTGATCAAGCCATCATGTACCTCGAACACGCCGGTGACGGGCAGTTCAACCCATTTGTCGGCCAGCTGGTGGCGATCCAGCCGCTCGACGATGACCACAGGGCCATCGGCCGCTTCGCGCAGAATGCGGAACTCGTTGTCCAGCGTGGGCGCGAAGAACGGCTCAAGCACGGCGCGCATCCCCGCTGGGCCGGTTACCGTGCCGATCGGTGACGGGTTGGTATAGGTACAGCCCGGTGCCAGCATGGCCCCGGCCGTGTCGTAATCGAGCGGCTCCATCGCCTTGAGGAACGCCCGGACCACCTCGACCGGTGCCGCGCTCATGCCGCGCGGACTTCACCCAGCAGGACCACCTTCATGTCACCGCGACTGCGTTGGAGATGGATCAGCAGATAGACCGAGAGGAACAGCATCCCGCCGAAGAAGGCCAGCACTGCCAGTCCCAGGCCAGCTGCGCTGAACTGGTGCCGCCAGGCCACCCAGATCGCCGAGAGCGCAAGGAAGGTCATGAAATCGAGGTTAAACTGCCCGGGCCAGCCCATTTCCAGCAGGTCACCGAAGAATACTGGCAAGAGGTTCCAGCCGTGATTTGCGATCGTGACCGAGGTGTAGGCCACTATGGCAACAAGGCAGGCGACGAGGAATAGTCGAAACAGGGCCATGGGAGACTCCTTGTAGCAAGTGCTACATGCTATCCGCATGAAGCCTCCGCTACAAGGTCCAAAACTCGGCGATGTGATTCTCTACCCTAGCGTGCGGCAATGGCCTCATTGAGCAGCCGGGCGAGACGCAGGCCGGCCTGACTGATGCGCCGCTGCAGGGTGGGGATGCTGGCCTCGATATCCTCGTTGCTCCAGACCACTTCGGTGGGCTTCTCCCCGGCTTCGCAGGGATCGCGCTCATAGGCCTTGCGGTAGACCAGGTTGCGGGCCAGCTCCCAGCTTTCCCGCCCCCAGTCTGCCACGTTGCCGGTGTCTAGCGCGGCGCGGTCTTCGGCGCTGTAGCGGCGGATCAGCGGCGGCACGGCCGACGTGATCCCGCGTTCGGCCTGCGGCCCATCCCAGATCGCGTGAAGATTGCGCCCCGGGGCCATGCCATATTTGGCGTCGAGGTCATTGCCGCCACGATCATCGTGATCGCCTGAGTGCAGCGGCATGTGCAGATCGCCCACGAAATGGGTCAGCCAGGCCAGTGCCTCCAGCCGCGCGGCGGCCGGCAGGCTCTTGTCCGCCAGCACCCTGCGGCTCCGCTCAATCTGGCCGGTCACGCAGTTGCCACCCGAGCAGTTGGCGCGCGGATCGTAAGGTTTGCACACGTTCATGGTCTGGTAGTGCCAGGCGAACGAATAGGCCCAGCGCCAGGCATCACGGCGGATGCAATCGGGCCAGTAGCTGGCCTCCTCAAGATTGCGGACCCGGCAGGCCGGGGTGCCCAGACTGGCCTCTGCCCGCAGCAACTGGCTCAGCGCTCGGCGGGTTTCGGGGGTGACATTGGCCCAGGCAATGCTGGCCGTGGTATGGTGGCCAAATTCGCCCCAGGCCAGCGCCGGGCGGGCGGCAAAGACAGTCACGGCAGCTATCAGGGCAGCGACCCAGCGCATCACTTGCTTCCCTTCGACGGAGCGGGAACTTCCCACTGTTCGATCACCCATTCCTCGTCCTCGGCCGCGGCAATCCATGTCTGCATCCATTCGTGTTCCCAGATCGCCTCCATATAAGCAACAGCGAAGCCAGGCACACCCAGATCATAGGTCACGAACCGGCTGACCACCGGTGCATAGAAGATGTCTGCCGCGCTGAAGCTGCCGAACAGGTAAGGGCCGCCCCTGCCGAAGCGGGCGCGGGCTTCGGCCCAGAGCGTCAGGACGCGGACCACGTCGCTCCGAGCATCCTCGTCTAACTGCCAGCCTTCGACCCGGCGGCGCATGTTCATCGGGCATTGCTTGCGCAGCGCCCCGAACGAGGAGTGCATTTCGGCAACCATCGAGCGGGCCATGGCGCGGGCATCGTCGGCCTTGGGCCAGAACCGTTCGCGCCCGACCTTGTCGCCAAGGTATTCGACAATCGCCAGGCTGTCCCAGACCACGGCATCGCCATCCCACAGCACCGGCACCTTGCCTGACGAAGGCGCAATCTCGTCATTGACCTTCTTCTGCGCGTCCCAGTCCTCACCATAAAGCGGTACCTGGATCTCGTCGAAATGCAGGCCGGACTGCTTGCACGCCAGCCAGCCGCGCAGCGACCAGCTGGAGTAATTCCTGTTGCCAATGATCAGCTTCATAAGCGGGGCGCTAACCGTTCAGCTTGACCGTGTCGAGCCTGAACGGTTAGGCGCGCCGCATGGATCCCGTGGACCTGCCCGTGTGCTTGGCGGCGCTGTACCGCTTTACCCGCTTTGGCGATCCGGCGGCCGTGCGCGCTCCACTCTCCGCGCTGTGCCGCCAGCACGGTATCAAGGGCACGCTGCTGCTGGCGCGCGAAGGGGTGAACGGCACGATTGCCGGGAGTGATGCAGGCATTGCCGCCGTGCTCGATCGGCTTCGCGCCCTGCCGGGCTGCGCAGAGCTGGACGTCAAGTTCTCGCGCGCGCCGGCCATGCCGTTTCACCGGATGAAGGTACGCCTCAAGCAAGAGATCGTGACGATGGGTCAGCCCGATATCGATCCGCTGTCGGTGGTCGGGACCTATGTGCCCCCGGCTGACTGGAATGCCCTGATTGCCGATCCGGACACCATCGTGATCGACACGCGCAACGACTACGAGGTGGCGATTGGCACGTTCGAACGGGCCATCAACCCCAAGACAGCCTCTTTCCGCGACTTCCCCGATTGGTTTCGCGCCCGTCGCGAAGAACTGCTGGGGAAAGGACGTCAACCGAAGGTGGCGATGTTTTGCACCGGGGGAATCCGCTGCGAAAAATCGACCGCCTTCCTCAAGGCCGAGGGGGTGGTCGAAGTCTATCACCTGAAGGGCGGGATCCTCAAATACCTTGAGAGCGTGCCGGAGGCCGACAGCCTGTGGCAAGGCGAGTGCTTCGTCTTTGATGAGCGGGTCAGCGTCGGCCACGGCCTGGTGCCGGGCAACCATTCGCTCTGCCGCGCCTGCCGCCGCCCGCTGGGGGCCGGGGATCGCGCCGCGCCGGAGTATGAGGAAGGCGTCTCTTGCGCTGCCTGTTACGGCGAGCGGAGTGAGGATCAGCGGGCCGGCTACCGCGAACGCCACCGGCAGGAATTGCTGGCGGCAAAGCGCGGCACCGTCCATGTTGGCGCCGAACTGCTGGAGGAACCACGATGAGCCTGCGCCCCTTTCACCTGGCCTTTCCGGTTCACGACCTGGCGGCTGCCCGCAGCTTTTACCGTGATCTGCTTGGCTGCGGAGAAGGGCGATCCTCGACCGAGTGGATCGATTTCGATTTCTTCGGGCACCAGCTTGTTGCGCACCTCGCACCGGCCAATTCCGGGCGCGATGCGGCGCGCAATCATGTTGATGGTCATGGCGTGCCGGTGCCGCATTTCGGCGTGGTGTTGACGCTGGAGGATTTCGCCATGCTGGCTGAGCGGCTCCGCGCCGCCGGGGTGACGTTCGAGATCGAGCCCTACACTCGCTTCAAGGGGCAGCCTGGCGAGCAATCGACCATGTTCTTCCGCGATCCCAGCGGCAACGCGCTCGAGATCAAGGCCTTTGCCGATTTGAAACAACTGTTTGCAACCTGACGCATAGCGCGTGACCTGGCGGCGCGGATGTGGCTTTATGCCGTCATCTGGGTTGGGAGCGCGGCATGAAGCTGTGGGGTGCGGTATTTGGCGGGCTGTTCGGCTGGGCCATGACCAAGTTCGAAAGCTATGGCCTGGTGCTGGGCGGACTGCTGGGCCTGGTGGCCGGCCTGTGGGCTGAAAACGCCGTCCGGCGGCTCGCCAGGGACACGCTCAAGCAGATCGTCGATGCCGAGCTCAAGGACTACATCGCCCGCCAGATTGCGGCCGAGCTTGATGCGCGGGGGACCGCTGCGGCGCCGTCCGTGCCGGATGGCCCCGCTGCGTCGGTCCCGCCCGTGCGGGCGGCGGCACGGCGGGCGAACCCTGCGCCCGCGTTCAGCCAGCCGCTACCCGAATCGGCTGAGGCACCGCCTGCAGACGCTCCCGCCGACACCAGTCGCAGGCTCACCCCGCTTGAGCCCAACCTGGCCGAGCGCGCCTTGGCCGCGGTGCGCGGCTGGCTGTTCGGTGGCAATACGATTGTCCGGGTCGGCCTAGTTATCCTGTTCGTCGGACTCAGCTTCCTGGCCCGCTATGCAGCCAATGCAGGGCTGTTTCCGATCGAGCTGCGGCTGGCCATGGTCGGCGCGGTGGGGGCGGTACTGCTCGCTGTTGGGTTCAATCGCCGGGTTCAGCGGCCCGACTTCGGATTGGCCTTGCAGGGCGCCGGGGTGGGCGTGCTGTACCTCACGGTCTTTGCCGCAGCGCGCGTGTTCGAGGTCATGCCGCCGCTCGCCGCCTTTGCATTGATGATCGTGATCGCCGCGCTGGGTTGCGCGCTGGCCCTGCTGCAGGATTCGAAGCTGATGGCGCTGGCGGCTTTCGCCGGCGGCTTCGCCGTGCCCGTCCTGCTGGGCGGGGAAAGCCGCACGCCGCTGCCACTGTTTGCCTATGGTACGGTGCTCAATCTGGCGATCCTCTACATTGCCCGCTGGAAATCCTGGCGCGAGCTCAACCTGCTGGGCTTCTTCGCCACTTTCGCCATTGCCGCCGCCTGGGGTGCGGCGCGCTATGCACCCGAGCATTTCTGGATCTGCCAGGCCTTCCTGGCGGCAACCGTGACGATCTACCTGCTGACTGCGCTGCTCTATGCCCACAATACCCCCGGGCGGTTTGGCCTGGCGGCGGATTCGACCTTGCTGTTCGGCACGGCGATTGCCGGGTTTGGTCTCCAAACCCAAATGGTCGAGCACATTCCTTATGCCCAGGCCTGGGCCGCGCTCGGCTTTGGGGCGCTCTATGTCTTGCTGGCCGCCTGGGTCTGGCGAAAGCCACGCCCCGAAACCCGCCTGCTGGGTGAGTGCCTGATTGCTATCGCTGTAGGCTTCATCACGCTGGCGATCCCGCTGGCACTGGAAGTGCGCTGGGCCGGAGCAGCCTGGGCGCTTGAAGGGGCCGGCGCCTTCTGGGTGGGCATGCGGCAGGCCCGCTGGATGCCGCGCGCCTTTGGCCTCGCCTTGGTCGGGGTGGCTGCGCTGATCGCCCTGGCCACGATCGAGCCGAACATCTCGGCCCTGCCGCTGCTGAACACCGGCTTCATCGGTGCCCTGCTGATTGCCGCGCCGCTGTTGGCCCTGGCCTGGTGGCTGCGCCGGCCGCTCCCGCACAGCGGCTCCCGGTGGGCCGAAAGCTACGCTCCGCTCGAGGCGCAACTGGAGCGGCCAGTGTTCCTTGCCGGTTTCCTGTTCGCCGGCCTGGCGCTGTTGCAGGAAGTGTCGCGGTTGTTGCCGGCTGTCGCAACAGACCTGGGTCCGAGCCCGGTTTTCCCGGCCGCTGTGCAGCAATTGCTGGCAACACTCGCCGTGGTGGCGGCGATGTGGCTGTCACTGCAGGCCGCACGGCGGTACGACTGGTCGGTCGCCGGCTGGCCCGCGCTGCTCAGCCTGCCACTGCTGGCGATTACCCTGATGATCCAGGCTGCGGCAGGACATCACGTGTTCGACTGGCCCGATGTCCTGCCCTGGTTGGTCGCATTGGGTCTGCACGGCCACATTCTGCAAACGGGCGACACCATGGCCGCGCTCAAACCGGGTGGACGGCGGGCCGGCGTACAGGGCTGGCTCCATTCCGGCACGGTCTGGCTGCTGACCGGGGTGCTCGCCAACACGCTGTTCCTTGGGATCGACCGTGCCGGGCTGTGGGATACGTCGTGGGCTGGCGTCGCCTTCCTGGTTGCCGCCACGCTGGTACTGCTGGCGCTGACCCTGGTCGGGGACACGGTGCGCAGCGGCAAGGCGCTGGCGCAGCGTTGGCCCATTGCTGGCCGTAGTACTGCCTATGCCTGGCTGGCTGCGGTGCCACTGGCCGTGCTGGTCTATGGCGGCGCGCTGGTCACTGCGGTCGTCGCGCAGGGGATTACCGCGCCCTTGCCCTATATCCCGCTGGTCAACCCGGTCGATCTCTCGGTGCTGCTGGCGCTGGCGACGCTGGCGATGTGGCACCGGATGGCCAGTGCGATTGCCCCGGCGCCCGAAGGCGCCGACATGCTGCGCGGCAGGTTGGCCCCGGTGCTGGCGGCCCTGCTGGGCTTCGCAGCCGTCAATGCGATCTGGCTGCGCACGGCGCACCATTGGCTGGGTGTGGACTGGTCTGGCCCGGCGCTCGCCGCCAGTGCCGAAGTCCAGACCGGCATCTCGATCCTCTGGACCCTGCTTGCCATGGCGCTGATGGTCTTCGCCCAGCGCCAGGCTTTGCGGGTCCTGTGGCTCGTGGGTGCGGCCTTGCTTGCTTTGGTGGTGGCCAAGCTACTGCTGGTTGATATGTCGAGTGCGGAAGGCTGGCAGCGGATTGTCACCTTCATTGCCGTGGGTATCCTGATGCTGGTGATTGGCTATTTCGTGCCCCTGCCGCCGCGCCGCGGCGGTGAAGCTGCGGAGGCCGGCCGATGATCGCGCTGCGCCCACTGGCGCTTGCCGCGCTGGCCCTGCTCGCCGCTTGCGGGCGCGAACCAGCCCGCGACCCCGCCCGGCCGGAAAGCTACGCCCGGCAATGGACCGTGACGCCAGCTGCGGGGACTGCAGAACAACAGCTTGCCCTGCCGGCCGAAGCCCTGCCGGTGCTGAAGACAGGGGATCTCGCCGATGTCCGCCTGTTTGATGCCACTGGCCGCGCGCTGCCACTCGCCTGTCTTAAGGAAGCCGAGGAGCGGACCGAAGTGGTCCCGCTGACTTCCTGGCCGGTTCTCGCCACTGCCACCCCCCGCGAGGCGGGCGTGGCGCTGACGATCGGGCCCGACAAGGTGGCACGCGTGGTCGGACTGGCCGGTGAGCCGGGTCAGGAACGCCAGGTCGCTCTGCTGGTCGATACCAGGCAGGCAACGCGCCGCGCGCTGGCAGTGCGCATGTCAGTCAACCTGCCGCTGCGCCAGCCGGTGACCGTTCGCGCATCGGCCAGCAACGACCTGAAAACCTGGGAGCCGCTGGGTGAAAAAACCCTGTTCCGCACCGATGCTGCGGGCAACCAGCTTGAAATCGCGCAGATCCCGCTGGGGGGCATAGTACTCAAGGATCGCTATCTACAGATCACCTGGGACCGTGCCGAGGGCGTAACCATGGTGGGCGCGCAATTGGTGGCGGGCCTTAATGATGCGCGCCCGAGCCTGGCCTTGGGAACGCTGGGCGCGGTGCTACAGCAGTCGCGCGAGCTGCGCTTTACCTTGCCGCCCGGGCATAGTCCGGATGCTGTGCGCATTGCCTTGTCTGGCAATGAGGGCGTCCTGCCGGTTGAACTCTACTCCCGGGCCACCGCAGAGCAGCCGTGGCGACCGATGCTGGGTGCCACGTTGCGGAGCGGGCGCGACAATCGCTTGCCGCTCGACGGAGCGGTCGGGCGCGAATTCCGCCTGGTGGCGGATGCCCGCACCGCCGGCTTCGCCACCATGCCGCGCCTGACGCTGGAATATGCCGAAGTGGTTCTCCTGACACGGTTCAGCGGTCAGCCGCCCTATCGTCTGGCAGCCGGACTGGCCACGGCCCCGCGCAGCCTGCTGGCTTCGGCCGACATCATTCCGGGCAATCCGGCCGAGGCTCCGCGGGCCAGAGTCACCGCCGGTCCGGTGCCCGCGCTTGACGTTGCCCCCGAACGTGACGTCGGACCGCTGGGCGGGCGCAAGGCCGTGTTATGGCTGGCCCTGCTGGCGGGTGTCGGGATCCTGGTGTTTGCCGTGCTGCGCCTGCTCCGCAAGGCACCGGAGCCGTCAGCCTAGCGCGTCTTCCATCACCGCCGCGCGCAGCTCGGCGATCCCCATGCCCTTCTCCGAAGAGGTGACGTGGACCACAGGGTAGGCAGCCGAGTGCTTGCGTGCCTCAGCCTCGGTTGCCGCGGTCACTGCGGCGAGTTCGCTGGCTTTGATCTTGTCAGCCTTGGTCAGGACGATGCGATAGCCGACGGCTGCCTCGTCGAGCATCTTCATCATCTCGGCATCAACCGGCTTCACTCCGTGGCGGCTGTCGATCAGCAGCAGGGTGCGCTTCAGTTCGACGCGGCCGCGCAGGTAATCGCGGACCAGCCGCTTCCACTGCTCAACCACCTTGAGCGGGGCCTTGGCAAAGCCATAACCCGGCATGTCGACCAGCCGGAAGACCAGCGGATTGCCGACATCGAAGAAGTTCAGCTCCTGCGTGCGTCCCGGTGTCACCGAGGTCCGCGCCAGCGACTTGCGCCCGGTAAGTGCGTTCAGCAGACTGGATTTGCCAACATTGGAGCGACCCGCGAAGGCCACTTCGGGCGCATCGGGATCGGGCAGGAACTGTAGCCCCGGCGCGCTCTTCAGGAATTCGATCGGCCCCGCGAACAGGCGGCGCGCCCGTTCGACGGGATCATCGGTTTCGTTCACGCTTTTCGCTCACGCGCCCGCTTGGCATCGGCGGCCTCTTTCGCCGCCTGCTCTTTGAGCTGCGGGTGCTTTGAATAGAGGTACCACTGCTGGCCAATGGTCAGGATGTTGGAGGTGATCCAGTAGATCAGCAGACCGGCCGCGAAGGGCGCCATGATGAACATCATCAGCCACGGCATGATCGCAAAGACCTGCTCCTGCACCGGGTCCATCGGTGCCGGGTTCAGCTTGAATTGCAGCCACATGGTGATCCCCAGCAGGATCGCCAGGACGCCGATACCGAGGAACGAGGGCACGGTGAAATCAAGCAGGCCGAACAGGTTCAGGATATGGGCCGGATCGGGTGCCGAGAGATCCTTGATCCACAGCGCGAAGGGCTGGTGGCGCATTTCGACCGACAGGATCAGCACCTTGTACAGCGCGAAGAAGACCGGGATCTGCAGGAAGATCGGCAGGCACCCGGCGAGCGGGTTGACGCCTTCCTTCTTGTAGAGCGCCATGATCTCTTCCTGCTGCTTCGGACGGTCGTCCTTGTAGCGTTCCTGGATCGCCTTCATCTTCGGCTGGATGGCGCGCATGGCGGCCATGCTGGCGAACTGCTTCTGGGCGATCGGGAACATCACGCCGCGTACGATCACGGTCAGCAGGATGATGGCGACGCCAAAGTTGCCGACGGCCTTGAACAGCCAGTCAAGCAGCATGAACAGTGGGCGTTCGAACCAACGGAACCAGCCCCAGTCGATTGCCAGGCCGAAGTTCGCAATGCCTTCCGCCTCGTACCGGTCGAGCACCCTCATTTCCTTGGCCCCGGCGAACAGCCGGGTGGTCAGCCGCTTGCCGTCGCCCGGGGCGACCATGCTGGCCGGGTAGAACATGTTGGCCAGGAAAATCTCGTTGCCGATGCTGCGGAAATCGCTGCTGGCCTTGGCTTGGGTGTCCGGGATCAGGGTCGACATCCAGTAGACGTCGGTAAAGCCCAGCCAGTTGGCGCCGCCCTCATTCTCGACCTTTTTGGCTTCGGCCACATCGTCGTAGTCGATGCCGAAGTTTACCACTTCGTCGAAGGCCCCAAAAGGCCCGGCGTGGACGTTGAAGCTGTCCACCGCGGCGGTCTTCTGAGTGCGGTTGATCTGCGCGACTGGCTGGACCGCGATCGGCGCGGTGCCGGCATTGAGCACACCCTGCTCGACCGTGATCATGTAATCCGCGTCGATCTTGTAAGTCAGGGTAAAGGTCGCGCCGGCCGGGCTGGTCCAGCTTAGCGTGACCGGCGTCTGCGGCGTCAGGCGGACACCCGGGGCAACCGTCCAGACGGTCTGAGGGCCGGGCACCTGACCAGCCTCACCTACCCAGCCGAACTGGGCGAAGTGCTGGGCCGGTGTGCCAGCGGGCGAGAAGATGCGCTGCGGGCCGCTGTCCTTATCGACCGTGGCGGTGTGGCGCACGGTCACCAGATCGTCGATCACGCCCCCGACCGGATTGATCGAGCCGGTAAGCCCTGGTGCGGCAACCCGAATCCGCTCGGGCGCGGCGAGCAGCACCTTGATGTCACGCGCTTCCTGCGCGATGTCGGCGGGGTTCATCAGCCCGCCTTCGCGGGTCGGCTGGATCGCGGTACCGTCGCTGGCGGGCGCGGCGGGCGCGGCGCTGGCGGTGGCTGCCGGCTTGGGCTTGCCACTGTCCGGATAGAAATAGCGGACGCCCATGTCCCAACCGAACAGCAGCAGTGCGCTCAGCACTACGGCCAGGATCAGGTTGCGCTGGTTCTGGTTTTCCAAGGAAGGACCCCTGTTCGAATTCGTTGTCGTGTCAGGTGGCGACGGCGCCTGCCCGGTTCAAGGAACCGGATCGTAGCCATGCCCACCCCACGGGTGGCAGCGCATTAGCCGTTTAGCCGCCAGCCAACCACCCTTAATCGCGCCATGCTTTCCGATCGCCTCGATCGCATATTGCGAGCAGGACGGGGCATAGCGGCAGGTTGGCGGGAGGATGCGTGACGGGCCAAGCTGCCAGCCTCGCGCGATCAGGATGAGCAGCCGCTTCACTTGCGCTTCCGGGGCGGATCGCCCTTGCCGGCGGCGGCGCGGACCAGAGCTGCGGCAAGTTCCTCGCGCAGTTTCGCAAAATCGCGCTCGATGCCGCCTTCCCGGCCAATCAGCACGTGATCGTGATCAGGCAGGCCAGCAGCGGGCAGGGCCTCGCGCAACAGGGCGCGGAAGCGGCGCTTCATCCGGTTGCGGACCACCGCATTGCCGATCTTCTTGGTGACGGTGATGCCGTAGCGCCGGCCAAGGCCGGCATTCGGGTGCGCCAAAAGCACGAAACCGGGGCGTGCTATGCGCAGGCCCCGGTTGGCAGCCAGGAAATCAGCCCGCCGCGTAAGGACGGACATGACTGGCGATTCGCTCAGGCCGACAGCTTCTTGCGGCCGCGGGCGCGGCGGGCGGCAAGCACCTTGCGGCCGCCGACAGTGGCCGTGCGGGCGCGGAAGCCGTGGCGGCGGGCGCGGACAAGGTTGCTGGGCTGGAAGGTGCGCTTCATGGTAACCTCGAAAATCCGAACAAAAAGGGCCGCCGCTGGGGCGACCGCATCACAGGGGCGGGCCGTTAAGTCAGCTTGGGCCCTGAGTCAAGCGCTGCGGGCTCAATCAAGCCGCACCCAACGGGCCATTTCCTTGCCAGTCAGCCACTTTGCCTCGCGGAATGGCACTGAGTTGGTCATGGCATAAAAGGCTGCGGCCTGGCTCGGGTCCATCCCCATCTCGCGGTAATAATCGAGATAGGCCCGATTCTCCGGCGCATCGGCGGGATAGTCGCGCGCCTCGCGCCCATCCTCGTCGGCCCAGGAATGGACTGCAAATTCGGCGGAGGGCTCAGCCATTCGGCGCGCGCCGGCGAGAAACAGCTCGACGCCGCCCGAGCGGACCGAACCACCGGCCGGCACCAGCGTGGCAATGCCGTGGGCGCGAATCATCCGCCCCAGCTTCAGGTTAGCCCGGTCATCCTCTGTCCCAGGGCACTCGATCAGCTCGAGCAGCGAAACACCCGGATAGGCCCGCAGCATTGCCGCGAACTGAGCCGGACTGACACTGTCGGTCACATCGACCAGCGCCGCGCGCGTCGGGTCTAGCACGCGGAACGGGCCGAAGCTCGCGATACCCCGGGGCAGTGGCGCCGGTACGATCTGGACGAACCGTTCAGAGCCCCCCGGTCCCTCCGCGCCTGGCGCTCCTGCAACTTCCTCAATCAGCGTCTCGATGATGACCGTCTCGGCCCGCAGCGGCTGGGCCGCGCAGGCGAACAGGGCAAGGATCAGGACAAACAGACGTTGCATGATGCGTCCTTGTCGCGCGCGGGGCCTTGCCGCTTTCCCAAGGTAAGGGGTTAAATTGTGGTAACCACCGGAGCGGACAGGCTTTTACTCGACAGCGCGGCCGTGGTTGGGCATCAATCGGGCTTGGCTAGCAAGGGGAGCTGCGCTTGGTCGCGCTGGTACAAACCGTCGCCTACCTGGGGCTTGAAGCTCGCAGCGTCGAAGTGCAGTGCCAGATTGCGCCAGGCCTACCGCGCTTCAACCTGGTTGGCCTGCCCGACAAGGCCGTAAACGAAAGCCGCGAACGGGTTCATGCCGCACTGGCGGCGATGGGTCTGTCGCTGCCACCCAAGCGGATCACAATTAACCTGTCGCCTGCCGACCTGCCCAAGGAAGGCTCGCATTACGACTTGCCAATTGCCTTGGCCCTGCTCGCGGCGATGGGGGTGACCGATGCCGAGCAGCTGGCCGATTTCGTGGCCGTGGGCGAACTGGCGCTCGACGGACGGATCGTTGCCACGCCTGGCGTTTTGCTGGCAGCGCTGCATGCCGCCAGCACCGACCGCGGGCTGATCTGCCCCGCCGCACAGGGTGGCGAGGCATGCTGGGCCAGTGGCATCCCGGTCCTCGCTGCACCGGACCTGGTCAGCCTGCTCAACCACCTCAAGGGTACTACCCGTTTGGCCGATCCGGTTCCGGGCGATGTCGAGGCAGCGGCTCCGGGACCGGACCTCAGGCAGGTCAAGGGTCAGGAAACGGCCAAGCGCGCGCTGGAGATTGCCGCCGCCGGTGGCCACAACCTGCT
>Ga0315901_10003878_pt1 | contig 19024 bp, 22 predicted proteins | sample LakEriMetagenome_10_FD_203761 | JGI IMG/M metagenome (GOLD analysis project Ga0315901, IMG submission 203761) | Freshwater fungal communities from buoy surface, Lake Erie, Ohio, United States - Buoy 2 MA116 | ecosystem: Environmental > Aquatic > Freshwater > Lake | place: USA: Lake Erie, Ohio...
GTAAAGTGCATATTGCCTATGTTTCAGGTGCTGAAGGTAAGGTTATTGGTTTATCTAAACTAAATCGTATAGCAGAACATTTTGCTCGTAGAGGTGCTATTCAAGAACAACTTACAGTAGCAATTCATAATGCTGTAGATCATATTTGTGAAGGTAATCAAGGTGTAATGGTTGTAGTACATTCATTTCATAACTGTGTAAGTTGTCGTGGTGTTAAACATTTTGGTGCTTCAATGGTTACAAGTGAAGTAAGTGGTGTATTTGCTGACCACACTAAAACAGCTAAAGAAGAAGTAATGGATATGATTAAATTACAAATGGAGGGATATAGATAATGGAAAATTCAAATTATGTACCATTTGTTTCTGAAGTAGAAATATTTAATGAAACAATGGGTAAACCAAATAACTATCACCCAGGTATTCCTAATAAAAATGAATGGATGTTTGTATACAACTTTATTTTAGAGGAACTTGAAGAATACAAACATGCTTGTGAAACTGGAGATATTGTTGAAGTACTAGATGCTTTATGTGATATTACTTATGTTTCATTAGGTAATGGTGTTATGTTACATGGTTTAAAAGATAAAATAATGCCTGCTTATCAAGAAGTACAAGCCTCAAATATGTCTAAAGCTTGTAAAACTGAAGATGAAGCTAAACAAACAGTTGAAGTTAGAAGTAAAGAACAAGGTGAACCTTGTCATTATGAAAAAATAGGTGACTATTGGATTGTGTATCGTACTCGTGATAGAAAAGTAATGAAAAATATTAATTACTTCAAACCAGATCTTACTCAATTTTTTAACTAATGAATGTTCACTACATATGGTTAGGTAATGATATAATACCTCAAAACTATATGAATAATTTTCAAAGATGTGCTGGTATTAATTCTGGTTTTTTCTTTCAAATATGGAAAAATGATGATTGTTTAAATCTACTTAAAGAAAATAACTTAACAGAATATTGGGGTGGATTAACATTTATATGTAAATATAATTTAGTTAAGTATTTAATACTAGATAAGTTTGGAGGTGTATATACTGACTTTGATATTAGTTGGAAACAGTCATTTTCTAAAGTAATGTTGGATTTTAGATTTGGTGAGGTAGATATTATATCAACTGTTTTAGACGCTAGTTTTATAGATGATGGAGTTAGATATCCATTAATTGATGATCCATTTATCATTAGTAAGCCAGGCATATTAGGTCCATGTATTGAATATTGTAAAAATAGAACAAATTTAAAACATGATGGAGATATATATTTGAAAACAGGCCAATTAGTAATTCATAAATCAGAACCTATAGGTCCTTTTGGTTTGACTGAATGGGCACTTAAAAATCAAATAAAAATAGCATATTTTGCTCAACAAGGTATGTTAGATCATAATGGTTATTTTGGTAATCATCTTCAAAAAAATAATTGGAAAGGTTTATAATGAGATGAAAAGTATTATATATTTATAATCAAACATTTAATACTTAACCAACATGGCATCATCATTTGAAAATTTCGCTTACACTAATGGAGGTGTGACAAAATTCCAAGATATTGAAGGTAGACTTGATTCTATTGGCGCATCATTAGCTAATAGTTTTTTATCCAACAATACTGGTAGTACAGCAGCTCAATTATTGAATTTAACTATCTCTAATCCACTTCCTAGTGGCGTTCCAACAGGTTCAATCGCATTATCAGGTAGCAATGCAGCGCTTAGACTTTATGTTTATACAGGTGCAGGTGTTGCTGGTTGGCAGTCAGCTTCATTAGCTTAATTTTTGCTAAAAATTTTATTTAAGGCTTACCTTTAGGTAGGCCTTTTTTATTGACAAGTAATAAGTTCTGTAATATTTATACATAAATAATACTACATTATGTCAATAATTTTAAGAGGTGTCAAAGGTTCACCATTAACTTATAATGAATTAGATGGTAACTTTGTGTTTCTATCACAATCTTACGCTGTTATTACAGGTTCAAATACATTTGTTGGTGATCAAACAATACAAGGCAATCTATCAGTATTTGGTACTGCTTCATTTACATTTACTACTTCATCTATTACAACAATTAGTGCTTCAACATTTGCAGTATCTATATCTAGTCCTGTAATACGTTATGGTTTATATGAAGTTCTTGACTCAGGAGCAAGTACATCAACATCATCATTAGCCTGGGATTCTTTAAATAAATATTGGATATATAAAAATGCAACAGGTTCTGTCACTAGTAGTGCTATATTATTAACAGGTCCTATAAGTACTGGAGGACTAGGAACAGAAGCAAGTATTCCTCAATATAGAATTCCTATGTCAAATGGGGACCAATCATTAGTTAGTTCTAATATATATTCAAGTGGTTCAACAAATATAATAACAGGTTCTGTAACAGCAATTGGTAGTGATAATACAGCTTTAATAACCGCCAAAGACATAGCCTCAGATAGTGTTGGGTTTGCTGTAAACTCTGGTAATGTTAATAAGGGATTCTTTTGGTATGCTCAACCTATTGATAGACTAGCTATAGGTGCTGGTGGTGTAGGTTCATTATTTATGTCTTCTAGCAATAGTGGAACTAATGGATTTTTTAGTTTCAATAAACAAACTTCAAATGCTCCAATAGATATTTTAGGTAATACCATTATTACAGGCTCATTAAATGTTACTGCTGGAGTGACTGGTAATTTAACAGGCACATCATCATATGCTTCGTTTGCTTTAACAGCTTCACATGCTACCAATGTTCCTACTACATCATCTTATGCTCTTCAAGCATTATCTTCATCATATGCTTTAACAGCATCTTATGTTTTAAATGCTGTAAGTGCTTCATATATTTTAAATGCTGTAAGTGCTTCATTTACCACTACATCCTCATATATTTTAAATGCTGTAAGTGCTTCAACAGCATTAACAGCTTCTAGTTTAAGACCATTAAGCCAGAGTGTTGTATTAACTGGTAGTTTAAACATAAGAAATACAGCTGCTATAACTACATTTACTACTATAGGACGCTCAGGTAGTTTATATATTGATTTAAATGGTGTAGGTAATAATTACATAGATGGAAATGCTTTATTTATAAGAAATTCAACAGGTATTACAAATTTAGTAACAATATCAGGAAGTACTACAACTATTAATACTACAACTATTATAAGTGGTTCAACCATTATAACTGGTTCATTGGGTGTTAGTGGTTCTATCACCACTAACAGTTCATTAACAGCAACTGGATCTTTAGGTATAAATAAGGCAGATGGTAGTATTTTACTTTTAGCAACATCATCTGTGAGTTCATCTTCAAGTTCTTCAATTGAGCTTACAACAGCTTCATTTACTGGTACTGGATTTTTAAATACTAATTCTGGTGGCCAACAGTGGGATTCTAATTTTGACATATACTACTCAGGTATATCAGGTAGTGGTGAAACACAAATTAGTCCAGTTTATGCCGCAACAGCAGATCTACTTGGTTATAATGACTTTAGGTTTGGATTTAGTAGTGGTGGTAATGAGCAAATAATTTTATCACCAAGTGGATCTATTCAATCTTATAAAATATATATTTACGACTCAGGAAGTAGTAATGGTGGTCCACGTTGGTATGTAAAGTCAGCTATTGATTCAAATACTTTAGAAAATGGAGTTACTGTTACTTTAAATGGTTCAACTAGTACTAATTTTGGTAATGATTTAATTAATACAGCAGGTTTTGGTACTACATCAGACCCAACAAGTAACACTAATACTATAACTTATATTTCTGGGACATTACAATCATTTTCATCTTCATTAGTTGAAGTTAATGCTCCATTTACAGTAACAGGATCATTAGGTGTAAGTGGTTCAACTACATTCATTGGTACTCATATATTATCGGGTTCAAATACTATCATTGGAAACACAGTATTAAGTGGTAGTATTATTGTTAGTGGTAGTACTACATTTGCTAATACTACATTTACAGTTACTGGTTCTCAATTCTATACTGGTTCATCAGTCTATGTAGGTAACCAAACAATAACTGGTTCATTAAGCTTAACTAGTGATGGTATTGGAACAGGTTTATTTATAAATGGTCAAAAACAATTTAACTATATTTCAGTATACCATACAGCAAGTATATTACCAACTCAAAATGTTTCTGGTTCATTTATTTATAGTACTGTAACTACATCAAGTGGTATTTCAGTAGTTAGTGGAAGTAGAATAACATTTGCAAATACTGGTATATATAATTTACAATTCTCAGCTCAATTATTTACTCAAACAGGTGCTACAGTTGATATATGGTTCAAGAAAAATGGTGTTAATACGGCTAACTCAGGTACTAAAATAGGACCAACAGGTAACAATACTTATCATGTTCCAGCTTGGAATTTTGTAGATACATTTACTTCAGGTTCATATGTAGAACTAGCATACCAATCTGATCAAACAAATACTCAATTCCAATATATAGCTGCTACAGGAAATATACCTACCATTCCATCAATTATATTATCAGTTACTCAAGTAGCTTAATATTAACCAAAATATAAATTAAGATTGGCTCTATACAGAGCCTTTCTTACTTTTAGTTATATGTATCAATCTGTTTATTACAATCGTAGCACTTATACTTATCATTTAAGAGATGATAAACAAGGTTGGTTAGAGTTTCAATATCAACCTACATACTGGAAACGAGTACCTGAATGGCAAGAAGGAGCTCAACCCATATTAACTGGAGGTTGGGCTTTACCTACTAAAAAATTTGATAAAAATGATCCTAATCTATTAGAAAAAGATATAGATAAATCATTACTTGTACTTCGAGAACTATATTATGAGTTTGATGATGTTGTTCCTTCATACCAAAACATAGTTTACCTGGATATTGAGATTGAAATGGGTGGAGCACTTACCCCTAGTTATATTAAGTCTGCTCCAATGCCTATTACTTCAATTGCTTTGATTGATATAACTACTAAAACCAAAATGTGTTTTATTATAGACAAAACTAATCAAATCAAAGAAATAAACACAGGTGATAAAATTATTATACCATGTGGTTCTGAAAGGGAATTGATTAAGCGTTTTTTAGATAAATTTGAAGAACTAGACCCAACAATAGTAGTAGGTTGGAACTCAGAATACTTTGATATACCTTATTTATATTATAGATTACAATCAGTTGTAGGTAATGAGGTGAATCGTTTATCACCACTAGGTATTGTTGATGAGAGAGAATTTAATGGTGAAAATCAAATAACAATAGCAGGTGTTAATCATTTGGATTATATGTTACTTCATAAAAAATATATTATGAAGGAAGAACCATCATATAAATTAGGTGACATAGGTCTAAAATATGTTAACTTAGGTAAAATAGAATATGAGGGTAACCTGAATACATTATTTAGAGATGATCCAGAAAAATTTATAGACTATAACTTACGAGATGTTGAAATTATTGAAGCACTAGAAGGTAAATTAAAGTTTATTGATTTAACAATTATGATTTCTCATATCTGTAATATTCCATATGAATCAATTTATTGGAATACAGTTATGAATGAGGGTGCTATTTTAAAGTATTTGAAACGTGAAGGTATTGTTTCACCAAATAAACCTACAACTCATAATCCACGACTAAAACCAATCTCAGGAGTTAAAGGTGAAACATATGCTGGTGGTTACTTATTAGAACCAATACCAGGTCTATATTTTGATGTTATTGACTTAGACTTTACCTCACTATATCCTTCAATTATTAAGTCATTAAACTTAGGTATTGAAACATTAGTTGGTAGAATAAAAGTAGATAATAAACCAACATATGAACAAAATCATTCATTAGAAAAACTTAAAGAACGTGACCCTGAAGAAACAATTATAATAGAAAAGTTAAATAAAACTGATTATACACTTAAAGCAGCTAAAGTAAAACTTAAGGATTTAGTTAATATTATTGAACAAAATGAATTTACTATATCAGCCTCAGGTGCTATTTTTAAGACTGATGAGCAAAGTATATGTTCTAAAATATTACAAGGTTGGTTTGAGAAACGAGAATACTATCGTGGTTTGAAAAAGAAAGCAGGTAAAGAGGAAGATTGGAGTAACTATAAATTATATGATTTGTTCCAACATGCATTTAAAATCTTACAAAACGCTATGTATGGCACTTATGCTAAGTCAGGTTGGAGATATACTGATGGCCATTTAATTTGTAGTGCAGCTATTACAAATAGTGGACAACGCTTAACTCAGGAAAGTATTATTCATGTTAATAAAACCATAAATAATGAATTAGGTACTAATAAACAACATATTTGTATTAGTGACACTGATTCTATGTATATTGTGTTAGGTGATTTGATTAAATATAGATACCCAAATCTTAAATCTGAAGGCAAAAATGATAAAATACTTGAACTAGCTCATGAAATACAAACATATTCAAATGATTACCTAAACAGTTTAAGTAAATGTCTATTCAATATTAAACCAGATACTCACTATTTCCAGCTAAAACAAGAAGTAATATGCGCTGGTGTGCTTACAACAGGTAAACGTCGTTATGCAATGTATGTAACTAATAAGGAAGGTGTGCCTGTTGAAGAACTAGATATGAAAGGACTTGAATTAATGAAGTCCAATATGAATAAACTGTTTAAATCATTTGGGGAACAGTTGATTAAAAACATATTGTTTGGCAAAAATAAGGTAGACATTGATACAGACATAATTGAGTTTTATAAAACACTTAAAACACTAGATCCAAGACAATTAGGTAAACCAATGGGTGTTAAACATATGGGTTCATATTACATACCACCTAGAGCAGGAGAAATGTTTAGTTCATTTAAAACAGGTGCACCTGCAAATACTAAAGCAGCTGTTCGTTATAATGATTTATTACGTTTTAAAAAACTAGATACTAAATTTGAATCTATTATTGAGGGTGATAAAATATTCATTATTAATCTAAAACCCAATGTTTATAAATTAGAAACAATAGGTTTACCAAATGCTAAGGTACCTGATGAAATAGAAAAATTTGTTAAGGAATTTATTGACATAGATGAAATTTTTGAATCATTATTGTTAAATAAATTGAAGGAACTATATAAAGATTTAAGTTGGCAATTCCCAGCATTAAATGAAAATATAGGTAGATTTTTTAAATTCTAGTTTGCCTATATTAATTTTTATTATTATATTATAATTATGATACATAAACTAACATTACAAAGTATTATTTCAAAATACCATCTTAATGGTATGATTGAATCAGTAAAATGGTCTATAAAAGATGAAGTGTTAAGTATTAGGTTTATGTTGCCTACTCGAGACATGATTGGTGAACTTGAATTTAAAGGACTAAAACTAACAGATACTGAACTAGCTATTTTTAATACTAGTCAACTAAATAAATTAATTGGTATAACACAAGGTGATTTATTGTTAGATGTTAATAAACAAGGTGGTATAGCTAATAGATTAATTATTCAAGATAACCAATATAATCTAACTTACGCTTTAGCTGATACATTATTGATTGGTAAAGTAGGTACTGTAGAAGAACCTTTCCATCATAATGTAGGGACAATACTTTATAATGAACAAATAACAGCCTTAATTAAAGCTAAATCAGCTTTACCTGATACAAATCATATATTACTTGTTACTGATAATGACTTTAATGGTGATACAATATTAAATTTTATTTTAGGTGATAATGGTGAATTTTCAAACAAAATAACATACTCAATTCAATCTACTGTTAACTCTCCAGTAAATTTACCATTTGACGCAGATACATTTAAAGAAATATTAAGCGCCAATAAAGACGCAGAAAATGGAGAATTATACATTTTTGATGGTGGATTAATGAAACTCCATTTTAACTATGATGATATGTTAAAAACAACATATTATATGGTAAGAAAACAAGAATAAACTTGGCTCTCCAATAAACATTTGTTATATTTATATCATATTAAAAATAAAAGTTATGGACATAGAATTATTTAAAACTGCCACTTTAATTAAAGATCCGGCAATTGAACCTTATTTTATCGCTAAAGATAGTAACTCATATACTTTATGGGAAGCATGTGTGACAAATGAAAGTACTAAACCAAAACGTGGTAGAAAAAAAGTTATTACTGATGAAAATAGAAATAAAGTAACTTACAAATCACATGGCTATTATACTCAGTTTGAAAATTGTTTAAATGGAATAGCTAAATTGAAAATTAACCACACTAAAAACTATGACACCATCAAGACATATGTTGATGAGTTTAAACGAGTTAAAGATGAATTAAACCAAATTATTAATACAGGATTATAATTATGAAACTAAAACCAGTTCACAATCACATTATCATTAAACAACTAGAAGAAGATGAACAACAATATGGAAATATTATTGTTCCTGACATGAATAAAGAATTACCTAAAATGGGTATTGTTACTGCTATTGGAGTAGGTTCATTCACTCAAACAGGTGAATTGATTCCTATCCAAGTAAAAATAGGTGATAAAGTAGCATTCCCAGCTTTTGGAGGTGTAAAATTCACTATTAAAGGTGAAGATTTTATTTGTTTAAAAGATCAAGAAATACTAACAATAATAGAAGACGATAATGAATAAAATAATTGAATTTGGACCAGACGCTAGGAAGCGTTTGGCCACCGGTGTCAATAAGTTAGCAGATGCTGTTACTGCTACTTTAGGTCCTAATGGACGAAATGTTGTATATGTTGAAAATGAAGAAGTTCGTTCAACTAAAGATGGTGTTACTGTAGCTAAAATGGTTACTAAACTAGAGGACCCAATTGAAGATCTAGGTGCTCAAATGGTTAAACAAACATCTATTAAAACAGCAAATAATGCAGGTGATGGTACTACTACCTCTACTTTATTAGCTCAAACTATTATAAATGAAGGTTTAAATCATTTAAATAAAGGAGCAAATGCTGTTGAAATAAAAAGAGGTATTGACTTAGCAGTTAAAGAAGTAGTAGCTGAACTATATAAAAATATAGTTAAAGAAATTTCATCTGAAGATCAATTAAAACAAATTGCTACAATCTCAGCTAATGGAGATGAAATGGTAGGTGAATTAATTTCAACTGCTATGGAAAAAGTAGGTCGTGATGGTGTTGTTTATATTGAGGAATCTAAAAACGGAGAAACATATCTTGAAACAGTAGAAGGTATGCAGTTTGATAGAGGTTACAAATCACCTTACTTTGTTACTAATAACAATGATATGACAACAGTGTTAGATAATCCTCTTATCTTAATTGCTGATAAACGTTTTAATCAAGTAAAAGAATTACTTCCTGTACTTGAAGCTGTATCAGCTCAAAATCGTTCTTTATTAATCATAGCAGAAGATATTGATGGTGAAGCATTAGCTACTTTAATTTTTAATAAGGTTAGAGGTATAGTTAAAGTGTGTGCTGTTAAGGCTCCTGATTTTGGTGATCGTAGAAAATTGATTTTAGAAGATATTGCTATACTAACTGGTGGTACTGTATTTTCACCTGATAAAGGTATGAAACTAGATAAATTCAGTTGGGATTGGTTTGGTCAAGCACGAGTAGCTACCATCACTAAAGAAACAACTACAATTGTAGATGGTAAAGGTACTGAAGATAAGATTACAACTCGTATTGAAGAATTAAAATCACAAATTGAAAATCCTAAAGCAACATCTTATGAAATAGAAAAACTACAAGAACGTTTAGCTAAATTTATTGGTGGTGTAGCTATTATTCATGTAGGTGGAAATAGTGAACTTGAAATGAAAGAAACTAAAGATCGTGTTGATGATGCTTTAAATGCTACAAAAGCTGCTATTGAAGAAGGTATTGTTCCTGGTGGTGGAGCAGCTTTAATATATGCTCGTGAAGCAATTACTAAAACTAGAACTGAATTAGACTCAGATATTCATATTGGTAAAACAATTGTTTATAAAGCATGCGCTGCTCCATTTATAAAGATTTTATCTAATGCTGGCTACTCAGAAGCAGAATGTTATAATCTAATAAATAAACTTGAACCACATCAAGATATAGTTGAAGGTACTAAATATGAAGATCAATATTGGACAGGTTATGATCTTAAATCTGAGACATTAGTTGATATGATGGTAAAAGGTATTATTGATCCAGCTAAAGTGACTCGTAACGCGATTCAAAATGCAGCATCAGTTGCTGGAACAATGTTATTAACAGAATGTACTATTGTAGACAAACCAGGTGAGAAAAAAGAATCACAAGGTATGGATATGGGAGGAATGTTTTAATGACTGAAACAGTAGAAAAAAATATATTGATAGCTGAGCGTGTTCCGCCTGGTGATCAATGGAAAATGGGGGATACAGTGTATCCCTCATTAATTGAAATGCTTAACGCTTTTCATAAAAGGGCTGCTGGAAAATATAAAGCGTATAGATTAGAACCATCAGCTGGTGTAGTATACGCTATTACAGAATCAATACAAGAAGTACCTCAACCTAAAAAATACGACCTATACGGAGACTATGACTAAAAAACATACTATACTAAATGAAAAATATAGACCAGATACTTTAGATGGTTATGTTTGTAGAGATGAAGATAAAGTTAAATTCCAAGAATTTATTGATAACCAAGATATTCCTCATCTCTTGTTTGCTGGTAAACCAGGTGCAGGTAAAACTACATTAGCTAAAATATTAGTTAAAAATATTAACTGTGATTATCTTTATATTAACGCTACAGACGAAAGATCGATAGATGTTATGAGAGATAAAGTAGGAGCGTTTGCAGCAGCAGGTTCATTTAAACCACTTAAAATAGTAATATTGGATGAAGCAACCCATATACTTCAAGCATCACAAGTAATATTACTTAATATGATGGAAACGTTTAGTTTAAATACTCGTTTTATTCTAACAGGTAATTACCCAGAAAGATTAATTGAGCCACTTAGAAGTAGATGTCAGGAATTTGATTTACAGCCTCCATCTAAAAAAGTAATCGCTAAACACATTGATGATATCTTAAATAAAGAAAACATAGAACATACAGTTGAAGATGTTGTTAATGTAGTTAAGAAATTTTATCCTGACTATAGAAAGATAATTAACAGCTGTCAGAAATATACTGTTAATGGAGTTCTGAAATTAGATAATTTATCAAGTGTAGATAGTGAATACAAAGAAAAAATAATAAATGAACTAAAAAACAAAGCATCAAAATCACTTACAAACATTAGACAGATAATAGCTGATAGTGAAGTAGAAGATTTTAGTGAGTTATTTAGATTTTTATTTGATAATATATCTGAGTATTCTAAAGGCAATGATGGAGCTATTATTATAGCAATAAGTGAACATCAATTTAATGCTAATTTTAGAGTAGACCAAGAAATAAACGCTATGGCTTTAATAAGTAAAATACTACAAATAATATAAATTATGCAACCACAAGAACAATTAAAAGTAAACATTGATTTAAAAAACACACAACCAGTATTATCAGAAAGTGGTAATCATGTATTCACAGAAGGTTTTGTATTAAGAAAAGTATCTAAATTTATCACAGGTACAACTGAAGATGGAGTTATCCCAGTTCCATGTTTTTATGATGTTAAAACAGGTGAAATATTACTTGAGACATTACCTAAAGATTTAAGAACTGAATATGAGGAGTACCAAAAGTCAAGTAAGTAATTTTACTATATTTGACTGGCTCAAGGAGATTACATACAATAAATCTCCATGGAACAAGTTTTCAAATGAACAAATTAAAACATTTGAACCGTACATGATTAATCGTTTTTTAAGTATGAGTTCTGATTACTTAGAATTGGTTAATTATGTACAAACTATTCCTTATACTGAGAAAGAAAAATATTATAAAATATATTGTGATTTACTTCCTAAGAAACAATTTTGGTCAAAATACATTAAGTCAAATATTAAACAACCAAATAAAGACTTAATGAAATATCTAACAACATATTTTGAATGTTCAAGTAAAGAAGTTACTGAATATTTAAATTTACTTAATGAAAATCAAATAAAAGATATATTATCTGATTTTGGTATTGATAATAAAGATATTAAAAAACTAATAAAATGAGAGATAAAATTACAGAAGCAGTCATTGAAGATTTAAAATTAAGAAGTGAACGTGGTATTAAAAAATACAATACTACACTGTCAGAAAACAATAAAGATGATTTTATGAATCATTTATATGAGGAGTTATTAGACGCTGCTCAGTATTGTAAAAAAGAAATGTCTATTATCCCAGCACTTCAAGAATTAATTTGTAGATTTCCCAATGATCAAGAGTTAGGAGCTATAGTTAGAGAATTTTTTAAAAAATAATATTTTGGCTAAAGTACCTAAAATAGTAAAACAAATACAACAACAACAGTTAACTGAGATAAACTATGCTTATCAACGTAGTATATCTTACAGTCAATTATCTATATATAATAGTTGTGCTCATAAATGGAAACTACAATATAGAGATGGAGTTGTTATTCCTTCATTTAGTATTCATACTATATTTGGAACTGCCCTACATGAAACTCTTCAACATTATTTAACTATTTTTTATGAAAAAAGTGGGACTGAGGCTGACAATTTAGATATTGAAGAATATTTTAAAACTAAATTTATTGAACAATACCAAATAGCTTTTAATAGTAATAATAAAACTCATTTTTCCTCATCTCAAGAATTAAGAGAATTTCATGATGATGGTTTAGAAATTATTAAATGGTTTAAAAAACACAAATCAGAATATTTTGGTAAACGAGGATGGTATTTAGTAGGATGTGAAATCCCACTTGTAATCACCCCAGATAAACGTTATAAAAATGTGTTATACAAAGGATATTTGGATTTGGTACTATATCATGAACCTACTGAGACTATTAAAATTATAGACATTAAAACATCAACTAGAGGATGGGGTGATAAAGAAAAGAAAGACGAACAAAAACAATATCAATTGATTCTATATAAAGAATTTTTAAGTAAACAATTTAATATAGATCCAGATAATATTGAGATAGAGTTTTTTATTGTTAAACGTAAAATATATACTGAATCTGAGTTTCCTCAAAAACGAGTTCAGTTATTTTCACCTCCATCAGGTAAAATTAAAACTAAAAAAGCAGTTAGTAGTGTTACTAGCTTTATTGAAGAAGTGTTTAATATAGATGGTACTTTGAAAGATAAAGAATATATAGCTAATCCTTCAAAATGGAATTGTTCTTATTGCCCATTTGCCTCTAAAAAAGAACTTTGTGATAAAAGTATACTTTAGTTGTTTTGTTATATATTTATATACAAAATATGTTATGGCAAAATCAGATAATCAAATATTAACATCTGTCAAAGTAGACAAGGATCTATTTGAACAGTTTAAAATTCAATGTATTAAACACAAATTTTCATTACAAAAATTAACAGACAGAGTAATTGATTTGTATTTAAAAGATGAAACGTTTAGAAAATCAATTCATAATCATCAAATAAAATAAGTTATATGGAAGAAAAATTAGGTTATATTCCTCAAAAAGACAGAAAAAAGATACTCTTAATATGTGATGATATTAGAGTTCATTCTGGAGTAGCGACAGTAGCTAGAGAGTTAGTTGTAAATACAGCTCATCATTTTAATTGGGTAAATGTTGGAGGTGCTATCAACCACCCAGAAATAGGTAAACGATTAGATTTATCTCAGGACACAAATGGCCATGCTGGTATAACAGACTCATCTGTTATAGTATATCCAGTTAATGGTTATGGAGATATAGGTTTGATTCGCCAATTATTACAAATTGAAAAACCAGATGCTATATTTTTAATCACTGATCCAAGATATTTTGTTTGGTTATTTAATATTGAAAATGAAATCAGAAAACAAATTCCTATTATTTATTTAAATATATGGGATGATTTACCTGCACCTCATTATAATAAACCATACTATGAAGCATGTGATGCTTTATTAGGTATTTCAAAACAAACAGTTAATATCAATAAATTAGTTTTAGGTGATAAAGCTAAAAACAAAATTATTAAGTATGTACCTCATGGTTTAAATGAAAATATATTCAGACCATTAACTGATCTTGATCCAGATTGGAAAGAATTTAATGTGTTTAGAAAAAATTTCTTTAAAGGTAAAGAATATGATTTTGTTTTGTTTTTTAATTCTAGGAATATTAGACGTAAACAAATACCTGATACAATGATGGCGTTTAAATTATTTTTAGATAGTTTAACTCCAGAACAAGCCAAAAAATGTGCTTTAGTATTACATACTGAAACAATAAGTGAACATGGAACTGATTTATTAGCTGTTAAGGAATTATTTTTTGATGGGTATGAGGATAATATTATTTTCTCAACTGACAAAAAAGATCCTAAACATATGAATTTCTTATATAATTTGGCTGATGCTCAAATTTTATTAACTTCAAATGAAGGTTGGGGTTTAGCATTAACTGAAGCAATGTTAGCAGGATTACCAATAATTGCTAATGTAACTGGTGGTATGCAAGATCAAATGCGTTTTGAAAATGATAAAGGTAAATGGGTTGATTTTGACGCTAATGTTCCTTCAAACCATAGAGGCACTTATAAGAAACATGGCAAATGGGCGTTCCCAGTATTTCCAAGTAATATTTCAATTATGGGTTCACCTCCAACACCTTATATTTTTGATGATAGATGTCGTCCTGAAGATGCTACTGAACGTATCAAAGAATTATATGATATGTCTATCAGTGAGAGAGTAGAAAGAGGATTAGCGGGTAGAGAATGGGCCACAAGTGATGAGGCTGGTCTTACAAGTGAAAAAATGGCTAATAGAGCTATTGAGGCAATAGATGAATTATTTGCTACTTGGAAACCAAGAGAAAAATTTGAATTCATCAATACAAACGAAGTTAAAAAAAGAGTTTTAAACCATAAATTAATTTACTAAAAATGAGTAAACCGTTATTTATAATAAGCTCTCCATATGATACTTATTCAGGTTATGGAGCGCGTAGTCGTGATTTAATAAAAGCAATTATTGAATTAGATAAGTATAATGTTAAACTAATTCCACAACGTTGGGGTGATTGTGCTTGGGGATTTTGTAAAGACAATCCTGAATGGAGTTTTTTATATAACTACAATTTAAATGCTCCTCAATTACCTAAACAACCTGAGATTTGGATGCAAATAACAGTACCAAATGAATTTTCACCTGTAGGTAAATATAATATAGGTGTTACAGCAGGTATTGAATCTACAATTTGTGCTGCTGACTGGATTGAAGGCGCTAATAGAATGAATTTAACATTAGTATCATCTAATCACTCTAAACAAGTATTTCAGAATAGTAAATTTGAAAGACGTAATAAACAAACAAATCAAGTTGAAGCTATCATTGAATTGAAAAAACCAGTAGAAGTATTATTTGAAGGAGCAAATACTGATGTTTATAAAATATTAGAAAATATTCCTCAAAATGATATAACTAAAACTTTAGATGGTATTAAAGAAGACTTTTCTTATCTATTTGTAGGACATTGGATTAATGGTGATATAGGTGAGGATAGAAAAAATGTTGGGTTGTTAATTAAAGCGTTTTTTGAAACATTTAAAAACAAATCTAAAAAACCATCTTTAGTATTAAAAACATCAAGTGCTGTTTCTTCATATGTTGATAGAGAAATTATACTAAACAAAATTCAACAAATTAGAGACACAGTGGACTCTAAAAACTTACCAAATGTTTATTTACTACATGGTGAATTTACAGATGAGGAAATGAATCAGATATATAATCATCCTAAATTAAAAGCAATGGTTAGTTTAACCAAAGGTGAAGGTTTTGGTCGCCCATTACTTGAATTTAGTTTAGTTAAAAAACCAATCATAGTAACTAATTGGAGTGGTCATATGGATTTCTTAAATTCAGAATTTGTTAAAGCAATTAACGGTGAGTTAAAAAATGTTCATCCAAGTGCTGCTAATCAATTCTTATTACAAGAATCACAATGGTTTAGTCCATATTATAATGAAGTAGGTAATGCTCTTAAGGATATGTTTGAAGATTATAAAAATTATATTGATGGAGCTAAACGTCAAACATATAGAAGTAAAAGTGAGTTTAATTGGGAGAAAATGAAAGATAAAATTGATTCATTATTTGTCCAATATATTCCTGAGTTTCCTAAAGAAGTACAAATAAAATTACCTTCATTAAAGAAAACCAGTATTTCTGATTTAAAGAAAATAGAACTACCAAACCTTAAAAAAGTAGAATCAAATGGATAATTTAGTAATTTGTGATCGTTGTGGATCAGATGCTTGTTATAAACAAGAAGTAAGTTTAGATGTTAATTTATATTGGTGTTATGGATGTGGTTTCACATCCAACACTGCTATGAAAATGGATAGTGAGTTTTTAAAAGAACAAATGGAAATACTTCCTGAATTATATAAATCATTAATGGTTGAAGATGAAATAGGAAAAATATGGATGCCATCAATGGTAAATATACCAAATAAAGGAATGGTATTTGCTGATGGTACTAATCCAACCAATTGGAGATGGGCAGCTGTTTTAGCTACAACTGTTAAGGAAGAAGAAAAAGAAAAATTCAAACTTAAGAGTGGTGGTTATGCTGAATGGAAAATGGATATGTCAACTATAAAACATTTTGATGAACGTGACTATATAGAGGCTTTATCTTACATAGGCATACTACCAGAATAATATTATATTAACAATATGACAACAAATGAGTTTTTAAAATGGTTACAAGGTTATCTTGATGGTATTGATGCTGCTGCTGGTTCAACAGCTAAAACAGAAGCTATTAAAGAAAAATTTAAACAAATTTCTGAGCATACTCAGAATGTAATAAAAGGTTAATATGAAAATAAGTTATGGTATCACAGTTTGTGATGAAAATGAAGAGTTATTTAACCTATTAAATTATCTACATGATAAGATAGATGAGGATGATGAGGTTATTGTATTAAGGGATATGGAGAAAACTAATCATGATGTAACTAAAACTATAGTTCATTTTCATGAAAAGTTTAAGTATCAAATGAAATCAGCGGATACTAATTTAAATGGTGATTTTGCTACATTTAAGAATTATTTATTAGATTTAGCATCAGGTGATTACTTATTTCAGATTGATGCAGATGAGATACCAAATCAATTTCTAATTGAAAATATTAAACCAATACTTAAAGTCAACTCAGATATAGATTGTTTCTATATACCTCGAGTTAATAAGGTAAATGGTTTGACCCCACAACACGTTCAAAAATGGGGATGGAGAGTTGACGAACAAGAAAGAGTCAACTTTCCTGATCCCCAAATGAGACTTTTTAAATTAAATCAAGGTATTAAATGGAAAAATAAAGTACATGAGGTATTAGATGGATATAAAACTATAACTACACTACCATATGACACTGAGGATTTTTGCTTAAACCATATTAAATCAATTCAAAAACAAGAAAAACAAAATAATTTTTATGAGCAACTATAAAGAAGAAAGACCTTGGGGTGAATTTGAAAATTTGATTGACTCAGATTTTTGTAAAGTAAAACAAATTATTATTAAACCAGGTCAAGCTCCTAGTTATCAATATCATTTTAAACGTAGTGAAATATATGTTGTTACTAAAGGTAAAGCTTTATTATGTTTAGATGATGTTGAATGTGAATTAAATGTTGGTGATGTAGCTAAAATACCTGTTAAAGCTAAACATCAAGTAACTAATATAGGAGATGAGGATTTAGTTTTTATCGAAGTACAATTAGGAGAATATTTTGGAGAAGATGACATAGTTCGAGTAAAAGATAATTATGGCAGAATATAAAGTATTAATAACTACAAGTGGTTTAGGTAGTAGATTAGGACAACTTACTGACTATACCAATAAATGTTTAATTAGAGTAGCGGATAAACCCGCTATTTCTTATATTATTGAATCATATCCTACAGATACAGAGTTTGTTATTACATTAGGACATTTTGGTTCTCATGTTAAACAATTTTTAGAATTAGCTTATCCGGATCATAAATTTACTTTTGTTGAAGTAGACAAATATAAAGGAGAAGGTAGTAGTTTAGGATACTCAATTTTACAAACCAAACATCATCTCCAATGCCCTTTTATATTTCATGCTTCAGATACTATTTTAAAAGATCATACTTATGTATCACCAACATTTAATTATGTTATTGGATCCTTTAAAGAAGATCCAGCTCAATATAGAACATTAAGTATAACTAGTAATAACATATTATCTAAGATAAATGAAAAAGGAGATTTAATTCAAGGTTTATCATATGTTGGAATTACAGGTATAAAAGATTTTGAATTATTTTTTTATAATTTAGAAAAATTAGTTTATAATAACCATGAAGATACTTCAGATGTACATGCTATAAATAACATATTATCTGAAGTTGAATTTAAGTATATAAAAGTAAAAAATTGGTATGATGTAGGTAATACAACAGAATTAATTAAAACTAGAAGAGAATTTCATTCTAATATTGAAGTGTTAGATAAAAAAGATGAGTCAATATTTTTCTTTGATGATTTTGTAATTAAGTTTTTTTATGATACTGATATAAATAAAAATAGAGTTATTAGAGCTAATAATTTAAAAGGATTAGTTCCTGAAATTATAGATTCAACTGATAATTTTTATAAGTATAAGAAAGCTGAAGGTAAATTATTTTCTAAATCTGTTAAAAGAAATTCATTTAATTATTTTTTAGATTGGACTAAAAATAATCTATGGGTACCTAAAGAAAATAATAATTTTCAATCTCAATGTTTTGATTTTTATATAAATAAAACATTAAAACGTGTTAAACAATATTTAGCCTCTAACATAGAAACAAACTATATTAATGGAGAAAATATACCGTCAGTTTATACTATGCTTGATTCAATTGATAAGAATT
>Ga0315901_10003879_pt1 | contig 19022 bp, 41 predicted proteins | sample LakEriMetagenome_10_FD_203761 | JGI IMG/M metagenome (GOLD analysis project Ga0315901, IMG submission 203761) | Freshwater fungal communities from buoy surface, Lake Erie, Ohio, United States - Buoy 2 MA116 | ecosystem: Environmental > Aquatic > Freshwater > Lake | place: USA: Lake Erie, Ohio...
CTGCTCCTGCGATGTCATGCGTCGCAGGTCCTTCACCACGGCCATCTCGGTCCGGACGTCCTGCTTGCAGTACTCGTACATCTGAGACAGCAGGTGCGGGTCCCGGTTGAAGGTCTTGCCGTCACGTCCTGGCTTGGACAGTCTCTGTATCAGCCGCTTGCCGGTGGCGTCTTTCTGCTGCGAGACGTCCAGGAATATCGCGGCGTCCTCCAGGCCCTGCGGTATGTTGGCCGCGGCGGCCATGGCCATGGAGTCGATAAACTGCTCCAAAAACACTGGCAGCTTGAGCACGTGCCGCATGATGTTGTACTCAAACGCGGCGTTCCAGGCCTGGAACTTGGTCGTCTCGTCCGACATAAAGTCCGGCATTGGCTGTTCTGCTGGCAGCCAAATAATGGGGTCAGACCCTCTGATTGAGTACGCCATGCAGATCACTTCCGTGCTTGGGTCCCGGGCGTAGCGGTCAAGGCCGTGGGTTGGGAGGTCTACAAGGCTGCGGGTCTCAAAGTCGATGCTTACGATCATGCGTGCTCCTGTGGCGGGCCGACGTATCGGCGGTTGAATTTGTAACAATTTTAATGTTACATGACAAAAAACGTGTTAATAACGTAAACGTGTCCAAAAAACGTGTACACATTTCGGACATTTGTAAACATATCAAAAAAGCGGAGGGCCAGATTTGGTGGCTACATCACGCGGTTATGAAGGCAGGAAAATACACCGCTTGCCACATCCTCTGGGGCCTGCCTGACGCCCTCCCCAAGCTACTTCACCATGCAACAACCAACCAACTATACCTCACACACCCCGGCGACGCAGGCGAGCATTTGAGCGCCCTCCACGTTGTCGGTCTGCTCCTTAAACAGACTCCAATCCAGCACGGGCATCTTGGCCTTGAGCTCGTTGTACTGCTCCTCCGTGCACTCCTCGTAGGGCGCCTGTCGGTAGGTGCCGCCGTCGTACGGCAGAAACGAGACGCCCGAGATCTCATCGAAGTGCTCCCACACCCAGGCGCCGACCGATGGCCAATCCTTTTCCTCCACGGAGATGGTCACCGACGGCTTGTGCTCGCACCACTGGCGCTGGTACGCCAGCCACGTCTCGAGGTGGCTGACGGGCGTCACGTCCTCGCGCGTCAGGCCGTCGGGGGCTTTTTGCGGGAAGCTGAAGACAACGGTTTGAGATGGTTTGTAGACACAAGCCTCCGACGGAACTCCCTGGTTGATAAGGAAGGATGATAGTGGATCTTTAATATCCCCTCGGACTCGTCTGATGTAGAACTTGGAGTGCCTGGGATGGATCCCTGAAGCGGAATCAACAAGCTGCGAGACCGTACCTGATGGTTTGACGCAAGTAATTGCAGCTGATTTCGCAATACCAAATTTTTCCGAATACTCATGATTTACCTTTCTGGCGTGCTCTCGCAGCTCGCCCAGTAAACGGTCAAGGTCCTGACCGAGTGTGACCATTCTCATGTTGTCGTAGATGCCTGTCAAGGACACTCCCAGCAGTCTCTCTTCCTCGGTGTTGCGCTGCCACACTTTTCGCAGATACGGAAACTTTGTAAAGGTGGACTGAACTGTTCCCAGTATCGTCGCCACCTCAACCTTATCTTTAAGAGTCTCCAGCGTATCGTCATGTCTCACCACCACTTCAGTAAGGTTGCAAAACTGGTAGGGTCGCAGAATAATTTCGGAGCAAGGGTTTGTACCAAAATCAAAATTAGGATCGCGATGGCCATACTTGGCAACAGTTTTCTTAGCAGCTTCACGATTAAATATGCCACGCTCCCCAGAATGAGAGTTGTAAAGACTAAGCCATTCCTCCATAAACTTACCAACGGTTGGTGTCTCATTATAAACAGCGGAATTGTTAGCCAGCGCTCGATGCGGCGCGGTCTCCCACCAGGGTCCGGACTTGGCATGGCGAATCCTTTCATCGTCAAGGTCTGACAGCGAGATCATGGCAGAGCGGCGCACGCCGCCCACTACCACTACCTCGCCTATTTTACACATCAGGTCGTGGCACTCCAGTGAGTTTAGTCTCCGACCTTTCGCATTCTTGAAAGTGTTGACGGTGAAGGAGAATAAATCGACGAGTGGCTCTGGTCCGCTGGCTCTTCCGCCAAAGGTCTTGAGTCTTGCCCCGGCGGGTCGAACTTTGCTGACGTCCCACTTTGGGATCTCGCCCGCGTAGAGGTGCGCAATGAGGAGGCGGAGGGCTTTGGCCCAGCCTTCTTTTGAGTCGTGGACTGCGATGACGTGGTCACTGTCAAATAGTTTTTCCGGCACTTCGGGCAGCTGTGATACGTACCGCCCCTCGACAGAAAACCCGACACCAGTGCCACAGAGCAGTATAAACATCGCCTCGTCGAACGATTTGGGATCGTCAACCGGTAGGTAAGAACAGTTGTAAACACAGGTGTTGTCACGATCGGCGCTCTTTCCCGCGGTCATGACCGCGCGCATTGATGGCATAACCTCCAGGTTGTAAATCGCCTTGTAGATACGGTCCTTCAGCTCCACGTTGTTGGTGATCTCCTGCGTGCGGCTGAAGATGTAGTCGACGTAGCGCCACACCGTCTCGCTCCACTGCTCGCGCCTTCCCTTGTCGTCAAGGTAGCGTGCGTAGCGGCTGGCGGCGATGTATTCTTGGTATTGGTCCATGGGTTGTTTTTATCAGGTGAATGGTGAATGGGAGGCATAGCCCCCAGGCTTTCGCCCGGGGGTGCCCTAGTACACAACAGCAAGGAAATTACTTCTTGGCGGCGGCCTTTTTCTTCTTGGGGGCTGCCTTCTTGGCCGGCTCGACGTTGAGGAATTTGTACTCCTTCAACATCTTTTCTGCCGGGGGTAGTGCGAACGCCTTCTCTAAAAATTCAGAGGTCTTGCCAAGCATGTCCATCATAAACTGTACCTGCTTGAGCGCCTCTCGGCTGTTGTACTCGTCGATGAAGTACGTGACCTTGTTATCCCCGTCGCCGAACGACATGTTGACGAAGAAGTCGTCACCGCTCGTTGCGCGTGCCTTGACGGCTACGAACGAGTGATCGACGGGGAAGAACTTTGAGAAGTCCAACGTGATTGCTTTTGACATACATTTCTCCTGATTAAACTGCGAAGTCCTCGGTGGCGGTAGTAACGCCGCCAAGACGATCGCCCTCTTCCAATTTCTGGACGTTGTTCAGCCCGCAACCGACGCCCTTGGATCCGTTGCTGTTGTAAGCGAAGAAGCTTACGGACGCACGGCCAAAGCAGCCCGAGTAAAACTCGGTCTTGTCAATGATCGGGTTGAGGTCTGCGTCGACCACGCCAGGCTTTTGTGCAGAGTTGGCGTTGATGAAGTACGAGTTTTTGTACGCTGGGTCGTCCTTCTCTGCATCACCATCGCGGAGCCCACCCTTGAGTCCCTTGGGGATGCTGCCGCCCCAGACAGACTTGTTGTCCTCCTTGACCTGCTCGATTGCCTTGTTGATGCGGTCGATCGTTTCCTTGTCGTTCTTCGAGATGATGAGCGACACGGAGTACTTCAGTGCGCCACCCTCCTGAACCGCCTGCGGCTCAAAGACGTGGGCGTAAGAGAAACGTACCTTGCCTGTTACTACCTTTGCTGATTTTGCCATCTTGGCTTCCTTTTTGACGTAAGAGCCGTTTTACCGGGCTGGCTCAATGCCCGTACAACTACTAATACAAAAACGGGTGCCGTTTTTGTTTCGCATCCTGAAATCATTCTGACCTGTCACCGATCTCAAATGAGTCGATTATAAGCCCGACCTGGCCGATGGTGTAACCGATGAAGGCGATCATCATCCCTATACGTCGGACCTTGAGGTAGGACAGGGTGGTCATGATGTACATCAGCCCCACCAGGCTTAAAAAGATGTGAGGGCTCACTCCAGCACCGTGTCGTCTATAAAGATTGGCGTGCTCTCGCCCATGAAAGACCCCAGTATGTTGAACTGGTACCACTCCATGGCCTCGTCCGGGTCCATCTTGTCGTGCTGCATCAGCAGCTTGATGATCTGCGGCTCGCTATATGCGACTGCGATGACGCCGCTGGCGCTGCTGGCGACGCCGATGATTGCCTCGTCAAAATACTCCGGCTCCAGGAACATCAGTTCCTCGACCCCAACGTAGTTGTCAAATATCTGCTCTCGCTTGCTCACTTAAAGTCCTCCTGTGCCGTGTTGTCGTCTTTGACCAGCTTTGGCGATCCCTCGGGCCTTACTATCAGGCTCGAGAGAACGTCGGCCACGTAGCCCTTCTTTGCCAGCTTCTCAAGCTTTGCGATCGACTTGAGAGACGCCGGCTCCATAATGTCCTCCGACTTGAACCCTTTGTCAAGCAGGACCTGCGTCGCCAGTAGCTCGTCGGATATTTTGCGGTGGGTCTTGGTTGCCACCAGTGAGTACCCGCGGGGGGTCTTGCCGGTGTTGATGGCGCGCTCGGTGAAGTACGACTCCAGGTCAGACACGTAGGACCTGAGCTGGCTGGCGCGGGATAGTGCCAGCTCGAGCTCGTCGTCGGTGAGCAGGGCCGGCTCCCGAAACTCCAACGACGCGACGTCGTTTGCAAAGTCGGAACGTGCCCTGCAGGTGTGCTTGGCTCGGCAGAATTGGCAGTGGTCCCCGGCGACAAACTCGCCAGTCCCAGACCATGCCTTCTTTGCTTTCGGTTTTACGAAGTAGTTTGCCCAGTCGACGAGGCGCGCGAGCGACGTGCCGTCGGTGGTGATGCTGTCGAGCCTTGGCTGGACGATGGTGTACTCGACCTCTTTGATGTCTGGGTACTCTTCTTTAAATTTGCTCCAGGCCCCGAGCGCGTAGAGCCGGAGCTGCGAGTTGTCTTTGGCTTCGACGGGGATGCCTTTTCCAAACTTGAGGTCGATGACTCTGACCTTGTGCTTGGAAAGTATGACGACATCAGCAGTACCAAATCCGTCAGGAGCCCAGTCAGAGTAATCCACACGCTGCTCAAATAGCGGCCGGTCGCCCTCACCAATCTGGCTGCGGACGTATAGAACATAGTTTGTAACATAGTCTTCAAATTCCTCTGTGTAGTACTGGGACTGTCGGATGATGGTGTACTCGCGCTGGTACTCCTCGGTGCCGATCTCGGCGTAGTGGTGGCGCAGCATGATCTCTGCCAGCAGGTGGGCCGTGGTCCCCTCCTGGCTGTAGTCGAAGTCGCCAGCGGCTCGCTTGAGCTCGGGGAGGCTGGCCTCCAGGCGTGCGCTTGGGGTGCATGTCAGCCATCGCTTGGATGCGCTGGCGGATAGGACGGCGTGGGCGGTCATGTCGTTTTTCCTGTTTCAACGGTTTGTCGTATATCTACTAATGCAAAAAGGGCACCGTTTTGGGTGCCCTTTTTGGGTACGACCGTGCTATTTTTTGGTACGACCGTGCTAGTCTTTTGCCGCCTTTAGTTGCTTGATAAGGTCATCTACCGCGCCCTTGAAGTCGACCACGACGTCGGCCTTGACGTCGATCTTCTGCTCACGGGTCTCTTTGTAGTCCTGGGGAAACTGGCCCCTAAGCGCGATCTCGGCGATGCGGGAGTTAAATGCCTTGTTGCCGACGTTGGCCAGCATCTCGCGCTCCCAAAAGGCCTGGCTGTGTACCAAGGCAACGCCTAGCGCGTCGGCAAACTCGGGGTGTTTCTTCTCCCAGTTTTTTGCCACCTCTCGCGATATGCCCAGCTCGGACCACATCATCTTCTGTGACGCGCCCTGCTTGCCCATCTCGATAAGCTTGTCGCACATCTCGGGCTTAAATACGTGTTTCTTGGTTGCCATTACTTTGCCGTCTTGGCGGACTCCCTGAACGCTTTGGCCGTGGGGGCGCCCTCAGACCCTGGCTTGCGCATCTTCTCGCCAGATCCCTTGGCGATGCGCTCGCGCTTGGCGTGGATGTTGGCGTAGAGACCGGGCTTTGCCGATCCGCCTGCTGCCATCTTGGGCATGCACTTAAAGTCGTCCATGGTCTTCCTTTGTGTGGTGGAGTTGCTGGGAATCGCACCCAGGTCCGCGAGGTTGCCGCTTAGGCCTTGGCCCACGTCGAAGCTATTCCAACCCCTTATTTCTTCTTCTCTGCCTTCTTCTCGGCCTTTTTCTCTACCTTGGCATCGGCCTTTTTATCCGCGGCATGGGCCGGCAGGACGGCGATGGACAAGAGTGCCACTACCGCGGCGCTGATAAACTTTTTCATGGTCTCTCCTGGTTTGTGTTTGTGCCGGGCTTTCACCGGCCTGCGGGCGTCTCCCGACGTGCCTACTACTACTTATGCAGAACCGGGAGGCTTTTCGCCCTTGGCCTGTTGCTTGGCAAGCTCGGCCTTCTTGCGGTCCCTCAGGGCCTCGTTTAGCAGCGTCTTGGTCATGGCGCTGGCAAGTTCCTGGCGCTTGGCCTCGACGAAGGGGTTCTTAAATGGCTCCAGTAATTTTTTAGGTATTTTCATTTTCTGCCTGTTCCTTTATGAGTCGTTCAAATAATTCAAACGCCAGCTCTCCGCGCATTTGTATCATCTGCTTGATCCCAAGCAATGCGTTGGCCACGTCCTCGGGGTTTATACTGTCGTGGCGCTCGTAGTAGTACTGAAACAGTGTCTCCACGTCCTCGGCGGTGCCCCACAAACGCATCAGGGCATCCTCCAGCTTAAACCTTGTCATTCTTGGCTCGTTTTTTAGTCTCACGTTTATTTTCATCCTCTTCGTCTCGTATGGCGTTAAACAGTGTGTCAAACCTATCTCGCAGGCGCGAGCTGAGCTCCTCCAGCCGGTCCGTGACGTTGTGCATGGCGTACTCGACATCTTTCTTGTTCGCCTCTGGCATGCCGTACGTCAGGACACGGACAGTGCTCTGCAGGACGTCCAGGTCGATGCTTACGTTTTCGATCTCAATTAAATCATGGTAGTGCCTCATACACCCATCTCCCTCTTAATAAACTCTACGGCTCGCTTAAAGTGGTACCGCCAATACTTCTCCGTCACGCCAAGGTCGGAGGCGTTGCTGCCCATCAGAAATGCCTCCATGACCTCGCGCTGCTTTTGAGGCATTCGGTCTTGAATGACGCGACGTATGTCGATCATGTCCTCATAGCTCCAGGGCAGCCACCCATCGGATTGCATGCCCGATATGCCCTCGATGTCCTCCTGCTCCATCAAATCCGGCTCCTCGTCAGACAGACGAGGAGCGGCGCAGTTCTTTTTATATTTTAGAATTATCATGCCTTCAGTGCGTCAAGTACCGCGTCCTGTGCGTCGATCTTTCCATCCAGGACACGAACCACCTGCCAGTCAATCGTGTTGCTCGCGACGAGGTGGTGGATGATTACAGGCTTTGTCTGGCCCTGCCGGTAGACGCGCGCGTTTGCCTGGATGTAATTCTCCGAGCTCCACGGCAGGTCGTACCATACCATCTGCGCCACGTCTCCGACGTTGCACTGCAGGTTCAGCCCAATGCCACCAGACTGCGGGTGTGCTAGTAGTATCTTGATCTTTCCGTTTCTCCAGTCCTCCATGTTGTTAGCGTTCAGCTCTTGCGCCTCGGGGAAGGCTTCCTTTAGCTTTTGTAGCGCCGTTTTATAATGATAGAAAACCAGGGTAGGGTGTTGGTTCTCTTCAACAAGAGACTCAAGGTATTCAATTTTAGCTTTATGAGCCTCGGCTTCACCATCTTCGGAGTAAAGGGTGCCACTGGTAAACTGTAAAAGCTTGTTGGCCAGCGCGGCCGCAGTAACCGCCGTAATAGTCTTACCTTCGATTTCACTGACCATCTCCTTTTTAAGTTGTTTGTACTTTTTCATTGTCGAATCATCCAGCTCAATGTTGTGGTAGAGCTTGGTCAACGCCGGCAGCTGCAGGTAGTCCTCCGCGCGCAAGCTAAAGCAGATGTCAGATATCTTGTCCAGTATCTGGCGGTCCATGCCAGGGCGCGGCGCCCACTTGTAGACGACGTTGGTGTGCCGGTTGCGCTCGGCGGCGTACATGTAGACGTCTCTAAACTTTGTCAGCGTTGGCTCCAGTCGCTGCCCAAGGTCGAGCATGCCAACCTGGGACCACAGGTCGCCAACGCCTTGGGGCGTGGGCGTGCCGGTGCAGATGATGCGTCGCTTAAACGTCTTTAGCACTCTCTTTATCGCCTTGAACCGTTTCGTGCTGGGGTCCTTGAACCGGCTGCTTTCGTCGATTATTAAATAATCGAACAGCCCAGCGGGCCAATGTTCCACCAGCCAGGGGACGTTCTCCACGTTGATCACGTAAATGTCTGACTGACTGTAGAGAGCTTTCAAACGTTGCTCTGGCGTCCCCATCACTAGCGCCACTCGGAGGTCTTGCAGATGCTGCCATTTTTGACACTCCTGCGCCCATACTGACTCCGCGACTCTCTTGGGAGCTATCACCAGGGTCCGCCCCAAAGAGCTCTCCCTGACGATCGTCAGCGCGGTTGCTGTTTTTCCCAGGCCCGGCTCCAGGAAAAGGCCAACGTGCGGAAGGCTTTTTGCCTGGTGTATCAGGCGGCGCTGGTAGTGGTGTAGGTCTGTCTTTGAAAGCATTTAGTACCTCTTTTCGTTTGTCGTGCAGCCAGTCGGCCACGGCGTACAGCTCTTTTTCCGTGGCGTTTGACTTTATCGTGTTTGCAAGGCGAGAAATAAATACCACGTTTCCAATTATGTAGCCAAGCTCTGGTATCACTCGGTCCAGGGATGGCGAGTTGGGGCTTTTTGATCTGCCGCTGCCGAGGCCGGAGCAGCCCCACTCAAACTCAACGCCAAATACAGGGCACGGCTTGTTGGCGATCGACATGAGGTATTCCTTGGTCAAATCGAATGGCACCTTTCGTTTTCTTGCCCTCGCTTTTGCGGCAAACAAAAGGTTAGTTATCTGTCCACTTTTGGAGGACCTATACTGGCGCTGTTTTTGATTTTGTAAGGAAGTCATCGACGTCTGTTTTAGACCTCAATACGGTCACCGGAAATCCCTGCAGCTCTAACTCTTGAAACATTAAGAGTTGCCTTGCAGACAGCGCGCCGGTTTTTGTTTTTAGCTCGATCAGGTGCGCCCTTTTGTTTAGGAAGATTATCCGGTCCGGGACCCCCGTCACCGTGCTGATCCACTTTAGGCTCAGTCCCCCCATCTCTTTTACTTTTTTGCTTAGATAGCTTTCGATCTGCTTTTCTAGCATTTTTGTCCATCTCCATCCGTATCCCGGTCGTGATCTGCTTGACGATGTGCTCCGTTAGGTAGGCGCGTGACTCCTCGCCGATCTCCTCCGCGGGCTCGCCGATGTGCTCAAACACGCGGCATACGCAGTGCGTTGCCTCGTGCGCTATCACGCCGGCCAGGTACGCCGGGTCCTCGTCGACACACTCCTTCAAGTCGAACGCTAAGACGATGATGCCCTCCTTGCCGTCCGTCAGGTAGTGCGTCTCCGCGATCCCTTCGTCAAGTGCGGACGCTTTCTGCGTAATCCCGTGGTCGAGCAAAATTCTCTGGAACATCTCGTTAGAAAAACAAAGCTTGATCTGGGCCGGGAAGTGGCCGCAGTCGACGTGGTAGTAGCCATAGTTTTTAGGCATCTGCGATGACCCCGGTTATTTGCTTGTTGTGCTTGGGGTGGATGATCAGCATCCCGTCCTCCCTGGTGAACCTGAAGTAGCACACGCCGTGCTCCCTCACCAGCTCACGCGCGCGGTCGAAGATTGCCTCGGCAAAGTCTTGGGCCATCGACTCCTGGTCCTCGTCTGAGTTAATTATTAAGACTTTTTTCATCCCACCCGCGCTCCTTTGCCTTTTTAAGTATCGTTCGCTTTTCGTCGTTGCTCTTGTAGGCCCAGTCCGCGATCTCCTCCAGCGTGCGGTGACAACCGCGGCACTGCTGCCTTAAGTAGTCCAGGACGCATATCTCAACGCATGGGGACTCGACCCGGCCGAAGATCTGGTCCCAGTTTTTGTCAAACTGTTCCCTGTCCTCGACCGGTCTCTGGCGGGATCCCTTACCTGCCCCGGCCATGCCTGTCCTCCCTGATGCCCACGACGATGGCCAGCGTTACGACCAGCATCATCCACAGCCAGAAATCTAGCAGGTTGCTCATATACGTCTCCCGCAGTTAAATGATTGCGTCCCGATACGAAACGAGGAGCTGTACTTGCAGTCGTCCAGGATCCGGCCCTCGGTCAGGAAGTTTCCCATGACCGCTCCCACTACTAATGCAAAAATCGGGGCAAGTGCCTTGGACCAGTACCTGCGGACGAATTTTTTGAATGCCGCGATCTCTTGGTGCATCACAGGCTCCCGAACATTATGTCCGACTTGACGTTGTCCACCATCCAATTGACCTGCATGTTGGTCGCGTTGGCGGACCAGTATTTCATCATCTGGTCCTCCTTGGTAATGGCCACGATCAAAAGCGTGTCCTCGTCCTTGAGCTCCTCCCTCGCGGCCTCAAGCGCGGAGATGGTGGTCCACCTGCCGATGCGTCTGATCTCTGCCGTCATAGCAGCGCCTCCTCAAAGTTGTGAATTTGCTCTTTCTTCTCTTTTCGTTCTTGGCGCTTGAGCTTCTCGTAGTACTTCACGACCAGCTTGCGCTCCTCTGGCGTCTTGAACGGCCAGTCCCAGCGTTCCTGGGTCATTCCGGATGGGTGCATCATGTTTGGCTCTCCAGTTGGTTGATGTATCGGTCCAGGTACCACCGTGCCTTCTTCAGGTCCTCGATGGGGCAGTGCGACTTGATCCCCGCACGTGATATGTACTTTACCACGTTACCGAGGTGGTACCCGAGGTCTTTGGCCTCGATGAAGTCGATGGTCTCGATCCCGCCGGACTTGTAGTGCGGTGGGTGGTTCACGATGTCTGTCATTGCTTCTCCCAGTACTTTTTATTCTGCTGCCCGATCCAGAGCCCGGCGCACACTAGCTCTAATTCTTCGCTTGGTGGGTTGGTCTTTAGCGCCATGCCGCGGCCTTCCGCAAACCCGCGGTTGTACTGGCGGTCCATGGCGTTGTCGAATAGAAAGTAGGCCAGGCCAACGATCATGCCGATAAGAATGATTCTCATGCGTTTCCTTTCAATTTTAGCCGCGGTCTTCGCAGATCACGGTCGCGACTACGTAGCTGTCGCTGTCGGATATAGTTACGTGGTGGGCCCAATCCATCGAGCCCATTTGAAGTGATGCCCTGCCGGAGAGCGCAACGTACGGCGCGCCGTTGTCGTGGTTTAGGACCTCGACCTGGCGCACGTCGAGCCCGTCGATGCCGCTGGCCTTGACGAATGCCTCCTTGGCCGCGAACCTCCTGGCCAGGTAATTCACGGCCAGCCGCCTGTCGTCCGTGAGCTCTGCGTACACCTGCAGCTCTCGCGGGCCCAGGACCTGGTGCGCCAGTGCCCACCCCATCTTCTTCGACATGTCGGAGATGCGTTTGATCTCGAGTATGTCCGTTCCGATTCCCCTGATCAAAATATCTCTCCCTCTAGCTCGCCCAGCGAGTTGACGTACTGCTGGGCCTTGTCCGTCAATCGTATCCCGACGTATACACGTTTGCGCTCTCCGTTGGTCCTGATCTCCGTGTTCTCGATCGGCCTGTCTTGCACCGACGCCAAAAACTTCTTCTTGAACGAGAGGTCGTTGCCTGGGTGGATGCTCTTCTTGTGCGCCCAGTGCTTGTAGACCGCGAACAGCTCGTCCTTGTCGACCATGCCGCCCGGCTCGAATATCAGGACGTCCTCAATGAACGGCTTGAGCGGGTTGGACAGCTCCTCCATCACCTCCAGCAGCTCCAGGCCGCTCTTGGGTTGCAGGAAGTGCCCGCCGCGCGCAACGCGCCGGTGCTCGCCGACCATGGCCCAGTTGAAGATGCCAGAGAGCTCGCGCATGAGCTTGCTCGCGAGGTCCGTGTCCTCCTTGCCATAGAACGACTTAGTCATGCGCAGCACGACCATCCGCCCGGTGAGCGCGTTTGAGTTTTCTGTCAGCTGCAGTACCTCGTTGGAGTAGATCACGATCCTGGTCGGCAGGTAACCGTTCCACGACTCCTTGTTCTTGCGGTTTACAGTAACAGTGTCACCGCCAACAATACGCAGCAGCTGAGAAACAACAGCATTGCGATTTCGATCGGGCGCACGCGCGTCCGTAAACGATGCAAGTAATTTTCCAAGCCACGGCTGTAGGCCGAACGTGTCACAGAGCTCTCCCAGTTCCGGTGCCACGGTGTTGTGCTGCCCAAGCAGCGCCACCAGCACCTTGTTGATGGTCCCCTTGCCCGAGCGTCGGGGTCCGATTAGATTAAAAAACTTCTGCTGCCGAGTGTCGCCGGAGAGTATGTAGCCAAAGATCTCCTGCAGGCACTGCACGGACTCCTCGTCTCCCTCCCACAGCTGCGACAGGAACGACTCCCACACAGGGCAGCTGGCCTCGGGCGAGTAGGCAAAGGGCAGGCTGTTCTGCGTAAAAAACCCCAGCGAGTGCGGCAAGAGCACGCCCTCCTCGAGGTGGAACAGCCCGTTCTCGAGCGATATCAGCTTGCCGGCCTCGGGCCTGCCGTTCTCATACCCCGACAGCCACACCGGTGGTTTGGTGTTGGGCGTGTTGCGCAGGTGGACGAGCGCCTTCGTGGCGTCCATCGCGGCCGATACCGTTGGCGGTGTCGGTGCGAACGGTATGACGTTGTTGCGGCGGTCTGTCTTCTTGCACTGGTCAAGAAACTTGTACGCCGCGGACCGGATCGTTGAGTCCTCGATCTGCTCGTAGTGCGTGCCCTTGTACACGTACCAGTCGTCGGCGTAGTGCACCAGACGGTATCCCTCCTCGGTGGTGTAGAGCGAGTCAAGAAACTGCCGTGCGTGGCTCATCGGCGCCGGGTCGAGGATGATCTCCCCGCGCTCCAGCGCCTCCAGCTTTTTTGCGGTGTTGACCTTGTAGATCAGCGACCGCAGGGTGGCGCCGCCGCCCTTGCTGAAGGTGTCCCACTTACGGTCGCACAGGCCGGGCGAGTACGATCCGCACTTGCCGTCGTTGTCAGACCAGCGGTCCCACAGCTCGAGCGCCTCGACGTCGCCGTTAAACTGATGGTGCAGGGCCATCCCGACCGTGATCCAGTCGCTGTATCCGCACTCGGGGTCGAAGTGTGGCAGGACCTCCGACTCTACCCTGGCCAGGTCGTACTCCTCTAGCGGGGCCCGGTAGTCTGCGAAGTCGTCGCCGGATCGTTTGACGGTCCTCTCGGGAACTAGTCCGGACAAGTCCTGTAGGTCGTTTGGTATGTCGCCGGAGACCTTGCGTCCGGTGACGGTGAAGTAGCGGCCCTTTGGGTAGACCTCGAGGCCCTTCTCGTGGTCGACGTGTGCGTAGCCCAGGTCCGCGCGGGTGAATATCTTGACGCCGGTCCCGGACGGGCTGACCTCCATGTAGCCCTCCAAAGAGCGCGCTATGGCCTCAGAATCGGGCCGTGTGAAGTCTCCCGTGTCGGGGTCTATGCAGTCGTCTAGGTCGATCCCCACCAGCCCGTCTGAGCCGTCGAATACGAACCCCACCCCGTCGAACCTGCCGCTCTGGTACGCGTTCTGGGCCGTTAAAAAGTCGGTCCAGGTCTTGGGGTCGTTGCTCTTGGCCGCGCGCCCGTCTGGCTGGACCGGAAGCTTCTTCCACTTCTTGCCGTCGTTGTCGACGATCTCGACGTAGTCCCACAGGACCCACCTCGGGACCATCTTGAGCGCCATGGGTATCTCCTCGAAGGATACCGGCATTGCCTTTGGTTTGTTCATGATTCCTCTCTGTCTGCCGTACTAATACAAAATTCCAGGGTCAATAACTTACACCGCAAAGTTAAAGTAAAGTCTTAGATGCCGCAGGTAGCGCAGGTAGCGCGGGTCTATTCCATGTTAGTTGTACTTTTTTCATTTTCAAAAATCAAAAATAAATCAATTAACTGTGTTTAGACCTGCGCTACCCGCGCTACCCGCGGCATTTGTCCGGACAAGTTACCGATTGATCTGTCCCTTGTCCGTACAGGCTCACTGCATTGATATGTACTCATCCGCCAGCCTGGCCGCGCGGAGGTAGATCTCGGTCGCTGCCAGTCCATGCTCGTGCTTCTCGAACAGCTTTTGCGCGGCGTCGGCGGCAGAAATTGCCTTCATAAACTCCAGTATCAGCTCTTGTCTTGTCTGCATAATTGACTCCTTGGTCAGTTAGTTGATGGGGGCGCAGCCCTTGCGCTTGAGTGAGACGATGGCCCACTGCCGAAACTCGTCCCGGCTGGATTGGTCCTGCTCCTCGTGTGGGTCCCACAGCACGTCCAGGACGTGCCGGCCGGTCTCTGCCTCTTCGGCGACGATCTTTACCATCTTGCCCTTGTCGTCGAATACCTCGGTCAGGCGGACCGGGCGCCAGTGTTGGTCATTCATAGACGCCCCCGCGTGCCGTGATGGCGTTGGCGGCGTACATGACCCCGTTCTTGGTGTCCCAGTTCTCGGACTTGGATAGCGCGCCCATAACGGCCGAGTGGCACTCCCTGCGCTCCAGGGTCGCGACCAAGGTGGCAAACGCGACCAGTGTCTCGGGGTCGGTGTCGCCTGGCATGCTGGCCCTCTCGGCCAGGTAGAGTATTTCCTTCCTGTTCATTGAGTATTTCTCCTCACTTGGTTGAGTAAATTGTTTCTCACTCCTCGCTCTCCTCCTGAAACTTCTCCTGGTTGAACGACTCGAGCGATGTCGGCTCCCTGGCGATAAACCCACGCAGGTCCGCCAGTCGGGTGACGTGCACCTGCAGGCGGTCGGCGAGCTCTGCGTCGGTGGGGTCCCGGCCCATCTGCTGCGTCATGACCCGCTCGGTGTACTTCATGCGCCTGATCTCCTCGGCGATGTTGACCGGGACGCGGATCATGGACCACTCGTTGTCCAGGGCCCTGCGCACTCCCCTGACAATGAACGGCCTGGCGTAGGTCGCGAAGCGGGCCCCGTTCCTGGGGACCCACTTCCTGGCGGCCTTGAGCAGCGCCTCGTTGCCGATGGCCAGCAGGTCCTCGAACGGGACGTTGCCGTGGTGCCACTCCGGGGTCTCCTTGACGACGGAGACCACGAACCGCAGGTTGTGCCTTACCAGCTTCTCCAGGGCCCTGCCGTCGCCGGCCTGGACCATGCCGGCCAGCCTCTCCTCCTCCTCGAGCGGGAGGGGCTGCGATGAGTGCAGCCCGGACAGGTAGCCCGATATGCTGGACCTAGCCCCGCTCAAGTTTATACCCCGCCCACAAGATGCCAAGACCGACCAGCATCATCAAATAGTTTTCCCAGTGCTCGCCGGTCGCCTGCAGCATTAGCCCGAAAATGAGCACCATGAGGCCGATGGCTTTCATAGCGACTCCATTCTCTTGGCGTACTCGACGCCGTTGATCCGGGCCACGTACTCAAAAGATCCGAGCGTGCCGGGCTTGACCTCGGTGCGTGCCGGTATGCGGTTGCCCCAGTAGTCGCGCGTGTGCTGCGTCCCGAGCAAACAGAAACCGTCGGTGAGTGCGTCCATCATGGTGCGGCCGTAGTGGCCCTGCAGCTGCCACGCGGTGAGGCTGTTGATGGCGCGCTGTAGCGCCTCATAGTGCTGTTGCTGGTCGTCGGCAAAGTTTTCGATTGCCTCGATGTCTGAGATGTTTAGCATGTCAATGTCCTTTCTGTTATGAGCCGAGGGCTAGGTGAATGATGCGCACCGGTAAATGGTTGGGGTGCACGCCCATGTCGTCCTTGCCCGAGTCGTAGTATCCCTCGAAAAAGTCGTGGTGTAAATCCCCCGTCGTTTGCTGCTGTTTCTTGGCGATGGCAAACAGCTGGCGCCATGTCGGGTTCAGTAACACCTTGGATCGGTATGGACGGCTCTGCTGGCCGCCGAAGAATTCGCTGCGCTCTGACCTTACTTGGCACAGGCCCGTGAACGCGACGATGTTCTGCCGCATCCACCAGCACCCGATCTGTGGGTCGAAGACGCCGCGCTCGAAGTCGTGTGTGGAGACTGAGTACCTCATGGTGTTGCTCCTGTCGTGGTTGGTTAGATTATTTCGTATGAGCCGCGCACTGCCTTGGCCCATCGCCTGCCGTAGTCCTTGGCCTCCTGCTCGTACTGTGCCCCGCCGTACATCACCGCGGGCCACCATTTCTCGCCAAAGTCCTCGTGCTCTGCGTTGTCGTCGCCGTAGACTACCCAGCTCCCGCCGTCGTAGGTTACGGTGATGATGGGCTCGGGCGGCTCCTCGATCTGCCACAGCTCGCTCTCGTCGTCGACGATGGTGAACGTGATGGGTCCGATTGTTTTCTTGGTGATCATGTTGCGCTCCTGTTTAGTGTAGGTCCCACGGTCTCATGATGATCACGGCGGCCGCGAGTGCTGATAAGAGTAGTAGTTCGCCTAGCATGGTGTTGCTCCTGTTTGGTTGTTGGTGGGGGCGGGTGGGCAGTGGATCCCAATCAGCCCCGGCCGGGGTTTCAGTGCAGGGTTTGCTGCCTGCGCCGCTGTCCGGACCGTCATAGGCCACACTTTCCCGCCCCCGTTGGTCATGCCTCGATGCCCTGCTCACGTGCCGCGGCCATCACGATATTGCGCATGATGGGCTCGACGACTGGCATGATCCGGTCGAAGTCGATGTCGCGGTACCGGCCGCGCAGGCCGTAGCTGTACTTGTAGAAGTCGCTCACGCGGACCTTGAACAGCCGCCTAAACTCAGGCCCGCGGTTGCATAGGCCGTTGTTGTATAGGTCGTAGTAGCAGTTCGAGGCTCGGCGGAAGCGCTCGAGTGCCTTGTTCTTGCGCGGCTGCTCCACCGGGCCCATGTCCGGCACCATCAGCACCAGCTGGTCCGCGATGTCCTGAAGGTCGCTGTCGTTGTTCCAAAATGATTGCATGGTCATTCTCCTGTTGTGGTTATGGTGTTGGTGGGGCCATTCTCGCACGCGAGGCCCCTGGCGCGTAATGGTCCCGGGCTAGCCTCCCGGGAAGCGAATTAGACGCCCTTGACCTCGAGTATTGTCTCGCGGTTCACGGCGCGGTAGGCGCCCTTTGAGACGTCGAAGACGGTGACGTAGCGCTCGTTGTCGAGCGTTGACTCGCCGCCCTTCAAGTGCTTCGTGACTTTCATGCGGCAGTTCATCTTGCGTATGGTGCCGTCCTTCTTGAGGAAGGTCACGGTGGCGAACCCTTTGGCCTGCTCAAGTTTTTTGGCCAGCGCGCGTGACTGGACGGGGTCGATCTTGATTCCGAAGTTTTGCATGGTAGTGCTCCTTGGTTGTGGTTGGTATCTTACTGGTCTTTCGTGGGTACTTTCAAATGAATTTGTCGTCGTCCAGCCCCAGCCGGCGCAGGATCTCGTAAACGGTGTGGTAGCTTTCGCTGTCGCACGATCCCCACTTGGCGTATGGGGTCAGGACCTCCAAGAGCGAGGATATTTCGCCCTTGGCGAGTTTCTTCTCGATGGCGCGGTTCATGCGCCGGGCGGCCGTCTCACGGCCGGACATGGCGCTGTACAGCTGCCAGTCGTCCGCGGTGAGGTTTATCTTGGCCTTGATCTTGATGCCCATCATCTGAACCTTGGGCTGTTGTTGTGTCGTTGTCATGGTGTTGCTCCTGTTATCGTCCAAAAAGTTTGGCCATTGTGCGCTCGAGAGTGGGAAGGCGCAAGCTGTCAGACTCTCGCCGGGCCTCTGCCACCTTGCGCTTGGCCCACTGGAACCCATGCCTGAGGGCCTCGTCGTACGACTCGTGGCTGTAGTAGCGCACGCTGCCGTTGCCGTAGCCCCTGCTCTTGGCCGTGACCTTGCCGTCGGCCCATAGCGTGATGTGGTAGTACATGCCCGTTGGCAGGCCATCGGCCCGCACGCGTGCCCTCATGCCGCCCATCGGCAGGACTGTCTCGATGAATTCAATCATGTTGCTGCTCCTATTTAAAATCCCAGCCGGAGGCCTCTAGTTCAATGGCCGAGGCCCTCGCGGCGCGGTTTAACTCGGACTGTGTCTGCCAGCCGAGGGTTGAGTGAAAGTAGATCTGTCGCATGTACTGCTCCACCATGCGGATCTTGTCGATGTCTGTGAGGCCGGTGGCCTTGGCGATGAGTCGCTGGTAGAGGTTCATGGCTGGGTCTCCTCTAGGATCTCGCGGCGCAGTGCCTCGAGGTCGTACTCGCCGTTCAGGACCTCGGCCAGCATGGCCATGGTCGAGTAGCTGGTGGCGTTGTGCTCGCCAAGGTACTGGCTGAGCATGCTGACGGTGATGGGTGTGGTGGGTGTGCTCATGGTGTGCTCCTGTCTTGGTTAGTCGGTGCTGCGGCCGGCGGCATAGTCGGCCTCGTACTGCTCGCTGCTGTACCAGCCCGAGATGATGGTGGGCTGGGGGCTGGTCGTGCCCTCGGCGGGCCGTGTCGATGCCAGCCGGGCGCGTCGCGCGTCGTACTCGGCCCTGATGGCCTCCTGCTGCTCGAAGTACTCCTCGAAGATTTGGTCGATGGTCTTGGTCATGGTGGTTTCCCTTACTGTTCGATGGTCGTGATTTGGTACATCTCGTGGCCGATGGTGACGACGTTGGTGCCCTGCTGCAGCATCCAGTCGATCCAGTCCCTGTCGTCCTTGTCCCAGGCCTTGCTGTCGATGGGTGCGCTCTTAAACTGGCCCCAGCCCTCGGGGCCCTTGTAGTGGTAGGTAACGATTTGCATGGTCTGCTCCTGTGGTTGGTATCTTACTGGTTTTTCGTGGGTACTTTGAACAGGGCAAATACGTGGCTCCCTGCCTTTTGCGCCATCGCGTCGATGACCCTGCCGTCGACGACGGCCAGCGCGTGGCCCGTGATCAGTACCACGTAGCGCCCGGTGTGCAAGCGGGGCAGCATCCGCCCGAGTGTGATCCCGGGCCCGGGCTGGGTGTTGCTTGCCCTGCCGGCGCCTCGTGCTCGGCTGGTGCCGCCGTAGACCCCCTGCAGTGTCAGTCCGGCCTCGAGGTAGGCCTTGTAGTAGTTTCCGAAGTAGGCCCCGCGCTTGAACCTGCGGCCGTGTTTGGA
>Ga0315901_10003886_pt1 | contig 19007 bp, 38 predicted proteins | sample LakEriMetagenome_10_FD_203761 | JGI IMG/M metagenome (GOLD analysis project Ga0315901, IMG submission 203761) | Freshwater fungal communities from buoy surface, Lake Erie, Ohio, United States - Buoy 2 MA116 | ecosystem: Environmental > Aquatic > Freshwater > Lake | place: USA: Lake Erie, Ohio...
CGGCCGACGCAACTCTTGCAGCAACTCAGAACACCAGCTTCCGTCAGCTGATCGAAGGATTCAACGCTGCCGACCTTTCCTTCGGCACAGCAGGAGCCCGCACTTTCACCGTGTCGTTTTGGGTAAAGTCCAGCCTTACCGGTACGTTTGCAGGCTCAATACAAAACAGCGATAGCACGCGATCGTACCCGTTCTCATATTCCATAGCAGCTGCCAACACCTGGGAATACAAAACCATCACGGTGCCTGGGGACACGGCTGGCGCTTGGCTAACCAATGCCGGTATTGGCTTGGCCTTGTTCTTCAACATGGGCACGGGCTCTACGTTCTCTGGCACTGCAGGCGCGTGGGTCGCCTCAAACATTATTTCAGTCACAGGTTCCGTGAACCTGATCAACACTCTCAACGCCACCTGGCAAATTACAGGTGTTCAACTAGAGGCCGGAACCGTCGCTACCCCGTTTGCGTTTCGCAGCCACGGGGAGGAGTTGGCGTTGTGCCAGAGGTATTACTACAAGACGGACAAAGGCTTTTCCCTGCAGAGCTATGGCGCATCTGCCGGAGAGAACACTTACGCCCATTTCAGTCACCCCGTTCCGATGAGAGCTGCTCCAACAGCATCTGCGACGTTTATTGGAGGTGTCAACAATCAAAGTCAAACAGTAACTCCATCGGCTCAATCTTTCACAATTCAACTGGTCTCCAACGGTGGCGCCAGTTACGCTATCACTTATTCCATTGGTAACACATTCACCGCCGAGCTGTAACCAATGACCTACCAACTCACCACCGGCGACACCATCCTCCGCCTCGCGGACAACGCCTTCATCCCACCCGATCCCGCCAACACCGACTACGCCGCCTATCTGGCGTGGCTGGAGGAAGGCAACACCCCCGATCCCGCCCCCGAGCCTGTGCCTCCGCCGGTGCTCACGCCGGCCGAGAAGCTCGCAGCCTCCGGCATGACCGTGGCTGAGCTGAAGGAACTGCTGGGACTCGACTGATGGCAGTACGCGCCAAGGCCGGCACCGGTCGGATCGACCACCAGCCCGGACCGCCGAAGCTCACCTCACAGGGACAAGGCCAACATTCGCGGCCACGGCGTAGAGGCCGCAAGAAACTCCGGGGACAGGGCCGCGGGTAACGGCTTGCAACCATCGCAGTGATCGGCAACGGTCCCGATCGTTACGATGGATCCAAGCCAGGGCGCCCCGATGGCGGACGAACCCAAATCAGTCGGCGGTCTGTTCGCTGCTTCCCTCCCTGCCGCGCTGGCCGCCGGCATGGTCGCTATCGGGGCGCTCCTCATTTCGATGCAGGTTCAGTCCGCACGGATCGAGGCCACACTGGTGCAGATGGCCAAGTCCGTCGATGAGCTGAAGACAGACGCGCGCTCGCAGCTGGCGGAGCTAGATCAACGCGTGCGTGCCCTTGAAATGCGCCCCTAACCTTGGAGCACTGCAATGAACGCTATGAGCCCTGAAACCATTGCCGCAATCGCCATCATCATCGCTGCAGGTTCTGAGCTGATCGCTATCAGCCCGCTGAAGTCCAACAGCTGGATCCAGCTGCTGCTGACTGCCGCGCGGATGGCGTTCCCAAAAAAGCCCGCCGGTCGCTGAACAATGGCCAACGCAGCCCCAATCTCGCTAGAGCAGCTCTTCAGGTTCTACAAGGGGTTGCCACATCAGGCAGCAGCGATCGGCCAGCTGGAGCAGGATCTGGCCGTGAACGGCTACCAGGCAGCGATGCGCAGGGACCGGGCGTGGTTCAACACCTGGAGCCAGGACGGCAAGCAGGCCGACCTCGCAGCAGCCCTGGCGTTGATCAAGTCGTTCGAGGGTTGTCACCTCGACGCCTACCCAGATCCGCTGAGCGGCGGCGCACCGTGGACGATCGGCTACGGGACGACCCGCTACAGCGACGGGCGCGCCGTCAGCAAAGGCGACAGGATCAACGCGGTCGAGGCTGACATGCTGCTGCGGCTGGAGGTGGACAAGATCGCTGCCAAGCTCCGCAGCGCCGTTCCCTTCTGGATCGAGATGACAGACGCGCAGAAGTGCGCGCTGATCTCCTTCGCCTACAACCTCGGCGCTGGGTTCTATGGCGCCAAAGGATTTGAGACCATCAGCAAGCGGCTGCGTGAAAAGGACTGGCCGGGCGTGCCCGATGCCCTGCTGCTGTACCGCAACCCCGGTACCAACGTAGAGGCCGGCCTCAAGCGGCGCCGCATCGCAGAGGGCGACCTATGGGGGCGTGACAAGCAGACCACCGGGCCGATCTCAGCGATGTTCACGCCTGAGAGCCCGTTCAGCCACAAGCTCACCCCGCACATCAGTTACGGCGAGTTCGCGCTCGGCCAAGAGGCGCGGCGCTTCGATCACCAGCACCAGTGCGACACCGCAATGCGGATTGCGCAGTTCCTCGAGAAGACGCGCGCGCAGTTCGGCGGCCGTCCGATCGTGATCACCTCGGGCTATCGGCCAGCAGCGATCAACCGGCAGGTTGGTGGCGCCAGCGGTAGTGAGCACCTCTACGACGCACCTGGCGTTGGTGCAGTGGACTTCTACATCGACGGCGCGGACATCAACGCCGTGCAGGCATGGTGCGACAAGAACTGGCCGTACTCGCTCGGCTACGGCGCACCTAAAGGTTTCGTGCATTGCGGCATCCGCAAGGGCAGCCCTAGGGTCCGGTGGGACTACTGAGTAACCTGTGCCCCTTCCTGACTACGACATCCACGAGCTTTGCAAGCGCCACGCGATGGTGGTGCCGTTCGATCCTGATCTGGTCAACCCGGCCAGCATCGATGTGCTGCTGGGCGATCGGATCATGATCGAGGTGGCGGAGAGCCGCGACCTGCAGATCCACGGCATCGCCGGTCACACCGCAGAGGATCCGTACTGGCTGCAGCCGGGTGAGTTCTGCCTCGCCGAGACGCGCGAGATCTTCAACCTGCCGGACTGCATCGCCGCGCAGTTCGTGCTCAAGTCCAGCCGCGCACGCGAGGGCCTGGAGCACCTGCTGGCCGGCTGGTGCGATCCAGGCTGGCATGGCAGCCGCTTGACGCTGGAGCTGAGCAACGCGCGCAAGATGCACCCGGTTGCGATCTGGCCCGGCATGAAGATCGGCCAGATGGTGTTCCACAAGATGGAAGGCATCCCCGGCCGCAGCTATGCGGTCACCGGCCGCTACAACGGCGACCTGGCGGTGACAGCCAGCAAGGGTTAGCCCGTTATCTGGTGGCGAAGCGGCGCCATGCGTTGGCGGTGGATCCTGCCGGGCGCCTCAGCCGGATTATCCAGCGGGATGAGGGTGTAGTCATCGCAGCCGTGAGTTTCGGCAAAGTGCTGCGCGCCGCGGTGGGTGGCGAACGGCCCGACGTGCCACGGGCCGATGCGGAGGATGTACTGCATGGTGATGAGGTTAGGGGCGCCGGAGCGCCCCGGTAGGGGTCAGACCAGCGCCTCGGCTAACTGGCGGAGGCGGCCGAGATTGATTGCCTTGCCATCCACTCGGTAGCAGCAGGTGGGGCAAGTGCCGCGGGGTGCTTTCTGCTGGTAGGCGGAGTGGCCGTTGGCCTGGAGGATCTTGAGGGCTTCAGCGGCGGAGATGCGGGTCATCGGAGTGGTTGGCTGTCGATGTGTGAACTATACACCGCCCACGGGGTACCCTCCCCCTCGGCGCCGACCCGTTCACAATCCGTCACAGTGCCTGTCACTGTTCCTGTCGCTACCGTGTGCCAAGCGGCGGCCAGCCCATGCGGGCGTTCTTTCTAGAAATCACCGCCAAGCTCATCGTCCGATCCGACACCGACCCCGACGACCTGCCAGCTGAGATCTACTCACGCATGGCCGAGTTCATCCCGTCCGATGACGACATCATCGACATCGAGGTGAACGCTGTCCCCTTGCCGCCGGACCTCTGTGGATCAGCACCACATTGATGAGACGCGCCTCGTCACCCGGCGATCGGCGCGTGACCAGATCCACCTCGCGTGGAACTACCGCTGCGCCTATTGCGGCGATCCGCTCGGCCGCAGCCCGACCCTCGATCATGTAGTGCCCAAGGTTCACGGCGGGCTCACCGTGCGCGAGAACCTGGTAAGCTGCTGCCTGATGTGCAACAGCCAGAAGGGCCACAAGGATTGGATCGACTGGTATCGCGCCCAGCACTTCTGGACACCACTCGGCGAGTGGGCGATCGCGCGCTGGGTTGCAGGGGAGAGCTAAGCTTTCGGTTCAGTCGTTTCCAAACGTCTGGGCGTCCGTAGCCGGCCGGCTGCGGTGAGGCTGACACCGCGTGAGGACCAGCCACCGGCCGCCCCAATTCAGGGCAGGATCCTGCTGCACACCCACAGCGCGATCCAGCAGGTCGCCCAATACTCCACGATCAGGATCAGCACGTCGCGGAGCATCAGCGGCCGAGCAGGTGGTCAAGGTAAAGCTCGGCCTGCCATAGGTCGGAGCTGTACCGGCAGGTGCCACCGACGCAGCTGCGGTAGTACAGCTCGCCGCCACCATCAGGCTCGAGCGTCTCGATCCATCCGCCGTCACGATCAGTGCGGCTGATCACCTTCGGCTGGCTCATAGATCTCGCATCTGACAGCAAAGCGGCCACCGCTCTGCTTTGATTCTGGCAACCCCATCTCGCACCGGCTTCGGCTCGTGTCCCAGTGCAGACAGTCCCAGCACATCCGCTGGCCGCCAGCTGGCCGCATGGTCAGCATTGCCGCCTCATAGATCTTCTGCGCCCGCAGAAATGCTTCCGACAGATGCACGGTGCCGGTGTCAGCTTCCAGCTGGTGCTCCGGCTTCGGTCCAAGGATCACCCGCGCGTGCCAGTTGCGATCGGAGCGGCTGCACACCAGCAGCAGGCGGCCGGCGTGCAGTCTGATCATTCCTCCTCCCCGTGCGCTGGCAGGTGGTAAAGCCGCTCTAGCTGCATTGACGCAGGCTCGGGCTCACCGCCGGTGACGTGCGCCGCCACCAGATCAGCTGGGTTGGCTGCCGTGAACACAGTCGGCCAGTGCAGCTCTTTCACCACCACCAAGCTGGTGCGCGGGCTGCGCACCAAGATCCACAGCGCCAAGCGCTCGATCAGGCTCAGGCCGGGGAGGTAGCGCATCATGCCTCCAGTTTGCCGAGTAGGCGGTTCAGATACCACCTCGCCTTGGCAGCGTTCACGGCAGGATCGCCCTTGTCCCACATCCTGAGGATGTAGCGCAGGACGTGCCCTTGGCAGTTGCCGAGCACCGGATCAGGTGCGCGTGCGATGGCGGCCTCAATCACGTCGATCGCTTCGGTCGGGCCGTAGCGGTAGTGGTCCGGGTTGATCTGGTCGCTCATGCCGCCACCTGCTGCTCTGCGTTCTTCCAGCGTTTGCGGTTCACGATGTCGCAAACGTGCGCCACAGAGATGCCATAGGTGATCGAGATCTCCAACATGGTCTGGCCGCTGGTGTGCAGCTGCCGGATCTCGATGGCGTTCTGCGGCGTCAGCACCGCAGTGCCGGGGATGTGACCAGCCTTGAAGGTGCTCATGCCCACTTCTCCCCCAGTAGCTGGGCACGGCAGACCTGGATGGCCTGCTGCGCGTTCTTCTGCGTCATCACCGACTCCGTGGCATCCATGGCGCGCACCACCTTCGCCAGCAGCTCGGGGTATTCCGTATCGCGGAAGTTGGCGGCCAGATCGCGGCAGAACTCATCCCAGAGCCCGGTATAGGTGGAGCGCAACGGGTGACCGTAAGGCAGCTGATCGCGACCGCTGCGCTCGTAGAGCGCGTCCATCATGTCGGCGCGTTGCTGATCGAGAAATGTGGCGCAAGTCATGTGTCGAGTAGTCGGCGGACATGTTTGAGTTCAGCGCACAGCAACTCGGTGCGTGGCACGGTGCGCAACTGGTCGATGCGGATGTCGATCAGCTGGCGGATGCGCTGGCGCTCCTCAGTCTGACCAGCGGTGAAGGCACTGGTGTCGCTGAGCAGCTGCTCGATGCGGTGGCGGATGTCGCTCATCGCATGAGGCGGTTGGTGAACGTCGGCTGATCTGCGTGCGAATGGCGCAGTTCATAAGCCTCTATGGCCAACCTGATTCGCTTCTGAACAATCTCGCCATGCGGTGTCTTCGGCATCCAGCTTTTTGCAAGCCGTAGCGCTACAGCCATCTCTTCGATGTATGTCATCACGCCACCTCCACGGTTGCACCAGGCCAGCGGGCTTCGGCATAGCGGATCGCGTGGCGCTTGGTTTCGGCGCGCGTGATCCACGTCATCGGCTGAGCGCCTACCGGATAAACGATCAGCCGAAACTCGCGGGTGCGCGCCTTCGGCCGCGGCCGGCTGATGCCGTCGCCGTGCTTGCTGGTGGGCTCCTCCTCGCGCCACTGCCACGGCAGCATGGCGCCAACAACTTCAGACATGGCAGTTCGGGTCAGTGACGGTTTCAGGGTTCAGCCATTCGATCTCAGACCACCAAGGCAGCCATGAATCGGCGGCGATCAGCTTGGCCTCGGTGAGGCTGTGAGCGGTGATGCACTCGACCACGTTGGCGGCCTTGATCGTGAAGTAAAAGCGGCGTTCAGTCATCGAGTTGCTCCAGTGCGCGGCGGATCAGTGCGTGCTCATCAGCAGTAAGAAGTGTGATGGGGTTTGGGTAGTCCGGCCCTGGTGCGTGCTTCAACGCTTCCAGCGCCTGCTCCTTCAAGCTCGGCGGCTTGGGGCGGCGGGCGGCAAGAAGTGCTTCAGGGTGGCACGGGTTCCATCCCTCTTGCTTAAACCACTCACAGCACGCCTCCAGCTCTTGATCAGCGCCCCATTGGGCGGCAAGCGTACAAAGTACGTTCGGATCAGGTGGGCACTTCCACGGCTCAGGTTTGGCAATCTCTATCCAGTCTTCAACCAGCTCCGGCGGTGGGGTGATGGGGTGTTGTTGTTGTGTCATGGGTGATCAAATAGTGGTTTCTGAAGTTGAACCCTTAAACGCCTTAAAGCAGTCCTTTTCCGTGATGCCAAGTGCATCGAAAAACTCGCGCAGTTTGAAACTGTGGCTTTCGAGCCCGACAAATGAGTCGTACCATCCACCAAAGTCAAGACGCTGAGCTGAAGGCGTCCAAGTGATGTCGATACCGCTGTGACGCCACTCGTCCGTGAGGTCAATTCTTTTGGGCATAAAAGTGGAAGCGGCTACTCGTTGTCGGGTAGTTACTCAAGTGCGCGGCGGACACAAACACCAGTAAGATTCGATGCGATAACAACTACCCCGCCGCCTTCGCGGCACTGCCGGCCCATATTCGCTTCTTGGAAAAGCTGATAGCCAATAAAACCTAAAATGAAAACCCAAATTGCAAACGACAAAAACTTGTCTGTGTTAGTCATCAAGTTGCTCCAGTGCTCGACGGATGGTGTTCTCGTGCGCTGCGTCAAGCCGATCTGATGCGTCATCAAGAACAGCTAGCGCCTGTTCCTTCAAGCTCGGCGGCTTGGGGCGGCGGGCGGCGCGGAGGTCGTCAACCACGTCAAACCCTTGCTGTATCAGCAGGCCGCAGCACGCCTCCAGCTCTTGGTCTGCGCCCCATTGGGCGGCTTGAGCGGCGATGTAAGCAAGGCGATTCGATCCCGTTGGTATGTTTTCAACGTGGGTAAAGCACTCCCATTCTTCTTCCCATTGCTGCATGAGTGAAAGCGGCGGGGTGATGGGATGCTCAGTCATGCCGCACCACCTGCTGCGTGCCGGAGTGGGTGGGCTGGTGGTGAGCGCCGGATTCGATGCCGATCATTGCGAACACGGCCGCGGCGATCAGACAGCAGATGGCGTTGTTGATGTGGTTAATCATGATGCAAGCGCCTGACGGACGCGGTGACGGGTGGTGTTGAGGCGGGTGGCGATCTGTCGCTGGCTAAGACCCGTGCGACGCAGGATGCGAACGCGGCGGCTTTCGGATGCGGTCAGCCAGTCGATCACTGCGACTACGAACAGCAGCGGCAGGATCAGCTTCCAGATCACCAGCAGGGTTGCGGTGAGCATGGTGGCAGTGGATGAAGGGGAGAGCCCCGGAGGGCTCACATCTCGTCCAGAAGGCGAGCGATTTCCCGGCGGCGCTCATTGACTGCCCACCACTCGTCGAACCGCATGGCCTCTGTCAGCGCATCAGCCTGATCGTTCAACTCAGACAGTTCGAGGAGCAGAGCTTCCATGTTCAGCGCAGCCTCTGGGCTGCCGAGTGGAGGACTGATCGCCTCCGGTCCCCTAAGTATGCACCGCCCGCGGGTCACCCTGCGAGCCCTTGTGACAGTTCTTCACACGGCGTTGCTGCCAACCGCCAACTCCACCGGGACACGCAGCACCGGCATGGACTTGCCCCGCCCACGCGACCAGCCGATCACCGCCACGCTCACAGGCAGTTCCACCGTGTACCAGACATGCCCGCAGCCCACGCACCGGCGCTGCCGCGTGATCTGATGCGATTCCTTGCCGTTCGTACACAGCGCTCTAATCTCATCACCACCGCAACGCGGGCACTCCATAGGTATCCTGAACTTGTACCCCGTCATCATGGCACAATGAACTTCGGGCAGTGGATGGCGGTGGAACTATCCACCGAGCAGCAGTTTGAGATCGAAAAACAAGCCCGCGCCTTGCTCGAAAGCAAAGACGCGGGCACACTGGCGGCTGCTCTCCTCAAACAGACCTGCTACCAGCAGCAGCTGCTGCAGCAGGCCGTCAACGAGATCGCTCGCCTTGAGTGCGAGCTGATGGGCTTCCCTAGAACAGATCGGCCTCGGTGATCTCGCTCACCACGCCATCGGTTGCAGTGGCCAGGCTCTGAGCGGCGCTCTGTGCGGTCACAGGCGGCACCCAGTCACGGGGCGGCTGCGCCACAGCGCTCACATAGTTAAGGCCGCTGCGCGCCTGTTTCTTCCAGCCGCTGATGGGCACCTGCACGCTGCCGTACTGATCCGGCGTCTGGCTCATCACAAACGCACAGAAGGCGTCCAGCTCCTCGACCTTCACGTTCAACATGCCGGAAAAGTCAACCTTGCTCTCGGGCTTGGTGCTTTTGAAGATGCTTAGGTTCAGTTTGAAAGTCATCGATCAATCGTGGGTAATGGTGTTGGCCTGTTCGTATTGCTCCACCTCGGCCAAGGGGTAGAGCACGAATCCAGGCGTGCGGAAGTAGGTCGGACCTTTGCCCGCCTTGCGCCATCGCATTAGCGTGTCAGGGTGCAACCCCCAGCGCTTTGCCAGTTGAGGCGCTGTCAGATACTCAGAAGAGCTCATCCTTATCAACCTCTTCTGTGACAACAACAGGCGTAGGAGCTGGCGCCGGTTGAGCAATGGCAGCATTCAGATCGGCCACGCTGGTTTCGGTCACCGTGACGGGCTCCACGTCGACCACTTCCTCTTGGCTTTGCATCCCGAGCAGCATGTCGCTGGCATACAAACGCCCCCAGAAAGCAGCGGCCCGGTAGCGGATCATTAGTTCCGGCATGGTCTGCCACTTGCTGCCGCTCTTGGTGGCCCAGCCCTCTTTGCGGGCCATGGCCATCGTGATGGTTGGCCCCTTCAGCTCTTGCTGGCTGGCCAGGTCGGTCGCGACGGCATAGCAGGCAAGGCTGTCGCCTTCTCCGCTGATCTCAAATCGCAGCGGGCTGAACCGGCCGCAGCCGTTCACCATCGCAATGATGAAGCTGCTTGACCAGCTGGGTCGGCCGTGAATCACGTGCAGATGTTGCATCGCCAGGAAGGGCGAGATGCCCATCCGGTTGGCAATCTCAAGCGCCACTAGGCAGTTGGCAAAGCCCTGCTGCCCTTGAAACTGAGGCGGAATCAGCGTGCTGCTGGCCAGCGCCTTGGCAATCCGTTGGGCGTCCTCAAATGCCTGGATGCCGCTGAACACTGAGCCGGTGGGCTGGGTGGTGGCTAGGGCTGATGATTTGGTCATTTCAGTGTTGATTGGTTGAAAAATTGATGCACTGAACAGCGATAATCCATTCGTTAAAGGCGTCAATTGAACCGCGAACTGTCACCTTTCTGACTTGATCACGAGTGATCGGGTGACGGCAATAGGACCATCCGTCATGCCAGTGATACCAAGGCGCTTTGCCGATGATGTCGATCCAAGTTCCATCTGACAAGACGAAGGAAGCGGCTCTAGGTGATTTGCCACCGCTATATTTAGCACCGGCGGGCAAGTCATGAGTTTGGCCAATTCCTTGATTCATCTCGGCCGCATTCCATTTTTTTACAAAGTCCTGCTGAATCAAACACAAAGCGTCAACGAGTGCGGGATCGGAGATATCAGTTTTTTTCATAATCAAAACTCCTGAATGGTTTCTGTGGTCTGTGTGCTGCCCGGCTGGCCCGTCATCCATGCCGGCAGGCTGATGGTCTCGATCTGATCGCTGTAGCTCGGCCAGCTATCAGCAGCGCGGCAGGTGGCCAGCTTGCCTAGATCAAACATGGCCTGTTCATAGCCGCGCTCGATCATTTCGGCATCTGCGGCGTACACAGCAACCGCGTAAGGCGCAGTGGATTCCACACAGATGAAGATGAACTGGTCGGGTCGCTTGCCGGTGGCAGCTTGGACCCCGTGCATGTACCAGCCGGCTTGCACGTGGTACCGGTAGTCGCCAATGCTGCGCCTGAAGCCACGCGGGCTGGCGTCGCGGGTGGTTTTGAGATCCACCATGATGCTGCCGTCATCCGTCAACCAGTCGGGGCGACACTTGCACTCCACCCCATAGGTGGCGTCCGTCCACATGTGCGTAGTTTCTGCCTTGCCTTGGAGGCCCAGCAGCATGGCCGCACCGGGATGGCGCATGATGCTGCGGCCCATCGCCATCACCGTTTCTGCCTCGTCGGCTGTAATCACGGTTTTGCGCTTGGCAGCAGCCTCAAAAGCTGCCCATTGCTCCTTGCCTTCCTTGGTGCGGCGGTTGATATCGCCAGGCGCCACAGCAATCTGATTGTCCCATTGGTCCAGCTCAAGCACATGGGTGTGCAGTGCCGTACCAAGACGCATGGCAGGCGTTGGCTCAGGCCAGACGCGGTTCGGATCTAGATAGCGAGCCCAGTAGTGCAGAGGGCTTTTGGCGATCTGATCAAGGCCGGACTTGCTGACCGCATAGTGTCGGTGGTAGTCGGCGTTTTGCATGATCTCCTGCGAGTTGCCACCAGATACTACCACTTGCGCCTAGATGCTGCTAGGTTCGGCTGGCCACGGCAAAGCCCATGCGCCACTACCTCGAACAATCCGTGTACGACGCCGCCATAGAGCGGCTGGATTTCATCTTTGCCCACTTCACCCGCGTCTACGTCTCCTTCTCTGGTGGCAAGGACAGCGGCGTTCTCCTGAATCTCGTTTGCGACTACATACGAGAGCGGCAGCTACCGGTCAAAGTCGGCGTCCAGATCATGGACAACGAAGCCAACTACAACCACAGCGAGGAGTTCATGCACCGCATCCTCGAAGTCAATCGGGACATCCTCGACATCTATTGGTGCTGCCTGCCTATCACGCTGCCCTGCACCGTCAGCTCCTACGAGATTGATTGGCAGTGCTGGGGTGAACAGGACCGGCACCGCTGGATCCGGCCCATGCCGCAGCAGGATTACATCGTGAACCTGCAGAACCACCCCTTTGGCGATCTGTTCATTGAAAACATGGACTACGCCACCTTTTGGGATATGTTCGCGGAGTGGTACAGCCAAGGTAAGCCCTGCGCCAACCTAATCGGCATTCGCACCGTTGAATCGCTCAACCGTTTCCGGGCCATCCTGAATCAGGACAAGGAAACCATGCTTGGCCGCATGTGGACCAAAAAAAACACGGCGCATACCTACAACTGCTATCCGATCTACGACTGGCGCACGGAGGACATCTGGACGGCTAACGCCAAGTTTGGATGGGATTACAACAAACTCTATGACGTGTTCTACATGGCTGGTATCCCCATCAAAAAGATGCGGGTTGCCTCGCCGTTTATGTCAGAGTCCAAATCCAGCCTCGCCATGTATCGGGTAATCGACCCGCAGATCTGGGCGAGGCTTTGCGCCAGGGTTGGTGGTGCCAACTTTATGGCCACCTATGGTAAGCAGCTTGATTACAAATCCTTCAGGCTGCCGCCCGGCCACACTTGGAAATCCTTTGTGAAGTTCCTGCTGGCCACATTGCCGGATCAATCGAGCGCAAATTTTAAGCAGCGCTTCATCCAATCAATCCGCTACTGGGGCAGGGTGGGGCGCGGTCTTCCTGAGGCCATCATTGAAGCTCTTGGCCGTATCGGCATCCGCTTCTACATCAATGGCACCACTCGCCACGGTGGCAACAACCTCCGCCGTGTCGTGATCAAGGTGCCACCTGATCATCTCGATGATCTCCCGTGCCACAACAGCATGGTCACATCGTGGAAGCGCTTCGCCATCACGGTTCTAAAGAACGACCACACCTGCAAATACTTGGGTTTGGCGCCAACGCAAGAGCAGCAGCGCCGCCAAAAGTCAATCCAACGCAAGTACAGCCAAGTCCTTAACCGCTCAGCCAAATGAAGATCCTCGACGCCGCCCAACTCCCCTCCGACCGCGTTGTGCAATGCCCACGCGGTGGTTTCACCAGCCATCGCTTGCTCACGGAAGACGACGGCATGGGATACAGCATGACAAAAACCATCGTGCATCCTGGCAAGCCGCACCGCTGGCACTATCAGCACCACCTTGAAACGTGCTACTGCGTCAGCGGCAAAGGTCTGCTGATCAACGAGGCAACCCAAGAGATCCACGCCATCGCGCCTGATGTGACCTATGTGCTCGACAAGCACGATGCTCACACGTTTGAAGCTCTGGAGCCCACCACGCTGATCTGTGTATTTAACCCACCCCTCAAAGGCGATGAACTCCATGACGCGAACGACTCTTACCCTTGGCGATCCCCGGTCTACTCTGTCCGCAGTATTCCTATCGAGAAAGTTACCGCCAACGATTACAACCCCAATTCTGTGGCGCCGCCTGAAATGGCACTACTCGAAACATCAATTTGGGAAGATGGCTACACACAGCCTGTCGTTGTCGTGCATGATGCCGAACGCGACCTATATGTGGTCGTTGACGGTTTCCACCGTTATCTAACCCTGAAGAACAGCCAGCGTATCCGCGAACGCGAAGGCGGCAGACTGCCGGTGGTTGTGCTGCGCAAGGAGCTACACGACCGGATGGCTTCCACCATCCGTCACAACCGCGCCCGTGGTTCGCACAACATCGAACTGATGAGCGTGATCGTTGCCGAGCTGATCGAAATGGGTAAAGGCGACGCATGGATCTGCAAGCACATCGGCATGAGCCCTGATGAGCTGTTGCGCCTTAAGCAAGTCACCGGGTTGGCGTCGCTGTTCCTTGGCAAAGATTTCAGCAAGGCATGGGACGTGGATCAGATCGACAACATCACGGAGGATCTCGAACGTGAAGCTCAAGAGGATCTGGTTGCCCATTGACGCCTGGGAGGAGATCCACTTCAACATGTGGGGCGATGTGCCAAATCGACGCATTGCCCTGTATCGCGCACAGATCTTCACCGGCAATCACCGGCTCTACGGGCGCTACATGCAGCGGGTCACCGTGGAATGGCCCAACAGCTGCATCAATGCACTAACCGACTACAACCTCAACCGCAAAGCATGGATCGGCCACGCTGCCTGCGCCCTTGCGTTGCGATGCCCTGAGGACATTACCCGCCAAGCATGGGGACTTCTGACTGATGAGCAACGGACATTGGCGAACCGACAAGCGGATCGAGCCATTCGCGCCTGGGAGATGCGCTACCGCGAGAGTCTCGGAATACGTGCAGACGTGGAAAGCCCGCTGTTATTCGCACGAGATCCCCGATGAAGTGCCAGTGAAGGTTGCAGCGTCAGGCCGGGCGCCATCGTGGCGTGCAGTAGCCGTGGCATTGCTGCAGAACGATCTGCACCTCTATCAACTCGGGTATGCACGACCTGCATACGACCAGCAACGCCGCGCTGTAACCATGGCTCAAATCGCCATGCATGGTGCTCCCGCAGATGGCACGCAGTTGGAGTTGCCGCTGTGAATCTGCGGGATTACCAGCAACAAGCAATCAGCGATCTGCGCTCCGCCATGCAGCAGGGCGCCAGAGCACCGCTGCTATGCCTGCCTACAGGTGGCGGCAAAACCGTGATCCTGGCCACCATCGCCGCACAAGCTGCAGCACGCGGGCGGCATGTGCTGATCCTTGTGCATCGCCGTGAGCTGATCCATCAGACCGCCAGCAAGCTGCAATGGGCTGGCCTCGATCACGGCATCATTGCCGCGGGCCATCCCGCATCCGATCACGCGGTGCAGATCGCATCGGTGCAAACGCTCGTGCGCCGGCTGTCGCGCATGGACTGGGCGCCAACGCTGGTGATCATCGATGAGGCCCACCACGCAGCAGCTGGCAGCTGGCGCCAGATCCTCGAGCACTGGCCTGATGCTTATCGGCTTGGCGTCACCGCCACGCCATGCCGGCTCGATGGCCGCGGCCTCAGCGAGGCATTTGATCATCTGGTGAAGGGCCCCAGCGTTGCTGATCTGGTGTTCTGGAAATTCCTATCCCCGGCCCGCATCTACGCGCCGCCAGTGGTGGCTGATCTGTCGGGGGTGAGGCGCCGCGCTGGTGACTACGCCAACGATCAGGCAGCAGCTGCTATGGATCGGCCAACAGTCACCGGCGATGCCATCGCGCACTATCAGCGCCTGGCCGCTGGACAGCAGGCCATCGCGTTCTGCTGCAATGTCACCCATGCCGTCTCAGTGTGCGACGCATTTAAGACGGCTGGGATCAGCGCAGCCCTGCTGTTGGGTGGGACTGGTGACCGCGATCAGGTGGTGGCTGATTTTGCCGCCGGCATCTTGCGCGTGCTCGTGACGGTGGACGTGGTCAGCGAGGGCTTCGATGTGCCAGCCGCCAGCTGCGCAATCCTGCTGCGTCCAACCCAATCACTCGGGCTTTACCTGCAGCAGGTAGGCCGCGTGCTGCGCCCGGCGCCCGGCAAGGATGCAGCCCTGATTCTTGATCACGTTGGCAATGTCACCCGCCATGGCTTTCCCGATGATCCGCGGCAGTGGTCGCTAGCTGAAGGCATCGTGCGCGGTGGCCGCGGCACACCAGCGCCATCAGTCCGCACATGCCCCGAGTGCTACGCAGCGTTTAAGCCAGCACCGATCTGCCCGGTGTGTGGTGCAACCTGTGCGCCCGAGATTCGACAGATACAACAAGTGGATGGAGAATTGATGGAACTTAGCAAACTGCCATATTTTAAAACTGGCGACAAGGTTGAAGCGTCAATCCGTGGCGAGTGGTCGCATGGCTGGACAGTCGATTCGTTTTACTTCGATGACATTTACGCACTCAAACATCAGTATCATCGGCCAGATCAGGATCCACTTCTGTTGCAAGCAAAATACATCAGGCATGATCGGCGGGTAAAGCGAAGCGACCAGGGCCAGGCCCGCACACTGCCCCAACTCCTCGCCCTAGCCAAGGAACGCGGTTACAGTCCCGGCTGGGCGTATCGGATCCATCAGGCACGTGGCCAACGCTGAGACGGATCTACAGCAACGCATCCGCCTCGCACTCGGCACCCGCTCCGATCTTCGCCTCTTCCGCAATCAAGTGGGCCAGCTGCCCGACCCACGCACCGGCCGGCCCGTGCAGTTCGGCCTTGCCCGAGGCTCCGCTGACCTGATCGGCTGGCGCACGATCACCGTCACCCCAGAGATGGTGGGCCAGCGCATCGCCGTGTTCACCTCTGTAGAAGTGAAAACTGAACGGGGCCATGTGCGGCCAGAGCAGCACGCATGGCAGCGCACTGTATCGGCCGCAGGTGGCATCGCAGGCATCGCCCGCTCAATCCAAGACGCAAACGATTTGGTGAGATAACTGGCAACCTGCCAACCTATCCGCCAAACTCTGTTGGCATCTCACCCTTCATGTGGTAGCCGATCTTCTCCAGCAGCTCTCTCAACTCCCCGATAACTGGGCACTGGTAGCTGTAGGCAACGACAAGCGCCCCTATCAGCCCGAGTGGCAGAAAAACCCCATCTCCCGCGTCGATCTCACCGCTGAGATCACCGCAGGCCGCGCCGTTGCAATCGGTGTGATCGCAGGCCCGCAATCCGGCGGGCTCCTCTTTGTCGATCACGATGGCCTTGGCGCCTCCGAAGTGCTCGAGCAGATCGGTGCCCCACTTCGTGACCTCCCAAAGTCCTGGGCCGTCACATCAGGCCGCGATGGCCGCGTGCAGATCATCTACCAAGTCCCGGAACCCTTTTGGGCCACCATCAAGACCACCAAGCTGCGCAGCAGCATCAAAGGCGAGCAGCTAGAGCTGCGCTGGGCTGGCTGCCAATCCGTTGTCGCCGGCGCTCACCCGATGACCGGCGCCTATCGCTGGCTCAAAGGCCGAGCACCTGGCGATCTCGCCATCGCAACGGCTCCATCGCTGCTACTGCAGCAGATGCAGCGTCACAAGCCTGCCCCAGCTCCTCTCCTGCAGCTTCCCGATACCGATATCCAACGCGCACGCGCCTACCTCGCATCAGTGCCAGCAGCAGATGCAGACGACTACGACGCATGGCTACGTGTCGGCATGGCATTGCACAGCGTCGACGACGCTCTCCTCGCTGATTGGATCCAATGGTCGGCCATCTCCGGCAAGTTTGAGCCAGGCGCCTGCGAAGCCAAATGGCGCACATTCTCAGCCGCAGCTGGTGGCGTCTCCCTTGGCACCCTTGCCCACCTAGCCGGCCATCAGAAAAGCCGCACGTCTCCAGCCGCGCGGCCATCCGTCCATGCACCAGATGGCGCATCAAACCCTACGCCAACCAATAGCGGCAAACTCCTCAAGCTCGAATCGAATGAGCTTCTCTTGCTCCTACGCCAGCAGATGGCCGACCGCCTTCGCTGGAACGTCTTCACCAAGACCATCGAGCTGGACCAAAAGCCCCTCGAGCACATCGAGCACTTTTACCTCGCGCTTTCACAGCAAGGCGTCAAGGTCACCAAAGATCTCGCCGCTGATGCCGTCCATGTCGTCGCACTTGAAAACCCATACGATCCCGTTCGCGAATACCTCGAGCACGTAGCCGATCACATCCGACCCATTCCTATCGATCATCTGGCAAGCGCCTACCTGCGCCCTAACGACCAACCCGGCAGCCTCTACGACGCCATGCTTAAGGCCACACTCGTGGCCGCTGTACGCCGCATCTTTGAGCCCGGCTGTAAACACGACTCAGCCTGCGTGCTCATGGGCCCCCAGGGTTGCGGTAAGTCCACCTTTTGGCGAAACCTTGGCGGCCTGTGGTTCAGCGATGCCTTACGCGACATCGGTTCCAAAGACGACCTTATGGTGCTGCACCGCTCATGGCTCATGGAGTGGGCCGAGCTGGATCACATCACCGGCCGTAAGCACGCTGGCCAGATCAAGGCATTCCTAACCCAGCAGACCGACCTATTCCGCGCCCCCTATCAGCGCACCACCGAGTCCTACCCGCGGCGCTCGATCATCGTGGGCTCCACCAACCGCGACACTGGCTTCCTAGTCGATGACACGGGTAACCGGCGCTTCTGGGTGATCCCCGTCACCGCTGCCCCGCACATCCCCGTCGATGGCCTGCTGCTGGAGCGTGATGCCATCTGGAGCGCAGCGGTGGCTGCCTATCGGGCAGGCGAGCCCAACCACCTCACCCGCGACCATGCCGATCAGGTGGACCAGGAGAACCAGACCTACCTCGTGGATAGCCCATGGCAATCGGCCATCGAGGAGTGGCTCAGCAACCATCGCAGGACCCTGCGACCCATCACCAGCGAGCTGCTGCTGACCGAGGCGATCGGCAAGCCGGTGGAGCGCCAGGGGCGTGCCGATCAGATGCAGGTCGCGTCCATCTTGCGAGGGCTGGGATACGAAAAGAAGCGCGCATGGTTGGAAGGTAGGAACAAATGGGTGTTTGTCCAACCTGCTGGATGAGGTTGGAAGGCCGAGAACCCCTGCCCTGCAGCCCTTTTACTAACTATACTAACCTACTAACCTTAGTAGTAATATATAAAAGGGGAGAGGGTGGCTGTAGTAAAAGGACCTATAGGGGCAACGTAGGCGAGGTCGGCAGGTTGACAGGTGCCGATCTCACCCGTTTTCCCTCGCCTCACCCACGGCTCGCGCCTACCCTTGGCACATGGCAACCCTCACCCTCGACATCCAGTCAGAGCTGCCCAAGGCCATCCGGTGGACCGACACCATGACCAAGCAGCTGCCGTTCGCCATCAGCCAGGCGCTGAACAAGGTGGGCTTTGACGCCAAGGATGCGCTCAAGGGCGCCTCACGCCAATACTTCGACAACCCCACCCCGTTTATCCAGAACGCATGGCGGGTGGACAAAAGCACCAAACGCAGCCTTGTGGTCACCCTGTTCCCTGAAGCCAAGCGTGAGCCCTACCTGCGCGCCAACATCACGGGCGGCAGACGTGGCACCAAGCCATTCGAGGCCAAGTTTCTGGGGCAGGCCAGCAGCGCCATCCCGAGCGACAGCAAGCTCATCCCTGCCGCGATCAAGCGCAACGCTGCGGGGAACGTCTCCCTGAGCGCCTTGAAGCGCATTCAGCAGCAGATCGGGGGACAAGGGCGCGGCGGCGTGTTTGTGGGCACCCCAGCGGGCACAGGGCGGCCTCCTGGCGTCTACCAGCGCATGGCACGAGGAAAGCTCAAGCCCCTGTTCGTTGCCGTGCCAGCCGCCACCTATCGCCCGATCTTCCCCATCATCGAGATCGGAACCAAGGTGGCTGAGCGTCGCTTCGGTAACTACCTCCGCACCAGCCTCGAGAAGGCGGTGGCATCGGCCAAGTGACAGCACATCACGCAAGCGTTATGCGCGCATAGGGGCGAGGTCTGAGATCCCCTGCGCCGCAACGGATCTCGCGGGTCCCTCCGGCCCAAAAGCTCGGGGGTGATCGCAGAC
>Ga0315901_10003892_pt1 | contig 18993 bp, 13 predicted proteins | sample LakEriMetagenome_10_FD_203761 | JGI IMG/M metagenome (GOLD analysis project Ga0315901, IMG submission 203761) | Freshwater fungal communities from buoy surface, Lake Erie, Ohio, United States - Buoy 2 MA116 | ecosystem: Environmental > Aquatic > Freshwater > Lake | place: USA: Lake Erie, Ohio...
GGTGCAAACCTTGCGTAACGTTGTTTCGTCGAACGAGCGTGTCCGCGATGCTTACTTAAAGCAATTTGAGCTTGGCCAACGCAGCTTATTGGATTTGTTGGATTCAGAAAACGAATTATTCCTCTCCCGCAGCGACTTGGTCACGGCCGAGTACACGGCTTTGTTTGGCGGCTATCGTTTAATGGCCAGCATGGGAACGCTACCCCAACATTTCGGGGTAAAGATGCCTGAGTTAAAACAGGCTTCTGCACAATAAAGCTCCAGTTTATTGTAATTTAATTACGTTAATTCAATGGCCCCCTTTTGGGGGCCATTTTTATTCACTTTTTATTTATTTTTGGGTTGCAGATTTTCTCTTTTTAGGTTACGATAATTAAATAACTGTTAATAATAAAAAACAAAAACTTAACAAATAACAGGGTAGAGAAAATGACGACTAAGCAAGTTTCCCCTAAGCTAGCCCAAGCCCAGCAGATCAAACTGCTGGAAACTATGCCTGGCAAAAACATTGACCTTAAGAACATCAATTTGATGGAAGCCACCATTTCCGTGGATGGCCAAAATTTGGTTATTAAATCGGCTAACGGTCAAGAGACCGTTTTGGTTGATTTCATGGTAAATGCCGCCAAAGCAAATCCGCCGGTTTTGAACCTGGCCGATGATGCTGTTTTGCCCGCCCCCCAATTGCTAGATTTATTGGCTCGTTTAGGACAAATCCAAACCGCCGAGGGAAATGCGGCGTCGGACAATAATGGCCGCTCCTTTACGCCTTTTAGCGATAATGGCGAATTGCCTGGTTTGCGCCCGATTGGCGTTTTGGACAACGCCAGCAAGCTTGTCACTGATTTCGAGCCATCACTGCAACGCCAAGAAATCATCGAAGCGCAGCCAGAACCTATTATTCCCCCTGTGGTGGTTCCACCCGTAGTGGTTGTTCCGCCAGTAGTCGTGCCCCCGGTAGTTGTGCCGCCAGTCGTAGTACCACCGGTTGTTGTTCCGCCAGTTGTTGTGCCACCCGTGGTGGTTCCACCGGTTGTGTTGCCGGGTTTATTTACGGCTAATAACGACAGCGTAGATTTCAATTCGGTATCTTCCGCCAATTACTTGGCAGGCACACAGTATAACGCCCTGTCCGGTGACGATAATGTAACTATGGCGAATACCATTGCCGCAGCTAACGCCGCAGGTTTTGATGTTTCGCGTTTGTTTGATGCCGGATTAGGTAACGACACGATCATCGGCGGCGATTTGAATGACCGCATTTTCGGTAATGATGGCAACGATACCATTACTGGCGGTAACGGTAATGATGAGCTTTCGGGCGGCAATGGCAACGATGCTTTATCCGGCAATGCCGGTGATGACGTGATTATGGGCGGCGCTGGTGATGATACCATCAACGGCGGCGATGGCAACGATACGCTAAGCGGTGATGATGGCGCAGACATTATCAATGGCGGCTTGGGTGATGATGCTATCAATGGCGGTTTGGATAATGACCGTCTGTTCGGCAACGAAGGACTTGATGTCATTAACGGCGGTGCTGGCGATGATCAAATCGACGGTGGTGCCGGCAATGATCAATTATTTGGCAATGATGGTGTTGATGTTATCATCGGTGGCCTCGGCGATGATCAAATCGATGGCGGCGCGGATGACGATACTTTGTCCGGGAACGAGGGCAATGACACCATTGCTGGCGGTTTGGGCGACGATATCATCAATGGCGGCGCCGGTAACGACATCCTAAACGGTAATGACGGCAACGACAGCATTTATGGCAATGATGGCAACGATACCATCAACGCCGGTAACGGTGACGATTATGTTGAAGGCGGCCTAGGTAACGACATCGTTGATGGCGGTGCTGGCAACGATTACCTATTTGGTGATGATGGCAATGACACTATTAATACCGGTTCCGGCGATGATTACATCATCGATCAGAGCAATCAATATATTTACCAAGGCGGCGCATTCGGCGACACGGGGAATGATATTTTGAACGGCGGCGCTGGCAACAACGTGTTGGTTGCCGGTGCGGGCGTGGATCAGTTAAACGGCGGCGCCGGTGATGATTTGTTATATGGCGTGCTGGCTGATTCCAATGGTCAGTTTATCGGTGGTACCGATGGCAATTGGACTGGCGTCGCATTTTTTGGCAATAGCCTGGGCTTAAACCCTTCGATCATAACCGGTGTCGGCTCGAGCCCCGTTGTTGATCCGATTACCAATCAAATTCTGGCGCAGCCGCTAAACGCCGTCAAATACAACGATGTATTCGATGGCGGTGACGGCTATGATACTTTGGTCGGCTCAGGAAGCAATGATGCCTTTATTTTGGATTTTGCCAGTGGCACGTATCAAGGCGGTGTTGCTAATCAGCTCGACGCTTCTATTATCAATCAGCCGCTGATTAAGAACATCGAGGCATTCGATTTAGGCAACGGCGATGATTTGCTCAGCCTCGTCAGCAACCGTTTCGATTACAACATCGATGTGGATGTATTTGCTGGCAATGGCAATGATGTGATCTATACCTCGGGCGGTAACGATATTATTTTTGGTGAAGCTGGCAATGATTTGATCGATGCGGGTGCTGGTGATGATTTCATCATCGGTGGTTCTGGCGTAGACGTCATGATTGGCGGCGCTGGCAACGATACGTTTGTTTATGCAAGCGCAGCCGAGGGATCATCGAATGAAGTCATTCGTGATTTCTCCTCCGGCCAAGATGTGTTGGAGCTGCAAAATATGCTGCAAGGGGTTGACGATTTGAATATCGACCAATTTGTAAGATTCTTGCAAAACGGTACTGCCACTACGGTGCAAGTCAATATCGACGGCCAAGGCAACGATTGGACGGATTTGGTTAAACTGAACAGCACCATCGCCGCTAATTTATCGGCTGGGTATGACGCGAATAGCAATTCGGTCATCGTCGGCTAAAGTTTTCTCTACCGAAACCTATCTAAGCACTGGGCAACCAGTGCTTATTTTTTTGCGTACGCCTCTGGCATACTGTGGTAATTTTATTCTAGGCTTTGGCCCCACGCATTCGGCAGGGGGTTAAACCATCTCGGCCCAGGCTTTGATTTTGCTATAATAAACGATCAAGAGGTGCACCTTGGCCAACGACGATTCGCAAAAACAACCTTCCGACGACGCCAAAGATTCCGGTAACGAACTTGGCGGCCGTTCCGTTTGGCGCGTGACCCCATCCGTCAGCACCGCCGAAGATGTTTTACTCAACTGCCTAAGCCTGTTATGCAAATTGTTGGATCGGCCGCAATCACGCGAAGCGTTGGCTGCTGGCCTGCCTTTGGCCGAGCAGGGGATGAGCCCGGCTTTGTTTATCCGCTCCGCCGCGCGTGCAGGGATTTCGGCCAGACTTATGGTACGGGATCTTGGCAAAATTTCCCCGATGCTGTTGCCGTGCGTGTTGCTGCTGCGCGATCGCAAGGCTTGTATCCTGGTTGGGATCGGTGCGGATCAGGCACAAATTATGCTGCCGGAAACCGGCGGGGTGCAGCCGATTGCTTTGGCTGAATTACAAGCTCTATATACCAATTACGTTATTTTCGCTCGCCCGGAATTCCGCTTCGACAGCCGGGCCGAGGGATTGGCAGTTGAAGAAAAAGCCGGTTGGTTCTGGGGCACTTTGCGCCGTTTCCGCACCATGTATGCCGAAGTGGCCTTTGCCTCGTTGATGATCAATCTGTTTGCTTTGGCAAGTCCCTTATTCGTGATGAACGTTTATGACCGCGTGATTCCCAATCACGCAATGGAAACATTATGGGTCTTGGCGTCTGGCGCGGCCATTGTTTTTTGTTTTGATTTCATTATTCGCTCGTTACGCGCGTATTTTTTGGATTTGACCGGGCGGGGTGCCGACACGCTTATCTCCGCACAATTATTCGAACAATTAATGGGCATGAAAATGGCGGTGAGACCGCCTTCGGCTGGGGCGTTGGCCGGGCATTTGCGGGAATTCGAACATTTGCGCGAATTTTATACCTCGGCCACGATGGTGACCTTGGTCGATTTGCCGTTTTTGCTGTTATATATTTTGGTTATCGGCCTTATCGGCGGCTGGCTGGCGGTTGTGCCCATGGTCTCGGTGCCTATCATCATGCTCACCGCGTTTTATATGCAGCGCCCCTTGAACCGGATTATCAAGGAAACTTTCCGTGAATCTTCACAAAAAAGCGCACTTTTGGTCGAGTCCATAACCGGGCTTGAAACCATCAAGAAAATGGGCGCCGAGGGGTATATGCAGCGGCTTTGGGAATCCTTTGTCGGTAAGACCGCCAAATCCGCCATGCATGCGCATTCATTATCGTCAGCCGTGCTGAATTTTACCGTTTTCGCCAATTATATGGTTACGGTCGCTATGGTTGTGCTGGGCGCTTATCTGGTGGCGGATGGTGTTATTACGACTGGCGCTTTGATCGCATCGGTCATTCTGGCCGGACGGGCGACGGCCCCACTGGGGCAGATCGCTGGATTGTTGACACGATTTTATCAATCGAAATCCGCGCTCGAAACTTTGGATGAATTCATGCACCTGCCGGTGGAACGCCCTGTCGGCAAAAGTTTTTTAAGCCGGACTTTTTTGCGTGGCCAGATCGAATTCCGGAATGTAACATTCCAATATCCCGGCCAGCGGAATAAAGCATTGAACGCCTGTAACATCCGTATCGAGCCAGGCGAAAAAGTCGGCATTATCGGCCCCATCGGTTCGGGCAAGACGACTTTGGAAAAACTGATCTTGGCATTGTACGATCCGACCGAAGGTTCCATTACCATGGACGGGACCGACGTCCGGCAAATTGATCCGGCCGATTTAAGACGCAATATCGGCGTCTGCCCCCAAGACGTATTTTTGTTTTATGGCACAATTAAGGACAATATTTTAATGGGCAGAAGCGGCGTCGAAGACCGCGCGCTATTGAACGCGGGGACCATCGCCGGGGTTACCGATTTCGTTCGCCATCATCCATTAGGTTATGACTTAAACATTGGCGAGCGGGGCGAGGGGTTATCCGGCGGCCAACGCCAATCCATCGCGGTTGCCCGCGCCTTGCTGTTGGATCCGCCGATTCTGATTTTGGACGAACCCAGCAGTTCGATGGACCCCGGTTCGGAAAACCGTTTTAAGGCCCGTTTGCAACAAACCATCAAGGATAAAACCGTGATTGTTGTCACGCACCGCGCCTCGATGCTGAGCATCGTGGATCGGCTGATTGTGATGCATGAGGGTAAGGTGATGTTGGATGGGCCAAAGGATCAAGTGCTGGCTCAATTAAAAGACGGCGAAATGCGAACCAATTAAAGGTCGGTTATGTATAAACAAATCCTGCAGCAATATTTGCGTATTCACGAGGAAGAGACCGATTTCATGCCCGAACGCTTTGCGGCTTCGCATCGCGGCGCGCGTCTGGCTTCCCATATCCTGCTGTTCGGCATCGGCGCGTTCTTTGTGATTTTCTTTATTTGGGCCGCTTTTGCCAGCGTCGATGAAGTGACGCGTGGCCAGGGGAAAATCATCACCTCGAGCCATATGCAAACCATCTCCAACCTCGAGGGGGGGATTATCGATCAAATCCTGATCCGCGAGGGGCAGGCGGTCGAAAAAGGCCAAGTGCTTTTGATCATCACCAACAAATTGGCGGAGTCGGATTACAACGCCGCCCGTACAAAATATCTCAATATTCTGGCCTCGGTGCAGCGGTTGGATGCGGAATTTCGCGGCACAACGCCCGTATTCCCCGACGAGATTTTAAAAGAAACACCCGATGCGGTGAGAAACGAGATGGCGCAATATCAATCCCGCCAGTCGCAAATCCGCTCTGGTCTAGATATTCTGCAATCTCAAGTCAGCCAAAAACAACAAGAGTTGTCTGAATACATCACTAGCGCCGAGAGCACCAATCGCTCGCTCGAAGTGGCCAAGCAGCAGCGCGAAATCGCGCAGCGCGGCGTGCAGCAGGGCGTTACCTCGCGCATGGAATTGTTATCGATTGAACGGGAAATAACCGAGCTTGAAAATCGCCTTAACCAGGCCCGCGCCTCCCAGCCGCGCGCCAGATCCGCGATTAACGAGGCGCAGCAGCGCATCGCGGATAAACGCGCTTCTTTTCGCAGCGAAGTTTCGAGCGAGCTAACCCAGAAAAAAGCCGAATTATCCACCTTGGCGCAAACTATCACGGCATCGCGTGACCGGGTGGCACGGACCGATGTTCGCTCGCCGGTCAAGGGCACGATCAAACAGCTCAAGGTAAATACCGTGGGCGGGGTTGTAAAACCTGGTGAGGATTTGGTTGAAATCGTACCCATCGACGACGAGCTTTTGGTCGAGGCGCGCATTCGCCCATCCGATATTGCTTTTATCCGTCCTGGCCAGGAGGCGATGGTAAAAATCACCGCCTATGATTTTGCCATCTATGGCGGGCTTAAAGCCAAGGTCGAAGACATTTCCGCCGATACAATCGTGGACGAGCGGGGCGAAAGTTATTATCGCGTCCGTTTGCGCAGTTATGCCAACACGTTCAAAGGCAATCGCGAAACCCTGCCGATCATTCCGGGCATGACTACCCAGGTCGATGTGTTGACCGGGCACAAGACGGTGTTGGAATATTTGCTCAAACCTTTTGTCAAGGCACGCGAAAACGCGTTGTCGGAGCGTTAGGTTATGGAATCTGCGTCGCCATTAAAACGCAGCTTGACGCAGCATGCCGCGCACAAGCTTAAAAACTATTTTATCGCCGGGATTTTGGTAACTGCCCCCGTTGGCTTGACGGTTTATATCGTATGGTCGGTTTTGCGTTGGGTCGATGAGCAAATCGTGCCCTTAATTCCGGGTTATTTTCAAATCGATCAGTATCTGCCGATCGAGTTTCCCGGGCTTGGCTTGATTATCGTCCTGTGCGGTTTAACCCTAATTGGCGCGGTAACGGCTAATTTCCTGGGCCAGTTTTTTGTGCGGATCGGCGATAAGGTGTTTACCCGCACGCCCATTATCCGCAGCCTGTATGGCTTATTGAAACAAAGCGCGGAAATGCTGTTTGGCGATAAACGCCAAGCCTTTCGCCAGGTGGTACTGGTGCCCTATCCAACCGAGCATAGCATGGTCATCGGTTTTATCACCGGCCCCACCCACCGCCATATCCGCGAGGCGGCCAGCAATGATTTGGTTGGCGTGTTTGTGCCTTTCTCGCCAATACCGACTACCGGATTTCTACTCTATTTCCGCCAAGAGCAAATTCGCCCCTTGCGCCTTAGTGTCGAGGAGGCGTGGAAATTGATTTTCTCAACGGGCCTTGTGACAAGCGAGCCCGCCTCGGCCGCCAATCATCATTAATCAGGCTGAAATCAACCGGACTGCACGTACCAGGCCGCATTTTCGCGGCCAAACATTCGCAACAGCAAACGCAAATTATGCCCCCGTTCGGATAACAAATAGGGGTCTTGGTGCATAATATGCTGCACATCGCGTTGCGCGGTTTTAAACAAATCTTGATGAGCCTGGAAATCGGCCAAGCGGAATCCGGGCAGGCCGCTTTGTCTCTTGCCCAGGATTTCCCCGGCCCCGCGCAGTTTTAAATCTTCTTCGGCGATCAAAAACCCGTCTTCGGTCTCGCGCATGATCTGCAAGCGCGATTTCGCCACCGAGGATAGGGCATAGGAATACAGCAAAATACACGACGATTTTTTATCGCTGCGGCCAACCCGGCCGCGCAATTGATGCAATTGGGCCAGGCCAAAACGCTCCGCATGATCGATCACCATAATCGTGGCATTGGGCACATCGACACCCACCTCGATCACGGTGGTGCTGATCATGATCCTGGTTTTGCCGGCGATAAAATCCTGCATCGCCGCATCTTTGACTTTGGCAGTCTGCTGGCCGTGCAGGATACCGATTTGTGCGCCAAAAATCTGTTTCAATTCAGCATACCGCGCCTCGGCGGCTGCCAAGTCGGATAGTTCCGATTCATGAACCAGCGGGCAAACCCAATATACCTGCTGGCCTTCGCCAATAGCGCGCTTTAAGCCTTCGATGACTTCATCCAGGCGGTCGATAGCAATGGTGCGCGTATCGATGGGCTGTCGTCCGGGCGGTTTGCCACTGACGCGCGATGTCGCCAAATCGCCGTATAACGCCAAATACAGGCTGCGGGGGATGGGCGTCGCCGTCATGACCAATAAATCCGGTTCGCCGCCTTTGTGAGATAGGCGTAAACGCTGCTCTACGCCGAAACGATGCTGTTCGTCGATGGCGACTGCGCCCAAGTTTTGGAATTTAACGCCATCCTCGATCAAGGCATGGGTGCCGATTAAAAGATCAATTTGACCGGCGCGCAAATCGCGCAGAATATTCTGTCTAGCCTTGCCCTTGTCCCGACCGGTCAATGTCGCAACGCGTAATCCGATTGCCTCGAGCCATGGGCTTAGGGTCTTTTCATGCTGGCGGGCCAGAATTTCAGTGGGCGCCATCAACGCCGCTTGCTGTCCGCGCTCGATCGCGTTCAAAAGGCTGGCGACAGCTACAACAGTTTTGCCGCTACCGACATCGCCCTGTAACAGTCGCAACATGGGTTGCGGCGTCTGCATATCCTGATCAATCTCGCGCAGGCAGGTTTTTTGCGCCTCGGTCAGGGCGAAGGGCAGGTTTTTTAAAAACAATTCGCGTAAATCCCGCTGCCGGGCAGGGCGCATAGCTGTCGCCGCGGGGGCAAGGGATTGCCGCAATAAAGCCAGCGCCAGCTGATGGGATAAAATCTCGTCATAGGCCAGGCGCACCCGCGCCGGGTTGGTTGGCTGTAAATCCTCCTCGCGTTTTGGGGCGTGGATGGCTTGGATTGCGGCTTGCCAACTTGGCCAATTGGTCGATTGCAGCAATGTTTTATCCAACCATTCGGGTAGATTGGGCAGGGTGGGCAAAGCTTGGGCCAAAATTTGGCGCAGATATTTATTACTTACCCCATCGGTCAATGGGTAATAGGGCTCGGCCTGGCGGATATGGGTTAAATCGCCTGGATCGGCCACATAATCTGGATGTACCATTTGCGCGCGCCCGGCGAAATAATCGATCTTGCCGCTGATGATTTTATTGGCACCAATGGGCAGCGATTTTTGCCATATCCCGGCCCGACCACCAAAATAGACGATATCGAGCGTGCCGGTCTTGTCCCTGCCGACGGCCTTGAAGGGTAGTCCGCGCCTCAGCGGCAGGCGATGTTCCGCAATCATAACATCCAGTGTAACGGTTTGTCCGGCGAAACGGGATAAATCGCCAATCTGTGGCATTTGCCGCCGGTCGATCAGCGCATAGGGCAAGTGCCATAATAAATCGATAACCCTGGGCGTGCCCAGGCGTTGCAAACGCGGGGCCGAACGGGGTCCAACCCCTTTGAGGTATTGGACGGACGATAATAATCGTTCGATTGCCGGACTGGTTGCAGACATGGGTTTAATTTTGCCGCAAAATTTGCTATCAAAGCAAGCTTTTCAAAGAAAAAACCATGACCGACCCGAATTTACTGCGCAAACGCCTCTTATTTCAGAGTCAGCATCGCGGCACCAAGGAAAACGACTTGTTGCTGGGCCCTTTTGCGGCCATGGCGTTGGTAGATATGGATTTACCCCAATTGCAGCTGTTTGACGCTTTCTTGCAAGAACAAGATCAGCAAATTTACGCCTGGCTGGTGCAAAATGTAACCGCACCAGAACAATACCAGGGTCTAGTTCGTGCCATCGGTGCGCATAACACCAAAAACCGTCATGCTTCCTAAATCAATTCCGGCGGGCAATACAATCCGCCTTGGCGGTTGTGTATCTGGCGCGGATGCGCTGGCGATCGGTAGATGGTTTGCCGATGCCGGGCAAAGCGCGCTTGTGGTCATGCCAGATGAATTCGCGCTGGACCAATTTGCCGCGTGCATTCGTTTTTTATATCCGCAACTGCAGCCAATTACTTTGCAGGCTTGGGATTGTTTGCCCTATGACCGCATTTCGCCCAGCGCCGATGTCATGGCCGCAAGGATGCTGGCTTTGGCGCAACTAGCGCTAGCCAAAGGACCACAGCTGTTGTTGGCAACCGTAGCGGCCGTGATGCAAAAACTGCCCAAACCGTCTGCTTTGCAAAAGCGGCATTTTGTATTGGATCCGGCCAGCAAACTGAATACCCAGGCGCTTGAGGAATATTTGCTGCATAACGGCTATCAGCGCGTGGGCACGGTGCGCGAGGTGGGCGAATTCGCCTGGCGCGGGAATTTGCTGGATTTATTCATCAATGGCCAGGAATGGCCGCTACGCATCGATTTATTCGGCGACCGGATCGAACAGATGCATAGTTTCGATCCGATTTCCCAACGTAAAAAATCAAAAATCGGCACCAGCGAAATTCATCTGGCTTCCACGCAGGAAGTTTTACTAGATGCTGGCACCATCCAAAATTTCCGCCAGGCTTATCGCCAAAATTTCGGCGCTGAGTCCATGCAGGACACGATTTACGAATCCGTCAGCCATGGTAAACGCTATGCGGGGATGGAACACTGGCTGCCGTTTTTTGACCCCGATCTTGGCACAGTATTGGATTATTTGCCGGGTGCTGTGATTGTTATAGCGCCAGGCGTGCCGTTGGCGGTGCAAGCGCGGGACGGCGAGGTGTTGGACTATTTCACCTCGCGCCAGCAATTTTTTAAATCCAGTAGCAAGCAAAAAGACGGCGGCGCTTATCGCCCGCTTCCGCCCGAATTGTTGTATCTGGACAAAGCTGCATGGGAGGCGGCCGCAATCGGCTGCGCGCAAATCGAGTGCCACACTGGCCAGGCGGCGGACGGCATACAATTACCAGTGCAGCCGATCAGCCGAGTATTGCCTCAACAATTGCAAGCCAAGGGACAGGTGTTGGCAAATTTGCCGGATATCCTGCAAGGGCTTTATCAATCGTCGCGCGAGGTGATGCTGGCGTGCTATACCGATGGCTCGCGCGAGCGTTTGCATAAAATGCTGGCCGATACCGGTATCGCTGCTGAGCGGATCGACACCTGGGCTGATTTTACTGGGACACGCTGGCGCCGTCCGGCTCTGGCCATCCTGCCGCTGGAACATGGCTTTGGGTATGGCGATTATGTCGTCATCACCGAGCAGGATTTATTAGGCGACAGACTAAGCCGCGTTGGACAGCGCGAGCGCAAGGCCGAAAATATAATCCTCGAGGCGGGCAGTCTGGCCCCCGGTGATTATGTCGTCCACAACGATCATGGTATTGGGCGGTTTACAGCGCTTGAAACGATCACGGCTGGTGGTGCGGGACATGATTGCCTGTGTCTGGAATATGCGGGCGGTGATCGGTTATTTGTGCCCGTGGAAAACATCGATGTGTTATCGCGTTATGGCTCGGACGAGGGGGCTATTGCCCTGGACAAGCTGGGCGGGGTGGGTTGGCAGTCGCGTAAAGCGCGCGTCAAACAGCGCATCGCCGAAATCGCCGAGCAATTGATCCGCATCGCCGCCGCGCGGCAAACGCGTATCGCCCCCGTGATGCCCAAGCCGCATAATTACGACACATTCTGCGCGCGCTTCCCGCATTTTGAAACCGAAGACCAGTTAAAGGCCATCGAACAGAGCATCGCCGATCTGGCGGCAGGGCGGCCGATGGACCGCTTGGTTTGCGGCGATGTTGGTTTCGGTAAAACCGAAGTGGCCTTGCGCGCCGCCTTTGTTGCCGCCAGCAGCGGGGCGCAAGTGGCCGTGGTCGTGCCCACAACCTTGCTGGCAAGGCAGCATTTTGCGAATTTCAAACGCCGTTTTGACGGCTTGCCGCTAGCCATCGCGCAATTATCGCGTTTTGTCGGGCCGCAGGAAACCCAGCAAATCAAACAAGATCTGGCCGACGGCAAGGTAAATATTGTGATCGGCACCCATGCGCTTTTGGCCAAGTCGATTCAATTCGCCAATTTAGGATTGGTCATTGTGGACGAGGAACAACATTTCGGCGTCGGGCAAAAAGAACGATTAAAAGAATTGCAGGCGGAGGTGCATATACTAACGCTTAGCGCCACGCCGATCCCGCGCACCTTGCAAATGGCGCTGACGGGGGTGCGGGACCTTAGCATTATTGCAACCCCGCCGGTGGATCGCCATGTGGTGCAAACCCATGTTATGCCCTATGATGGCATGATTATTCGCGAAGCGATTTTGCGCGAACGGCATCGCGGCGGACAATGTTTTTATGTCTGCCCCAGGATCGAAGATCTGGCCGAATTGGGCGAACAGCTGCGCGGTCTTTTGCCGGATATCCGTCTGGCGCAAGCGCATGGGCAATTGCCTGCCACCGCGTTGGAGCAAGTGATGCAGGATTTCGTGGAACAAAAATTCGATGTGTTGTTATCGACCAACATTATCGAATCGGGATTGGATATCCCATCCGCCAATACCATCATCGTGCACCGTGCGGACATGTTTGGCTTATCGCAATTGTATCAACTGCGCGGCCGGGTAGGGCGCAGTAAGCAACGCGCCTATGCGTATTTGACTATTCCGGCACGGCATGTGCCGACCGAGACCGCGCAAAAACGTCTACAAGTTATGCAGACCTTGGATCATCTGGGCGCGGGTTTCACGGTGGCCAGCCATGATATGGATATTCGCGGGGCGGGTAATTTATTGGGGGCCGAGCAATCGGGGCATGTGCGCGAAGTGGGTATCGAGCTGTATCAGCATTTATTGCAAGAAGCCGTTGCCAACACCCGCGAAGGCAAGACCACCAGTGCCGTCGATTCGCTGTTCCGTCCGCAAATCAATTTGGGAATTCCCGTATTGATCCCGGCGGAATACATAATCGATCTGCCCACGCGTATGAATTTTTATCGCCGGATCAGCGGCATCGCCAATGATGCGGAAACCCAGACCATTGCCGCCGAAATGATCGACCGTTTTGGCAACTTGCCCGCCGCCGTTGAAAATTTATTGACCGTAGTCGGGATAAAAAATGCCTGCCTACGCTTGCATATCGAGAAAATAGATGCCGGGCCAAAGGGGTTGATCATCAGCTTTTATCAAAACAAATTCACGCAGCCCGATGCGTTGGTTAAATTGATCCAACAACAGGCGGGAACCGTAAAGCTGCGCCCGGATCATAAATTGGTGATGTTGCGCGGCTTTGCCGATGATCGGGCTAAAATAACGGCAATCCGCGATTTAATTGGCAAAATGCAGCAATTGGTTGATGCTAGCGCCAAAGCGGCTTGACTTTTGTAATCCAAAAGGATACAATTTTTGCATGGCAATTAATCACACCAAACCATCGCCTGATGCTCGCTATCAGAGGCTACTTAAATTACTAAAAACAAACTTCCCAAAGGCATTGGAAGTATCCCCGCTTGCGACCTTGTCCAGCGGAATAAGTACTAAGCATGGGTTGTTATCAGATACTTCGCGCGCTAGCTTGATTGCAGGGGCCGAATTTGCCTTGAATGTCATGGTTTCGATGCGCCGAAGAATTAAAAAACCTGCGGATGTCACAATTCATCATGTGCGCGTTATCAATTCCGCGATGCGTCTTTTCGAGGCGACCAAAGTAAGTAATGATGAAATTTACCTAGACATGTCTAAAAAAGTTCAACAAATTTTTCCAGAATGGAGCAAAAATTATCAGCAGCTTCGTGATACTAATAAAAGCTTCGTTGCAAGCGCCAAGCTAATTGCGAATGCGGCTCAAAGCATTGATGATAATGACCTTGGCGATAACCCCTTGTCAAAAATAGCTGAAACAATAGAAGGCATTGTCAGATTCAAAGGGCCGAGCGAAAATAGGAAATCAAGAGTCATTACTTTGGCTAGTTCTACCTGGGGATCATTAAAATCTATTTGCGATAAAACAAGACAAGCCACAATTAGAAAAAAACAATTTGCCGATGATTACTCCACGGTTGATGTACACGGAGCGCTTTTTGCAATCAGCGAATTTTCAACTGCGATTGATGAATTCAAGAAAAAGACATTGGCGGGAAATATACCTGCTGAGCTGTTAAGAAGGTTTGCTACACCCACTACTAATGCTTGTCTCAAAGCTCGTGAGAATCGCTAGTTTCAAACTACTATAATGCAATTTATCTTATTTTTGTTAGCCTCTCAAATACCTTAGAATCAATAGGCGTATCATTACCCCGCCCATGACGACCCAAAATTGTAATTGGCTTTAAATCCAAACCTAATTGAGCCCCGATTTTATCGCCAGATAGGCTGAGACAATAAACGCCGGGATTTTGTTTTAATATTTGGCGCAACTGGTCAAATACTTTTAAAATATTTGTAGTGGGTATGGTGGCTTTGGAACAGCGAACCCATGTTCCATCCGCGTCTTTAACGGCGATGGAATAAATAACGGCGGGACTTGGCGCAGCGCTTAAACTTTTCCTGACAGTCATTTTTGTACCCTCGAATTATGCCAAGATTTTAAGTAGCATTTTCCACAAGTAAACGCGCGCTCTTCGCAGCTGCGAACGAAATCTTAACGTTTTGCTTGCCCGGCGGCGAATTTGCCGATAAACCCTATAGTCTCGATCATTGGCCATTTATCCCATTGTCCAGGAAACATTCATGAGTAAAAATAAAAAACCAAATTCCGCGCCCACGGCAAAATCCAGCAACGTCAGCACCGAAAAACTATTGAAATTTTATCGCGACATGCTGTTGATCCGCCGCTTCGAAGAAAAATCCGGCCAGCTATACGGCATGGGGTTGATCGGTGGTTTTTGCCATTTGTATATCGGCCAGGAAGCCGTGGTGGTGGGTATGCAAGATTGCCTGTTGCCGCAAGATACTGTGATTACCGCCTACCGTGATCACGGCCATATGCTGGCTTGCGGGATGGAATCGCGCGGCGTAATGGCCGAATTGACCGGCCGCATCGGCGGCTATTCCAAGGGCAAGGGCGGCTCTATGCACATGTTTTCCAAGGAAAAGGGCTTTTACGGCGGCCACGGCATTGTGGGCGCGCAGGTGCCGTTGGGCACTGGCCTGGCCTTTGCCCATCAATACCGGGGCGATGGTGGGGTGAATTTGGCCTATATGGGTGACGGCGCCGCCAACCAGGGCCAGGTGTACGAGGCATTCAATATGGCCGCATTGTGGAAGCTGCCGGTCGTATACATCATCGAAAACAACCAATATGGCATGGGCACATCCTGTGCCCGCGCGGCGGCGGGGCCGGGCTTGTACCAACGCGGTATAGGTTACGGCATCCCGGGCGAACGGGTGGATGGCATGAATGTTTTAACCGTGCGCGAAGCCGGATTAAAAGCCGTGGATCACGTTCGCAGCGGCAAGGGCCCGTATTTGTTGGAAATGATGACCTATCGGTATCGCGGCCATTCCATGTCCGATCCTGGCAAGTATCGGAGCAAGGAGGAGGTCGAAAAAATGCGTACCGAATCCGATCCCATCGAATTGCTGCGCGCGTATATGGATAAAAACAAAATCGGCACCGAAGCGGATTTCAAGAAAATCGAAACCGAGGTTAAATCCATCGTCAACGATTGCGCCGATTTCGCCCAAACCAGCCCAGAGCCGGATGCATCCGAATTATGGACGGATGTGTTGGTGGAGGCGGCATAATGAAAAATTTTAACGCGACTCAACTTAATCCTGAAGTGGAAAGTTTTTTATTAGATATTACAAATAACAATGAGGCCTCGATCAAAGCTAAGCTTATGAATGAATACAATATTGGAGATATTGTTACGATTTCTTTGCCTGCTGGCCAGTCGCTTTCATGCGAAGTTAAAATGGTTGAGTATGGAAGTGCTGGTTCAAGCGCGATTGATTTCCAAAAAATAACTTTTAAGAAAATACAATAGGAAGAGTGAATCCATGCCCATTCAAATTTTAATGCCCGCTTTATCGCCCACCATGACCGAAGGGAATTTGGCCAAATGGCACGTCAAAGAAGGCGACAAGGTCAAAGCCGGCAAAGTCATCGCCGAAATTGAAACCGACAAGGCGACGATGGAAGTCGAAGCCGTGGACGAGGGCGTGATCGGCAAGATCCTGATCCCCGCTGGGACCCAAGCCGTCAAGGTTAACGAGGCAATTGCGGTTCTATTGGAAGACGGCGAGGATGCATCCGCCATTAAAACCAACGGCAGTCATGCGCCACAAGCAACCGCACCGGCACCGAAATCCGAAATTACTATCAACACCGCCAAGCCATCGGCAGCACCTGTGACGCCGACTTTGGCCGATGTTGTTTACACCGGCCCCACCGAAATCAAAACCGTGCGCGAGGCGTTGCGCGAGGCGATGGCCGAAGAAATGCGCCGTGACAAAGATGTATTTTTGATGGGCGAAGAAGTCGCCGAATATAACGGTGCCTACAAAGTATCGCAGGGCTTGTTGGATGAATTCGGCCCCAAACGCGTCATCGACACGCCGATCACCGAACATGGTTTTGCGGGCCTCGCGGTCGGCTCCGCCTTTTTGGGCTTGAAACCTATTGTTGAATTCATGACCATGAATTTTTCGATGCAGGCGATTGACCAAATTATTAATTCCGCCGCCAAGACATTGTACATGTCTGGCGGACAATTAGGTTGCCCCATCGTGTTCCGTGGCCCCAATGGCGCGGCATCGCGCGTGGGCGCGCAGCATTCGCAATGTTTTGCCTCGTGGTATGCGCATTGCCCGGGTTTGTTAGTAGTGGCACCGTATTCCGCCGAAGACGCCAAGGGCTTGATGAAGGCCGCGATCCGCAATCCCAACCCGGTCGTAATTTTGGAAAACGAAATTATGTACGGGCAATCTTTCCTATGCCCGACCGATCCCGAATTCGTTGTGCCCATCGGCAAGGCCAAAATTGAACGCAGTGGCGAGCATGTGACCATCACCGCCTTTTCCAAAATGGTTGGCGTAGCGTTAAAAGCCGCCGAAAAATTGGCCGAAGAAGGCATTTCGGCCGAGATCGTCAATCTACGCACCCTGCGCCCCTTGGACACGGAAACCATTGTCAATTCAGTGCGCAAGACCCATCATATCGTCAGTCTGGAAGAAGGCTGGCCCTATGCCGGGATTGGTTCGGAAATTGCCGCCGTGATTATGGAGCAGGCGTTCGATGAACTGGACGCGCCCTTTACCCGCGTCACGGGCTTGGACATTCCGTTGCCCTATGCCGCGAACCTCGAGGCGATGAGTCTGCCGCAGGTGGAGAATGTAGTCGCCGCCGTAAAGTCCATTTTGAATAAATAACTCATCCCGAGTAGCGCAGGAATCTATTATGCAAGCACAACGAATCATCGCCTCACCCTTGGCCAAACGTATTGCGGCGCAAATGGGCGTAAATCTGGCGGGTATTTCTGGAACTGGCCCGCGCGGGCGCATTATCCGCCTGGATGTTGAAAATGCCGCCAAATCGGGGGCGAACAAACCCATTGCGCAGAATAAATCCTTGGTTGCGGCTAATAACGCGCCGCAATCGGGCTATACGCTGGAACCGCACAGCATGATGCGCAAGGTGATTGCAAAACGTCTGTCCGAATCCAAACAAACCGTACCGCATTTTTATTTAACCGTGGATTGCAAATTGGACGGGCTATTGGAAATGCGTGCGCGGTTGAATAAAAAATTGGAAACCGATGGCGTAAAATTATCGGTCAATGATCTGATCATTAAGGCCGTTGCCAGCGCGCTGATTAAAATTCCGAATGCCAATGTGTCGTGGAGCGATGAGGGATTATTGAAATACCACCAAGCGGATATTTCGGTCGCGGTCGCCATCCCCGGCGGTTTGATCACGCCAATCATCCGCAACGCCGAACGCAAAGGATTCAAAGAAATTTCGCTAGAAATGAAGGCATTGGCCGAACGCGCCAAGGCCGGAAAATTGCAGCCCGAAGAATATACGGGCGGTTCGTTTAGCATCTCGAATCTGGGCATGTACGGCATCCGCGATTTTGCTGCGATCATCAACCCGCCTCAGGCCGCCATTCTGGCCGTCGGGCAGGGCGATCAACGCGCAGTCGTAGTGGATGGCGAGGTGCAAGTCGCCAATATTATGACCTGTACCTTATCGGTCGATCATCGCGCCATCGACGGTGCCGTGGGTGCGGAATTCATCCAAGCCTTTAAGGGCTTTATCGAAGAGCCGTTTTTGATGATGGTGTAACCGGTGGACGGTTACGGTGAACAGTGAACAGTAACGTCATCCTGAGCGAAGCGAGGGATCCCCGGAAGGTAAAAAATGAACGAAAATAATTTCGATCTTGTTGTTGTCGGTGGCGGGCCGGGCGGGTATGTGGCCGCGATTCGCGCCAGCCAATTGAAAATGAAGGTGGCGTTGGTCGAGGCCAATCATCTGGGCGGTATTTGCCTGAACTGGGGCTGTATCCCGACCAAGGCGTTGCTACGCAGTGCCGAGGTGGCGCATTTGGTCAAGCACGCCGCCGATTTCGGCGTCAAGATAGAGGGGAATATCAGTATTGATTTGACCAAAATGGTGCAACGCTCGCGCGATGTCGCTAAAAAATTATCCGGCGGCATCGGCCATTTGCTGAAAAAAAACAAGGTTACGGTATTCGACGGTTTTGGGAAGTTGATGGGCAAGGGGCAAATCGCCGTCACCAAAGATAACAAACCCGTGGCGACCATCGCCGCCAAACATATTATTTTGGCCACGGGTGCCCGCGCTCGCGTTATTCCGGGGATGGAACCGGATGGCAAATTGATCTGGTCGTATCGCGAGGCGATGGTGCCCACATCCATGCCAAAATCCATTATCGTTGTGGGTTCGGGCGCAATCGGCATCGAATTTGCCAGTTTTTATCGCAATTTGGGCGTCGATGTAACCGTGGTTGAAATGGTGGATCGTATCCTGCCCGCCGAGGATGAGGAGATTTCCGGCCTCGCCCGCAAGCAATTTGAAAAACAAGGCATCAAAATTCTAACCGGCAGCACGGTCAAGGGCGTCAAAAAAGGCGCCAATGATGTTAC
>Ga0315901_10003893_pt1 | contig 18993 bp, 12 predicted proteins | sample LakEriMetagenome_10_FD_203761 | JGI IMG/M metagenome (GOLD analysis project Ga0315901, IMG submission 203761) | Freshwater fungal communities from buoy surface, Lake Erie, Ohio, United States - Buoy 2 MA116 | ecosystem: Environmental > Aquatic > Freshwater > Lake | place: USA: Lake Erie, Ohio...
TAGGTGCTCCCTCTGCTACCAGCAGATAAGCCTTGCCAGAGGTAGTAAATGAGGCGCTGCATTTTCCACTGCAGGTTATTGCGCCATCTAGAAGTGATGAATTACTCCACTTGCCAGTCTTAGATGACTTACTTCCTGGAATGTATGAGCTCTTAAGGCTTAGATCAGAGATAACGCCATTACCGAAACAGTCATAGGCATGTAGCTGCGCCTTTAGATCGCTGCTTCTAGCAAACTTGAATTCAGGTGCGCTCTTCTTTGCACTTGATTGAGTAACAAAGCCTTCCTCATTAACAATCTGAGTAGCACAGAGGCCACTACCAGAATCACTTATTGAATTTAGTGAGATCTGAAGTGAGCTTGGAGTGGCTGCAACAAGGTTTAGATCACTTTTGACAACAGGAGCTCCGCGATCAATTGTTACCTTTCTTGGAGGCGACCAAGGGCTCTTATTGCCCCAGATATCTATCGCCCTTAGAGAAAGTGAGTAGCTCCCCTCTGGAAGATCTTTGACATAGACAGCTCTTCTTGAAATAAAAGGATCTAGATAAGTTGGAGCAAAGTTAGAGTTAAGAGAGCTATCTATCGAAACTATCTTTTCATCAATCTGCGCTTCAAAACTAGCAATGACAGATTCTCCGTCGTCATAGCCACTTTCAATTATCTCTGCTCCTGGATATTTCCAGGTATCAATAGGGGTTACTGGAGGAGTTGGAGGAGGGTTGGTATCAGCTTTTCTGCTTATCTTCACGGTAATCTTCTGATCACTACTTGCAGCAAGCGCTTCAATAGTGATTGCTCCAGAGTAAAGCGTGGTTGATCTTCCTTGAGCAAGAGTCATTGATCCTGATGCTCTTCCTGTAGCTGAATAAACATAGGTATCAAGATTTAGCATCCAGATATCAGTTGAAACACCTAGGCCTGGCTCAAAGCCAATCCGATCATCAGGATTAGGGCTATCGATAAAGCTTGGTGATGGTGGATCAGTTCTATAGATAACTAGCCCTGGATTATAAGAAAGACCTGCCTTAGGCCTTCTATATTCAATCCAGTAAGTTGATTTCCCATCTCTAATAAATACCGCTCTTGCTCCGCCATAGATATCAGATGCGCTTAGCTCAATAGATTCATTGAGCCAGGATTGCTTCACCTCATCTTTTTCAAGAAGCCCCATCCGCCATTGATGATAAGTTGAAAGAGGTGAGGTAGTGGAAACATTTCCCATCACATCAATACTTCCGCCATATTCAACTGCCTTACAGCTCCTACTCCATGCCCCATCACTTGCTCCGCTATCACACCTTAGAAGATTTGAATGTCCTAGCCCGAGAGAGTGGCCAAGTTCATGAATGATAACAAAGGCGCTTGCAGTGTTATGCAGAACCATTACTCCACCCTTGCTATTCTCGCTTCCCACAATTGCTCGTCCGCTCCAGATACATCCAGCCTCTGGAGTTAAAATGATTAGATATCTATCTCTCCAATCAGTAAGTCCTAGCTGTCTATAGACCTCATCGCGGATAGAGTTCATAAAGCCCGTGAAATCGACTCGATCACATAACATCGAACTTGTTAGGCGTATTGGGGTCAATAGTTCTTTTCCAAGAGTAAAATTGATGCTTCGATTTCTAGAGTCTTGGCTCAGAGAAGTAAAAGATCTCCAATTAGGGGAAACTTCACTCTGAACAGCGTTAGCGATGTCTGTTAAGCTCACATCTGCAACACCTGCACCGTTCCAAGTTATTCGGGCAATGTCAACATAGCGGATATCTGAAGCTGATGCAGTTGGCATTTGGGACACGGCCAATGCAATCGAAAGAAGAATGGTGTTAAATCTCAGACTTGATAGCACCCGAATAATCTAGTACTAAACTCCTAAATCTGCTCATGCTTTACCAAGCAATGCTTTTTTTGTGGGATTGGCACTTAGAACTCCAACTCGATTGGTCAACCGCTTCAGTTCAATACCCTTCGTTGTGGCATACATAATTCCCAAAAACCCTTGACAACTGCTGCCTGAGACTGAAACAGACCCCTCGCCTGAGAAATCAACCAAGAATATCTCTCACTACTATTTCAGGAAGTAGGTAGGCTGCTTTAGTCCTAACATAATCCTAGTTTATTTCTTTTAGATTAGAGAGAGACAACTTTGCTTTGTTACTGTGCCGCACTCACACTCTTGTTATGTGAGTTTCCGCTGCCAGAAATTTTGCTCTAAACCGCTACAACTAAAGTAATAATGAAACAATGATGAAACCTGTTTACTTTCAAGGATTTCCTGTCATCAACATGTTACTTGAAGTCTTCTTCTAGACTCAACAAGTACGATAGATTACTATCAAAGGCTAGTATCTTAAACTGCAGCGCCTTAGCGTATGCAGAACGAGCCTTAACTAAGTCCCCAGATTGCTTAAGATCAATTGCATAATTCAACCAAATCAATGGGTGGCGAGGTTCCAGATTTAGCTGCCTCTCTCGAATCTCTGCTGCTCGGGACCACTCATTTGTTCTTTCAAGAATTACTGCAGACAAATCTAGGTTTCCAAAGCTATTCGGAAACCTAGTTAAGGATTTATTGGATACCGCCAATGCATCAGTCAGGTAATTGAGTTCAGAGAGTCCCCTCGTTACATAGACGAAGTGAGTCTCCATCATATTTGAGTTCTCTGAAAGTTCCATTAATGATGACCTTCTTGATTCCAAGGAATTAGGATCATTAGCAAAAGCAGGACGCTCTAAGATAGAAAGTATCTGTCGGTCAGGGCTTGACATAATCATTGACATTGAAAACAGAATTGAGGACAAAAAGATAAGAGACACTGGAAAAAAGCGCCAAGGATTCAAGTTTTTTACAATGGTTCTATTATCTTGCTTTGCAACCTCTCGATCGTGAATAATTCGGGACTTTATAGAATGCGAAAGAATCATTCCCAAAAATAAATAATTAAGCGTTGCTACGGCTATATTGTCAATGGAAATTGCAGAAGTAAGCCAGAGAAGTATTAAAATTACTGCAGTTGCTCTGCGTTGAACGCTCTCTTTTTTGTCAATAAAAACCCGGCCTGCAATAATTAGACCAAGCATCCACAAAATCAAAATTGTGCCAGAACCAACCAAACCTAAAGTCGCAAAAAGTTGAATCATGGAGTTGTGGGCATTATTCGTCGTTAGATCTACACCCGTTGCAACCGCAGCTTCAAATGGTCTGTGTAACCGGAAGAAATCCCCATAAGAATCAACTCCAACACCAAAAAGTATGTCGCTTAGCCCCATTCTAATTCCAGCTAGCCAGTAATATCCTCTCAGTTCTAGAGTGTACTGATATAAGAATGAAGAAAATGGCCCAAAGCCTAACATTCCTAAACCACTTATAAAAAGTCCAATAAATGTAATCCCTAGGTAAATAATGCTTATATTCCGTTTTTTCTCCTTCTGAGAGATATAGATAAAAGTAAATAACAGAGTTCCCAGGACGATAATGACTAAGCCCTGAATTGAATTTGTCAAGTATGTGACATAAGTCAAAGCTATGAACTGACAGATATAAATTATCTGACTCTTACTCGTCGCTCTTTGGAAAAATATAAAGTACATCGATAATGCAGCTCCAAGACCCCAACATAAACTTGCAAAATTTGTATTTCCGAATGGTCCAAATACTTGACCTGTTGTTGACCACGAAACTGGGTCAGCATCGAAACTCTGTAAGAGACCGTAAACTGAAGATATACTTATTCCCAACAAAAGTGTTTTTAGAATTGCCGTAACATTTTTCTCGCTTAAAGAGCAATGAAAAGCAAATACCCCAGTCAATAAAACTAAACTCGCAGTAGTTAGTAACCCGTTGTTTCTTCCCCATGTGCCCCATAGGGTACGTACCAGATTAGCATCCGACATTACTGCCGTTACCAAAAGAAGTCCTAAGGCAACACAAATTAACTTAAAAAGCCAGCTCTCTAAGAAATTGACCCTGTCCGCTTTTGATGAACTCAAATAAGTGCTTCTTAATATTAGTGGCAAAACCGTAACTAAAGCAATTTGTTTAGGCCAATTAACCGGATCAAGAAAGTTTAAGCTGATGAAAAATATAGGAGCAAAAAGTAGAACTGTCTCCTTGGATAGGTATCTTTTCTCTAAGTTCATGACCAGACATTATCACTCAGTCAATCAAAAACTAATTACCCACCTAGACTCTGGATAGTATTTTCCTAGAAATCTGTGTGGAAATATAGTCTGGATGCCACCTATTTAGATATTCAGGATGGTCATGAAGCGATCTGATTGCGGCTTGTCTCTTTTGAATTCCATCCCCAGTTAGGTTCTTAAAAACTTGAATTATGGAATCTGGATTAGCTTCGGCCCTCACTAAGCATGATTCTAAGAAATCTAACTCTACAAATTTTGGACCTACATAAATAGGAATTGTCCCAGCTTCAAAGCAATCGAATAACTTTTCTGATAAGGCATCTAAATCATTCTCAATTACGATAGAGGTTTGATATCTCTGCAATGTATCCATTTTATCAATGGTTACTCCACAGTAGTTCACGGGTCTGTATTGAAAATGAGAAATACTTTCGTGCCATCTTGGTATCTGATTCATGACCAGGAACTGTCTTGCAGAATATATCCGCATTCTGATCTCCTTAAGAGGAGACATATTCCAATCCGGGCCGTAAACATCTAGAGGTAAACCTCTCTTGTCCATTTCATGAATTAAAGACCTTCTTAGCCAATACATAGATCGTGAGCTATTACCAAATTTTGACGCAGCTACCATTACAGGATTTTTCAGTCTGTTATTGAACCTAAATTTCCTTGGAACCCAGGAATATGGTTGATAGACCCAATCTGGCATTTCCAGTCGCTCTGCACGCCAAGGACTCATGGAAATCACGAGGTTGTATCTCTCACGTACATTGGTTTTATACTGCTTAGGTAGCACCGCCTCAGGTTCAATTAATAGTAAAACGCGAAAGCTTCCATGGCTTATTTTAGCCTTGGTCCACTCGTTTCCAAATATTTCGATTGGAATTTCTAGTGTTGGTCGATGCCTAAGGATTATGCTCTTAACTAATTCTTCGTTCAAGACTCTATCGCCGTAAAACGTAATCTGATTCATCTCAATCTAATTTCATTCGAGAATTTTAGACCTAATACTTTTTGTCGAAAACGTGAAACTAGTCGCTCGAGAAAGACAAGATAATCAATATGTCCTAATCGCCATGTCAACGAATGTCTTTTACTCGTTCCTCGGTTCAAATTCCAAACGAGCTTGCTAACGGTTCTAGGGATTCTCTTGGAATGCACGTGTACATTTACCAATCTAGAACCTGACTTTACACACTGCACATCAATCTGTTTTTGACCTAGTTTTCTAACTTTAAATCTTTCTTTTGAAGAGAATTGAATAGTACCTGACTCAGGCCTCAAGTCATCAATACCTCTAGAAGAAAATGGAAGTCTAAGATTTCGTGCATCAGTTCCCAAGAAATACTTTCCGAAAGATTGAGCGTCATACACAAATTCATTCTGAGAGTTAAAACTCGAAGCAAGGGTCTGTGTTCGCGAAGATATCTCTGCGTATCTTCCTAATAACGTCATATCATCAGAAAAGAAATTCTGGGAGCTCAATTCCTTTATAATGAATTGACAGAAATCACTAATTGCTTCTACATCACGAATCAACATTATTGAGGCGCAGCCAATGCCTCGAGACTGCATTGGATAAGCTAAATTCCACTGTGCTGACTCAAAGCGATGTTCCAGGTCGCCTGATTGAAGAAGTACACAATCAGACTCGAGATGCACAACATTTTTCGCACCAGAATGCTCCATGTATCTAAGTAGTCCAAAGAATCTAGTAGTTGTATTGATCCAGAAATCACTATTTTTATCAGGATTATCTCGTTGTAATTCCCGAATTCCATTATAGGGATCACTTTCTTGAGAAGAAATAACATAATTATTGGCTTTTTTAATTCTTAACTTGCTCATTTCTCTATCTGAAACAATTGTGCGCTTCAACTCAGGAAACATCACAGAATTGAGTTGAATATTATTGAACAAATACCCAGGAGCCCTTCGTCCCAGCTCAACCCAAACTATTTCCACATATCCTCAATTCACTCTTACCAAATTGACAATAGCATAGTCTCAAGCACACTGTTATCATTTCCGCTGTGATTCAAGTCGAAACAATTGTCACTCTTGGAGTTCTATCTTTCAATAACGAACATTTCTTGGAGCAACTCTTTGACTCAATTGTAAATCAGGATAGTAAAGACTTTGAACTCATAATTATCGATAACAATTCTTCAGACTCCTCCTGGATTGAGATTCAGGCCTTTATGAACAGAATGAAAAATCTAAATCCAGGCATTAGGATGAGAATCTTTCGAAATCCAATTAATACTCGGTCGATTGGTGGAACTCAAGAACTATTTAGACATTGCGAAACCGAATATTTGGCAATAATTCACGGAGATGATTTGTTGGCTGATACATACGTTAGTAGAGTAAATACATTTGTACGTATGAATAGAACGGTTGACGCCTTTAATGTGGACTTGATAGAGATAGATTTTGTAGGAAGTCCAACAGGAAAAGTGCTAAAAAGTTTATGGAGTAAATTCAATAGAGTTAATAATCTCTTGGTCGCTGGCTTAAATCCGGGCCTAATGCCTGGTTCGGTGATTAGAAAGTTAAGTACAAATTCATTTTGTAGCCTTGAAGCTGCTAGTTGGTTAAATGGAAATGAAGATACTTTGCTATGGATTACGATATTGCGACAGGGTGGAATTATACGACGTTTTTCTCTTCCCATATATCATTATCGCAGACATGAAAATCAATTGACAAATGCTACTGCTTCATTCTCTCGCTCGCTTGCGTTTTGTCGAGAGTTCAATGTTCGCACTGCGCCCACTAGATTACAATCAATTATTGCTCGAAGCGAAATTAAGTTTGAGGTTCAATCAGTATTAAGGTCCGAATACTTAAGAGTTTTTCATGCAGCTGAGCAAATTCAACTTCCAAGTTTTCGAATAATTTCGATTTTAATTCGAAGGTTTGCACAGTTTTTACAGAAGTAGGGAGTTATTCTGCAATTCGCCAGTTATCTTGATTTAATTGGAGTGACTCTGAAGTCCTTTTTTTATCCATATATTTTGGGAATATAACCCTCTTGGGTGACTCCGAATTGAGTCTTGCGGCCCACCATGAAAAAGTTGAATTCGAGCAAATTATATTTTGGGCTCTGCTCAAAATCATAAACGTTTGGAGATCGCTAAGTTGAAATGCTTTACTAAATTCTAGAACATTGTATTGATGTTCAATAAGAACATTATGTAACTCCGTTATATCCCCATCAGAGAAAAGGCATACTGTGACTTGAGATGGCTGTAGCTCAAGCGTTTGGCACATCACCTTAATCTGTTTCAAATAGAAGAAGGTGTCACACACGTTATATATCTCAGGAAACTCTTGAAAATCACCTAGTCTCACGTGAACCGAAACTAAACTAGGATTTAAGATTAATCTCAATGCTCTGTTGAACTCAGAATTTATATGTTCCTTGACTAATGTCAAGCGATTTATTTCAACATCTAGAGGTGCACCTGAAATCCAGTAGCCTTGGATTTTGAATTTTTCTTGGGATGACTCAACTAAATCCGAGACTTCATCTTCAACATACACGCCAAACTTATTCCTGATTCTCTTTGGTGTTCTATTTACAATTCTATCCATATATACATCAAAAAACTGTGCTCTTGATCCTACGATTGGAATTGCAGTAAACTCCTCAAAGTTCTTTAGACTGTAAATTCTCTTTCCGTGTGAATTAAACTTGTTAGAAGCTAAGTCATACCAGCTAACGTCTAGAGCCAATTCCGCTTGAATCTTATTGCATAAATCTAGAGCTTGCCTTACTTGAAAAAGTTGATTCCCGAGTCCTCCTTTTAATCTCAAGGTTATATTCTTCATATTCAGTCAATCCGCGTAATTAGATCTTGAGCTATCTTGTAAAGTACTTTAGTATTAACATGATTATTAGCATACGATCGGGAAGAAATGAAATTCTGTCCTGATTTTAGAATCCCAGCTTGTAGCTCGTAATTGGACCTAAGTAATTCAAATGCTTCCAAAACTGACTCCACTCTTGGATTTACACAATACGCTATATCCTCAGGAAAACCCATTTCTTCAAGCATTGGCCCAACATATATGGGTATACATCCTGCGATTATTGCGTCGATTAACTTCTCTGAAATATAGTCCAATGAATTTTCGATTACTAAAGCATATTTGTAATTCTGCTGTACTTCATTTTTAACTTTGACAACTCCAAAATAATTATGAGGAACAAAGAATAAGCTACTTAAGCTATTACAAGAAGCTCTAAAGCTCATGCGAGGAAGGTCATGAATCATTCTCCGAAGAAGGGATTGCATTCGCTTCAGTTTTCCATCGCTCCAACCCGGGCCAAAAACATCAATTTGCGGTCCTAGTGCGTCTATTACTTTAGTTCTTAGACTGTAAAGTTCGTCTCGAATTAAACTTACCTTACGGCTACAGAATATAACGATCTTATCTACTCTCTCTATTTTCTTTTCTGAAGCGATGAGTTCTCCTTGTGGCCAAAAACATATCATGTCATTATCGTCTAATCGCCATTTTTCAGAAAACAAATAAACAGCCCTGAATTGTTTGCGAATTATTCGAGAAAAGTTAAGCCAATTTGATACTGAAGGCTCCCAAACAATTAGTACCTTTGTGACTTTGCTCTGCAGAAATATTCCAGGTAGAAGTCTCATTGAGATATTGTTATAAACAACTACGTTAGGTCCTTCTCTGAAACCAACAATCTGAATTCCTTTAAGATAAAATACCTCAAAGAATTTTGCCCAGGGACCAACCTTCTCGAGCTTAAAGTCACTTCCACCATGGTGAGCAAGGATTGCTAATCTAGTTTCATTCATAAGATGAATCGTAGGGCATCTAGAATTCCTAAAGCAGAGTGTCTCCTTCGTTTCTGCAAGATAGGTGAAAGAAGGAACCCTACGACTAGAACAATACTATGGAGAATCAATCTATTCCGAGGAAAAGAAGTTGGGAAAATACTTTGAAAGCGAGATCTATTTATAACCCAGTTTCTATATTGACTTCTATCATTTTCCCGTTCGATTGGGCTTATCAAGTGATCGAAGATTAGATCTGAGTTGACACAAAGTTTTTTTTGTCGCAGGTGCTTTACCCGGTGGCTAAAAATTACATCCTCAAAAATTGAATTTCCTTCAAAGTCTTTTTCAAAGAAGATATTTGATATATCAGAATATCGCCAAAGTGAGCAGCCAATGAGCCAATCTGCCGACTTAACTAAACCTTGACCAGGTTTAACGGGAATATTGACACATGCTTTAGTTATTCTTCCCTGAATGCCTGTAATGCCGATTAAGTTTGTAATTATCTTCTCGCTCTTGTAGTAATTTTCAAGCCCGGCAATGCCAGAAACACCGGCTAATTCTGAGTCTTCAATTAGGTTGTCAACCAATATTTCAAGGTAGTGAGTTGGTAAAAGCACGTCATCATCAACAAATGCTATAAATTGAAGATTCTTTTCATTATCCCAAATCCAATCCATGCCAATATTTCTTTGCATTGCAGCAGATCTCGATGTCGTATGAATATATATATAGTTCTCTATTTTAGGCCTAAATTCCTCGCTAAATCTAGAATCGCTTGAGTCAACTACTATGACAACTACTGGCTGTAGACTTTGTTCTGCTAAGCATTCAAGCACAGAGCTAAGCTCATTTGGACGATTCCTCGTAGGAATAATTACAGCAACACTCTGTCTTGATTCTTCTACGAAGCTTTTCATATACGAAGTCTATACGGGTCATTCCCCTTTATGAAAGGGTAGAATCAGCACATGGATTACATGAGAAATTCAATTAGTGGCGAAACAATTCCTCTAGTAATGAAGTGCCTCAAACTCTTGAGCAAAAAAGATAGAATTAAGTTCTTCTTGATTTCCGGTATCCAAATGACCCTAGTAATTCTAGATCTTTTGGGAGTGCTCATTCTTGGCATAATTGCGGCCATCGGTGTTAGTGCAGTTCGTGGAGAGTCTTATGCAGGTTGGATATCAGAATTACTTGTGAGAGTAGGACTGTTGGATCAAACGCCTCAGAATACAGCCTTAATATTAGGACTAGTTGCCGGTATTGCCTTAATTGCAAAATCAGTTTTTTCTTTTTTTCTGAGTTTCAAGATACTTTCTTTTCTCTCTAATAGAGAAGCACAAATCGCATCCTCTCTCTCACGCAGCATGCTCTCAACTCCGCTAGTAAAACTAAATAGATATGCGACGCCAGAATTTCAATTTGCAATAACCTCTGGTGCGAATTTTGTTACCGTGGGCGTTCTTGGGCAAGCGGCCACAATATTGTCAGAAGTTATCCTTCAGTTAGTAATGCTTACCACTTTATTTGTCTACTCTCCGCAAGTTATGTTGAGTTCACTGGCTTTCTTCGGGTCACTTTTTTTAATTTTAAATTACTACCTGGGAAACCGGGCGTCTTTTTTAGGACAAGAGATAGCTAATGTTTCAGTCGATAGCCATAGAGAAATTGCTGATGCTATCGGAAGCTACCGAGAAATCGTGGTTCTTCAAAGGCGTGATTTCTTTGTCCGTAAAATAGCAAAACTTCGACTCACTCTGGCTGAGAAGGGAATCAGGCAGGCATTGCTTAGTCAGATATCAAAGTATGTATTCGAAGTAAGTACCGTTATTGCCGGCGCTGGTATTGCAGGCTTTGCATTTTTCACCAGTAATGCAATTGATGCTGTTGAGCTCATCACTGTGTTGCTCGCTGCTTCATCAAGAATTGTGCCCTCGTTGATGAAGCTTCAAATGGGATGGGTCGGCCTGAGAGGAGCGATTGGTGGAAGTACTAGGTTTTTCACCATATACGAGGATGTACTTAATGAGGATTTTGAGGAGAAAGTAACTCATAAATTATATGAGAATTCTAAGCCAACAGCACGGAACTGTATTTCACTTAACAACGTGTCATTCATATACCCGGGTGAAAAGCAAAAATTGGCAGTAGATGGTGTTTCTCTAACTATTCCTAACCGTGGACTTGTTGCCTTAGTCGGACCTTCCGGTTCTGGAAAGTCCACACTTGTAGATTTAATATTGGGTGTTCACTCCGCCAGTTCAGGAACAGTTAGCTACTCTTTTTCGAATAGTAGAGGTTCCTCAATACACGGAGTGCGATTTGCATACGTACCGCAAGATGTCTACCTAGTCTCTGGAAGTTTAATCCAGAACGTATGCTTCGGAATACCTGAAATGGATTGGGATTTAGAAAAGGCCTCAAGATGCCTCCTAGATGTTGGTCTGGATGATCTCATGATGGAGAGTGACGCTGGACTTTATCGAAGAATACGAGAGAGAGGTATTGGTTTATCTGGCGGACAGAAACAAAGATTGGGTATCGCTCGGGCTCTATATGCAGAACCTGAGGTCCTGGTTTTAGACGAAGCGACTAGTTCTCTAGATGCGGAGTCTGAGTCAAAGATTTCTCAAATAATCGATAATAAGGCGCAGGCTGCAACAGTTATTGTCATAGCACATAGATTATCCACCGTAATTCGTGCTAGCCAAATATCTTACTTAGAGAATGGCAAATTAATTGCAACTGGGACCTTCAATCAATTGAGAATACTAGTTCCTAATTTCGATCGGCAAGCAGAATTAATGGGAATCCAAAAGGAATGAGAGTTTTACATATCATCGCAAGATTTAATGTAGGAGGTACGGCAACCTGGATTACCAATCTATCTGAAGAATTAGTACGAATGGGCCATGAAGTTCACCTACTAGCTGGCGAGGTAGAAAGCAACGAGAAAGAGGATGAGAGATTTTCTGTTTTAGGTGGAATTCGGATTAAAGGGCTATCTAGACGTGTATCAATGTTTAGTGACTTAAATTCCATTTTTGAAATTCGCAAACAGATTCGAGCTATAAAGCCAGATGTGATTAATACTCACACTGCTAAAGCAGGGGTTGTAGGCCGTATCGCAAATTTATTGCTTTTCTCAAGAAAAGCCCCAATTGTTCACACAGTCCATGGACATCTTCTCACTGGATATTTTTCAAAAAGAAAAGTTAAAGTAATCATCATAATTGAAAGAGTCATGGCTAAATTCACCGATTTAATTCTATTTGCTGGCCTTAAAGTTGCAGAAGATTGCCTTGCAGTAGGAATTGGAGATCCCAATCATATGGGGATTGTTAGACCCGGTTTAAAGCCGATTAGCTTTGCACCTCGGAGTTCACTTCGATTCACCTACGCTATAAAAGAGGATGAGATGGTTGTAGGTTGGTTAGCACGATTCACTCAAGTAAAGAGACCTGACTTGGTTATCGCCCTCGCCGAAAGATTTCCAAATGTAAGTTTCTTACTTGGTGGAGACGGAGAATTGCTCGGTGAAATGACGTTACGCGCACCTCGGAATTGTAAATTCCTAGGATGGGTCGAGCCACAGAGTTTCTGGAGTGCTTGTGACCTTGCCTTACTCACTTCAGAAAATGAGGCAGTACCTATATCCCTGATAGAGGCTCAAATGTCTGGACTGCCAGCATTAGCAACAAACGCTGGATCGACATCCGAGGTAGTCATCCCTAGCTTTACTGGCTGGATTGTAGATGTGTCAATCGAGTCACTTTCGAAAGGGTTAAGTCTTGTGATTGAGTCTAAAGACCTTAATACTTTTGGCCAGAATGCAAAAAGTTACTCGTCAGAGATGTTTTCAATCGAGAAACATGCCAGTGACCACTTGCGCTACTATGAAATCGCAAAAGGTGAAACCAGAATTTCATGAGAACTCCAATTTCAGCCTTAGTTCCAATAAAGAATGGTGAACAGTGGCTAACTGGTTTCGCCACCTACATTAGGTCTGAGTTGAATAGCAAAGATGAAATAATCCTAATCGATGATGGCTCTTCTGATAATACTTCAAATCTACTAAAGGAGCTGAATTTCGGGTTTTGTTCAACCTTAAATCTAACAAACGATGGAAGTGGTCTGGTTTCCGCGCTGAACCTTGGAATAAAAAAAGCAAGTAACGATTGGATAGCAAGATTTGATATTGATGATCAGTATGTACTAGGACGCCTGAATGCCCAATCAGAACTCGTCGACGAAAAAACAGTTCTAGTTTTTTCAGACTACTCTGTTGAGGGAAATGGAAAAGTTCATTTGGGAACTATTCCATCCGCAGTCTTTGACCTTCCGATGAAGTTATCTCTTTTCTCATCACAAAGAACTGCTCATCCTGTCGCTCTTATGCGGAGAGAGACCGCTCAAGCCGCAGGAGGATACTTTTTGAATGACTTTCCGGCTGAGGACTTAGGTTTATGGCGCCGCATGGCAAATCTTGGAGAGATTAAATCTGTTCCTCGTACTCTTCTAAAGTATAATCTGAGACTCGAATCGATTTCAGGTTCACGCTATTCAGAGATAAAAAGCGTCACTCCGACAGTCATAAAGCGCTACCCTATAAATTTTGAGCGATCAGTTTTCAACTATAGACAGATAAAAACTACGCTCAATTTATATACAGGGCTGGACAAATCTAATGAGAGAAAGTGTCTTTTCTTAGTTGATTTATTCCGCTTAGGAGTTAGGGACAAAACTTTTAAAATTGGCCTACTCCGTGTCTTTTACATAATCGTCTCACATATTATCCGCCCAAAGATAATCTTTGCCATCTTTAAGCTATTAATCGATCAACGGAATCGAAAGCTGTATCGGCGTTCTAGACCTGTCTAACAAAATCATAATCAAAATACTTGCCAGTGCAATCATAAATTTGTGTAGAACTCTCTTCCCAGTCTTCCATCTTGAAGCCTCCGCAATCTTGCACCAAGATGACGATTTCGTATGATGTCAAATCCCCCTGTGAGTTCTTGCCATCAAATGTACTTATAAATGGGTCAAACCAATCAACAATTCGGACTAGGCTCTTTAATTCATTATAGATTTTTACCCCAGAAGATTCACGTATGTCTGAACTACCCGCCTTGTACCCAATTCCAACCACCAAAACACTTAAAGGCTTAGAGCCATGCTTTTCAAGAATTGAACTAACTATTTTTTTTGGACGATTCGAATTAAGTTCCTGCGCAAGCTTCACAAGAGGAAGCTCTACTCCAAATTGCTCGGCCCTCCAAGCTAAATACATCGGATCTACGGGAATGCAGTGGCCACCAACCCCTGCCCCTGGCATGAATGCCAGGAATCCGTAGGGCTTGCTAGAAGCTGCATTAACAACCTCTAGGGCATCGATTCCTATTGGCCGAGTGAACTCTGCAATTTGGTTTATTAAGGCAATATTTACCTGACGAAAGGTGTTCTCCAATAGCTTGGCAGTTTCAGCTACCTCTGGAGAAGATACAGTTATTACCTCGCTACAGAAACTCTCATAAAATTGACGCGCTATGTCGGTAGATTTCTGATTGGTTCCACCAATCAGTCTCGGAGTGTTGGTGATATTCCACTTTGCATTTCCAGGATCAACTCTCTCCGGAGCACTAACAAAATATAGATCTCTAACGCCAGACTTTTTGTTGATCGTAGGCTCAATAAGCTCTCGCACTGTTCCTGGAAAACTTGTTGACTCATTAACAATTAAGGTCCCTGGCTTTACTAAATCAGCAACCTGATTAACACAACCGACCAGGGGCTCTAGATTTGGCGCACCAAACTCATCAATTGGAGTTGGTACGCAGATGATAACAATTTCGGCTGAAGTTATAGACTGAAAATTTCCATCAAATTTTAAACCATTTTGTAGGCATGAAGAGAGCTGCTCATCCGAGATGTCTTCAATCGTACTCCTGCCACTTGCTAGTTGACTAAGTCGATTTAAATCTACCTCAATTCCAGTGACAGAGTGTCCAGCTCTAATGGCGGCGATAGAGAGTGGTAAACCAACATAGCCTTGTCCAACAATCGAGACTTTAAAACTCTTTCCCATAAGAACAATCTACACAATGTATCTAGTTTTACCCCTTAAATAAACGAGACCCCACCCGAAGGTGGGGTCTCATCTACTTTTAGAAGTTTAGGCTGAAATTACGCCTTTACCTTCTTTGCAATCTTGGCAACTGTGTTAGCCAAGGTTGTGATCTGAGCCTTCAAAGCAGCCATCAATGTGGCAACCTGAGTAGCAAGCTCTTCAACAGCAGCGGTTGCTGCATCAGCGGCATCGCGTGCTTCTTCAGCGGCAACAGTAGCTGCATCTGCTGCTTCAGCAGCGAGATTTGCAGCATCAGTTGCTGCGTTAGCAGCATCGATTGCTTCAGCGGCAGCATCAGTTGCTGCTTCAGCAGCAGTCACTGCAGCACTTTGTCCAGTGATTGTGACAGCTGTTGTAACTGTTTCAACCTTTGCTGGGCGTGCTGAACCCTTGCTGGTTAGAGCGAGAGTTGAAGTATTGCCTGCTGTTATTTTCAGAGTAAGTGTTCCGGTTCCAGCAGAATCGCCGGAAACTTCAACAACAACCTTACCTGCTGCATCAGTTGAACCTGTTGCAGAGCTAACGCCGTTAACCGAAGTAACTCGTCCAGCGGTTCCAACGTAAGTGATTGTAACTGTTGCAGCCTCTACAGCATTGCCGTAGATATCTGTGACAGTTGCAGTTACGCGCTTGGACTCTCCAACGGCCATTGATGCAGTTGCTGCATCAATAGCGATTGCTCGTGAAGAGCCTGCGAGGATGGTCGCACTACTTGTACCTGACTTTCCGCCAGATTGGGCGGTGATAGTTGCAGTACCAGCTGTGTAACCATAGAAGGTAGCTGTAGCAACACCAGCAGTGTCGGTGTACTTAGTTACAGCATTTGAGGTCGTGTTGTAGTAAGTCTCAGCGTCACCGGTGAACACAACTGGATAACCAGAGAGTGCTAAACCGCTAGCATCAAGAACAGTTGCTGTGAAGAGGACTCCACCATCAACTGCGACTCCAGCAGCAGCACTGTTGTTAATCAACGTAAGTGTTGTTGCTGTTAGAGCAGTTACATAAGTGAATGCCTTGGTTACGGCAGTAGTGTATGTACCAGCAGATCCAAGTGCAGCACGAACCGATACCGTGTCAGTCAACGATGTTGTTGATGTTGACGCATCTGTCCATGTATGTGTCGCAATACCATCCGCGTTAGCAATCACTGTCTCATTTGCCAGAGTTGCATTACGGCCAGTGCGAGAGAAGATAACAGAAGCGCCATTTGCAGGGCTATCATATTGATCTGTGACAGTTGCAGTTACAGTGGATGTTCCACCGACGGCAACTTTGCCTGATTCAGACAATGCCACTGTTCCAACACTTGTAGCTACCTGTGGAGCTTCATAAATGAAGGTTGCTGTCATAGTTGTAGTTGCAGCATCCTTCCAAGTTACCTTGAATCTCTGACCAGCTGATGGGCTAGTCGTAGTAAAGGTAATGGTTGTCTGAGTTTCAGTTGTTGTAGTTGCGTTAAACGATCCAACTGTAATACCAGCAGGTGTCACAGATGTTGTAGAAACCGCAGCTACTGTGTACGGCAACGAACCTGCCGCAGACATCTGAAGGGTTAAAGGAATTGAAGTGCGTGCCGTGCTTACATGGAACGTCGCAGAAGCAGTGTTTACTGTTCCAGCAACGCCGTTAGCAGGGGCAGCATATGTTCCAGATTTGTCTGGTGAAACTCCTGAAGCTGAGTAGACACCACTAGCAACCTTCTTGATTCCAAATCCGGCAGCTGTAGTAGTCGCGCTAGATCCAAAACCATAACCTGAGGCATAAGCCTGTGATGTTGTGGTTTGGGTAAACGATGCAGAAGTCATGCCAGAAAGTAATCCGGCACCAGCAACTGTGACAGTTGTTGTTCCAGCACCAGTTGTATTCACGTTAAACGAGAATGCACCGGTTGCCGTCATAGTTTCAGATGTGGCCAATCCACGAACACCATGCGGATTTGAAGCAGTGTTACCACGCAATGTAATCGCACCATCTGCAAACATCGCATTTACACCGATTTGCGCGCGGTTAGATGCTGTGGATGGACCAGTGAATTTACTTGCCAGAGATACCTGTCTTGCCGCCACTGTAGTGTTCGCTAACTGAGCAGCAGAAACACCTGCGGTGCCGTCAACGCCACCATAGTTAGCTCCGTCAGCAAAAGATGTCTTTGCGACAGCATTACCAAGTGACTTGCCGCTTACAAGGTTGACAACAGTTGAGTCTGATGTTCCAGTTGTAGCTGTAACAGTAAACGAATCAGTTGAACCATTTAGCAGAGTTGTTACTCCAGCTGAGTCTTTAGGGGTTGCAGTGAATGTAGATGTTTCACCAGAACCAACGCTTGCAGAAGCTGCTGAAAGCGTGAAAGATGTTGGAGCTCCAGCAATTGTACAAGCTACGGTAGTTGTGTAGTCGCCAACTGCCGGGGCTGTCAAACCACCAGCTCCAGCTATACCATCTAGGTCTGCCCAGACTAGGTAAGTAATTGTTCCTCCAACAAATGAACCTGTTGCAGTCACAGTTTCAGCAGCCAGCGGAATTGCAAAATTCGCTGTTCCTGTCTCTGTGCCAGTAGAGGCAACATCGGTTTGAAGTGTATAAGTTGTTCCGGCAGGAACAGTTCTTGCAGTTTGAACTGCACGAATAACAGTCGTCGAATCGCCAGCATCATCCAAAGTTGCAAGAATGACACCACCGATTGCTTCACGAGCAACGCAAGACGCCGAAATGGCCGTGTTTGCCGCTGCATTTGAAGCTGGAGCTGCAACAACGGACATAAGTCCGCCGAACAATCCCACTACTGCTGTTTGCGCAATGCGCTTCAGCAGAGATGTCTTTGTAGACATTGATTTCCTTTCATTAGTCGTAAATGAGACGTTCCCATCTACGGCTGGCAAAGAGAGACTCTTTACCTTGTGATGCAATGCACGTGCTACTGCACCACATTCTCTGCCGTGTATCCGGACGCGGCGGAGAAACTTAACTGGAGAGTTCATTACTTAACTCCCTTTTCAACTACATAAACTGCTTGAGATAAAATTTGGGTTTTTCCTGGGTTCAGCACCAGGCGAGTTATTACCTGCCGTGGGGCTGTGAGTAGATCCCGGCCTGAAGCACTCGCTGGGATCACAACTGGGGTTTCAACCTCAGATTCTACTTTAATAATGGCTGTGACGAGGTAATCCCCGCTGAGCATACGCTCAGAATTTAGGTAGGTGAGCTTGGTTACTAGGGGGACCCAGGCTCCATCCTTGCCATAGGAGATTGAGGGTAGGTAGCTAAAGCCTTGAGAATCACTAACTAGCTGCTGGGAGATGAAGATGTTAGCTGCCCCAGTATCAGTCTTAGCGACCTGGGAGAGGCTGAGCTCTGTCTCTGAGAGAACTGGAGGACGGCTAGTTATATAGAGAGAACCTAGCGCTCCAGATGAGTCAGTCACGGTAAATCCAGTAGGGACTCCAGCCTTATCAAGACCGGTAAAGCTAAAACTAGTTGCCTTGGCGTTTTGGGCAGCAGCTTGCGCTTTAGCAATTGCAGCTGCAGTAATTGAAGGAGTTGCTGACGCTTCAACAGATGGGACATCTACTACTTCAACTGGAGTTGAAACATTATTTTCCTGAAGTGTTATAACAGGAAGCTCACTATCAGTTGGCATTGCATTAAATCCAAGGAAGGCAAAGAAAACTAGAATAAGTGAAAGGGCTGCCTTACTTGATTTCTTAGCAATCTGCGCTGCTTTTTTGTATGTTATTGAGAGCATATCTAGAGCAGTTAAACCGCGCTCTTTGTCAACAATTAGCTCGCTCATTACCCTGCGCAGAGATGCTCTTGCTCTTGAGACAGTATGTCTAACAGCAGATTCTTTAATACCAAGCTCTGCTGCAATTTCTGCAGTTGATCTTCCTTCCATCTCCC
>Ga0315901_10003895_pt1 | contig 18991 bp, 9 predicted proteins | sample LakEriMetagenome_10_FD_203761 | JGI IMG/M metagenome (GOLD analysis project Ga0315901, IMG submission 203761) | Freshwater fungal communities from buoy surface, Lake Erie, Ohio, United States - Buoy 2 MA116 | ecosystem: Environmental > Aquatic > Freshwater > Lake | place: USA: Lake Erie, Ohio...
TCCAAGCTGTCGGACGAGCAGGCCCAGACCATCAAGATGAACGCGATCACCGAGTGGTCGGCGTTGCCAGCCACCGAGATGTTCCTGCGTGACAACCGCAACGACAGCGACTTTTCGGCGTTCATGTCGATCTGGTTTTTCGAGGAGCAAAAGCATTCGCTGGTGCTGATCGAGTACCTGCGCCGCTTTCGGCCCGACCTGATGCCCACCGAGCAGGAGCTGCATGAGGTGCGCTTCGAGTTCGAGCCTGCGCCCGCGTTGGAAACCCTGATGCTGCACTTTTGCGGAGAGATCCGCCTGAACCACTGGTACCGCCGCGCCAGCCAGTGGCACACCGAGCCGGTGATCAAACACATTTACAACACGCTGAGCCAGGATGAGGCGCGCCACGGTGGCGCCTACCTGCGCTATATGAAGCGTGCCATCCAGAACTGCGGCAATGAGGCGCGTGCGGCTTTCGCCAAGATCGGTGTGCTGATGGCCAGTGCCCGGCGCACGGCGCAGGCCTTGCACCCGACCAATCTGCATGTGAACAAGAACCTGTTCCCGCGCGACACCATCCAAAGCCGCCTGCCGGATCCGAAATGGCTGGAGCATTGGCTGGACAAGCAGATCCACTTCGACGCGGTGTGGGAAAGCAAGGTGGTCGAGCGCATCCTGCACAACATGAGTCTGCTCATGGAGCGCAGCTTCCAGAGCGTGCAAGAGCTCAATCGCTATCGCAAAGAGATGGCGGCGCTGCTCGGACAGACCGAGCCGACTCAGCCCGCTGCGGCTTGAGTTTCAAGGGATCACTTCGTTTTTTTCCGACTTGGTGGGGGCGTTTGCCTCCGACTCGGCGCGTGGTGCGGGGCGGGCGGGGGGTGTGGGCCCGGGGGCTTCAACTGCGCAGGCCCTTCGGGCTCCCTTGCGGTGCTCGCGCCAGGCGGGAAGCGCGCGAACTCGCCTTCGGCTCAAATGGTGTGCCCCCACGTTCGCCCACTGCGTGTGGCTCTCTTCCCCCCGAGGGGGCCTTCGCGCCTTGGGGCGGCCCGGCGGCGCTCATGCGCGCTTCTTTTTCCGCCTGTCCCTGCGCTCCTCAGCTGCGCACAGGCGCCCCCGGACCCACATCCCCCACCCACCCCACACCACGCGCTTCGCGCGCGGAAGTCTTGTCGCCGGCTCGGTAACTTCCGGCGCGAAATCCAGACGTGATGCAGCCGGAGTCCCTGCGGCGAGCGCTCCGGCGCGAAGCCATTACGCGTTGCGTGCGTGATGCGCGGGTGGGGGCGGTAGGCGGAGGGCCCCGTGGGGCCGCGCGCGAAGGCGCTGCGGACCGTCGGGAGGAGCCTGCCGCTCCCACCCGTGCAGCGCGCCCGGTCGGAGAAAAACTTGGAGAGAACTCCGGAGAAAAACCCGGGCCCGCGACCCTACGTTGCACCTACTCCGAGACAGATGAAGAGCGCGCATCCCCACGCCCCAGCCGTCGCAGCACCCACTGACCCAAGTCGTCGATGTAGGTGAACACCACCGGGATCACCAACAGGCTCAACACCGTCGACGTGATCAAGCCGCCGATCACTGCGATCGACATCGGTGAGCGAAAACTCGGATCGGCTGCGCCCCACCCGATGGCAATCGGCAACATGCCCGCACCCATCGCGATGGTGGTCATGATGATGGGCCGCGCGCGCTTGTGGCAGGCATCGAGCAAGGCATCGAAGCGGCTCATGCCGTGATCGCGCCGCGCCACGATGGCGTATTCGACCAGCAAGATGGAGTTCTTGGTGGCGATCCCCATGAGCATGATCAACCCGATCAGCGAGGGCATCGAGAAAGATTTCTGCGCCAGCAGCAGGCCCACGAAGGCGCCGCCCAGCGACAGCGGCAGGGCCGCCAGGATGGTGACCGGGTGCAGGAAGCCCTTGAACAACAGCACCAGCACGATGTAGATGCACAACACGCCCGTGAGCATGGCCAGACCAAAGCTCGCGAACAGCTCGCCCATCACCTCGGCATCGCCCACTTCCACCACCTTCACACCCGGCGGCAACTGGCGGATGGCGGGCAGCTGCTGCACCTGCGACACCACATCGCCCAGGGGCAGACCGGACAGCTCGATCTCGAAGTTGATGTTGCGTGAGCGGTCGTAGCGGTCGATCACCGCCGGCCCGCCGGCCATCTCGAGCGTCGCCACCTGCCCCAGCATGACGGGCCCGCGCGTGCCGGGCACCGAAAGGCGTTCAAGCACCGACAGGTCCTGGCGCGCCGCCGCGTCGAGCTTGACCACGATGGGCACCTGGCGTTGCGAGAGGTTCAACTTGGGCAGTTGCGCGTCGTAGTCGCCCAGCGTGGCCACGCGCAGCGTCTCGCCGATGGCGGCACTGGTGACACCGAGGTCGGCGGCGCGCGCGAAATCAGGGCGCACCGCGATCTCGGGTCGGATCAGGCTGGCGGTGGAGGCCACGCTGCCCAGGCCGGGGATGGTGCGCAGGTCTTTCTCGACGGCCAGTGCGGCGGCGGACAGCGCCTGCGGGTCTTCGCCGGTCAGCACCAACACGTATTTCTCGCCCGAGCCGCCTAGGCCCACCTTGCTGCGCACGCCGGGGACGGCTTCGAGCGCGCTGCGGATCTGGTTTTCAATGCCTTGCTTGCGCGGACGCTCACCCCGATCGGCCAGCAAGATCGTGAGCGTGGCCTTGCGCACTTCGGCCGCACCGGAGGCGGCAAAGGGATCCGAGCCTGCGCTGCCCCCACCAATGGTGGTGTAGATGCTTTTCACATGCGGCACCTGCGCGATGCGTTGGCGCGCATGCTCGGCGGCCTCGCGCGTTTGCACCAGCGTCGCGCCAGGGGGCAGCTCCAGATAGACCTGCGTCTGCGAGTTGTCGTCGGGCGGGATGAAGCCTGTGGGCAGCAGCGGGATCAGCGCGATCGAGCCGACAAAGAACAAGGTGGACAACACCATCGTGACCATCCGATGCTGCATGCACCAGCGCGCCATCACCATATAGCGCTGCAACCAACGCGGCTCGACCTCGGCGGTGACGATGGGTTTGAGCAGATAGGCCGACATCATGGGCGTGAGCACGCGCGCCACCACCAGCGAGGCGAACACCGCCAGGGCCGCCGTCCACCCAAACTGCTTGAAGAATTTGCCGGCGATGCCACTCATGAACGCCGTGGGCAGAAACACCGCGACCAGCGTGAAGGTGGTGGCGATCACCGCCAGGCCGATTTCGTCGGCGGCCTCCATTGCGGCCTGGTAGGGGGTCTTTCCCATGCGCAGGTGGCGCACGATGTTTTCGACCTCGACGATCGCGTCGTCCACCAGGATGCCGATCACCAGCGACAGCGCCAGCAGCGTCACCACATTGATCGAGAAGCCCAGAACGTACATGCCCAGGAAAGCGGGGATCACTGACAGCGGCAAGGCCACCGCCGACACAAAGGTGGCGCGCCAATCGCGCAAGAACAGGCCCACCACCAGCACCGCCAGCAGTGCGCCTTCATAGAGCAATATCAACGAGCCTTCGTACTCCTCTTGCACCGGGGAGACGAAGTCGAAGGCCTGCGTGAGCTCGATGTCGGGGTGGGCGGCGCGCAGCGCGTCGAGCGCGCGGCGCACACCGGCGCCGACTTCGACTTCGCTCTCGCCGCGGCTGCGGGCCACTTCGAATCCGACCACCGGCTTGCCATCGAGCAAGGCTGCCGATCGCGGCTCGGCCCAGGTGTCGCTGATCGTGGCGACATCCTGCAGGCGCACGCTGCGGCCGCCGCCGGCCAGGGGAATCTCGATCAGCCCGATCTCGCGCGCAGTCTTGACGGTGGCCAGTGTGCGCACCGGCTGCTCGCTGCCGCCCAGGTCGGTGCGCCCGCCCGCGCCTTCCTGTTGCACCTGCCGCAGCTGGCGCGAGACCTCGGCGGCGGTGAGGCCCAGGGCCTGCAGGCGCTGCGGATCGAGCGCCACGCGGATCTCGCGCGTCACACCGCCCACGCGGGTGACCGCGCCCACGCCCTTGACGGCGAGCAGCTTGCGCGAGACTTCGTTGTCGACAAACCAGGACAGGGCCTCGTCGTCCATCGCCGGGGCCGTGGCGCCTGCGCGGGGCACCGAACGCAGTGTGTAGGCCAGTACCGGTTGGCCGGCCAGATTGAGCTTGGTGATGGCGGGGTCGCGCAGATCTGCGGGCAGGTCGGCGCGGATGCCGGCCACGGCCGAACGCACATCGTCCACCGCTTCTTGCACCGGCTTTTCCAGGCGGAATTCAGCGGTGATGGTGGCCGCGCCGTCTTGCACCTTGGTCGTGATGTGCTTGAGCCCTTGCAGGCTGGCCAGGCTGTTCTCGATCTTGCGCGCGACGTCGGTTTCCATCTGCGACGGCGAGGCACCGGGTAGCGTGGCGCTGATGCTGACGGTGGGCAGGTCCAGGTCGGGGAAGTTCTGTACCTTCATCGCGCGGAAGGACAGCAGACCCGCGAAGGTCAGCAGCACGAACAGCATCACGGCCGGAATCGGGTTGCGAATCGACCAGGCGGAGACGTTGATCATCGCGACGTGCTCCGGGGCTTACTTGGCAGGGACGGTTGCAGGGACGACGCGCACCAGGTCGCCCTCGTTCAGGAAGCTGCCGCCCGAGGCGACGATGCGCGCATCGGCCGGCAGGCCCGCGCTGATCTCGACGCGATCGGCCACCACGCGTCCCGTCTGCACCTTCACGGCGTTCACCCGGTTGTCGGGGTTCAGGCGCATCACGTAGCTAAAGCCCTCGCGCACCACCACCGCCGACTGCGGCACGGTCATGGCGGGGGCTGCGCCCAGCGCGAACTCGCCGTGCGCGAACATGCCGGGCAGGGCGGGCGCGGCGTTGCCCGCCACCGGCGTCACATCAACGTAGACGAGGGCGGTGCGCGTTTGGGGATCGACGGTCGGACCCACCATGCGCACGCGCCCTTGCAGCTTCGCGCCGCTGGCAGTGGTCAGGGTGGCCGACGTGCCGGGAACGACGCGCGCGAGCTCGGCGCTCGTGACTTCGGCACGCCACTCCAGGCGCCCCTGGCGGATCAGGCGAAAGAGTTCGGTGCCGCTACCGACCACGGCACCCACCGTGGCCTGACGTGCCGACACGATGCCGTCGTCCGGCGCGAGCACCTGGCTTTGCGCTAGCCGCGCCTGCTGCACCTGCGACTGCGCCCTTGCCGCCTGCAGGCGGGCCTGCGCGGTCTTGTCGGCGGTGAGGTACTGGTTGATCTGCGAGGCGGAGAGCGCGCCGCTGGCTTGCAGGGTGCGCGCGCGTTCGGCGTTGGCGGCGGCCTCGGCTGCAGCGGCTTCGGCCTCTGCCACTGTGGCGCGCGCCTGCGCCGCTTCCGCGCTCAGGGTGTCGGTGGCGAAGACGGCCAGTACCTGTCCCTTGCGCACACGCTCGCCCACGTTGACCCGCACCTCGGCCAGGCGCTGTCCGCCCGCTTCGGCGCCGATGCTGGCCTCTTGCCAGGCGGCGAGGTTGCCGTTGGCGGCCAGGGTCTGGCCCAGGCGGGTGGTTTGCGGTGAAACCACCGCCACGCTCAGAGCGGGCTTGGGGCCGCTGGCCGCGGGCTTGTCCTGCGCGGTGCTCAAGCCAGCGGCCACGCACAGGGCCGTGACGCACAGCACGGCCAGGGTGCTGCGCAGGGTGTGGGGGCGTGCTGTCGTCGGATGCATGGTTTTGTGAGAGCTCAGGGGTCGCAGGGGGGGTGCGCTCAGGGCGGCGTGCCCATGGTGGTCTGCCCTTGCCAGCCGCCGCCCGCAGCGCGGTAAAGGCTGATCCAGGCGTTGTGCAATTCGCGTTGCAGGCCCACCAGGGCCGTTTCGGCGGCCAGTTGGGTGCGTCGTGCGTCTTCGAGTTCGACCAGACTCGCCAGGCCCGCACGGTGACGCGCCTGCGTGGCGATGAAGGACACGCGAAAGCCGTCGGCAGCGGCGCGGGCATCGGCCACCCGCTCGCGGGCGCTGTCTAAATTCACCAGGGCCTGTTCGACTTCGCTCACGGCGCGCCGCACCTGTGCGCGGTACAGGCTCACGGCCTCTTCGTAGCGGGCCTTGGCCGCCTCGGTGTTGGCGGCGCGCCGCCCGGCGTCTAGCACCGGCAGCGTCAGGGCCAGAGGACCGATGGACCAGGTCTGAAGATCGGTGGTGGCGCCGCCGGTGCGCACGGTGTTGGCGCTGACGGTGCCGGCCAGTGACAGGCGCGGGTAGCGGTCGGCCTGGGCGGCGCCCACCTCGGCGCTGGCCGCTGCGACGGCAAGCTCGGCCTGCCGCACATCGGGTCGCTGCGCCAGCACCTGTGCGGGCAGGGCGTTGACCGCGAACAGCATATCGACCGGCGGCGGCTGCCAGGGCGCAGACAGGCGCAGTATCAGCGAGGCTTCGTCGACGCCCGTGAGCGCTGACAGCACCTTGCCTTCCACATCACACTGCGCGCGTTGCTGGCGCAGGCGCGCCGAAGCCTCGGCCGCACTGGCGCGTGCGAGTGCGGCGGTGGCGGGTGCGGTGAATCCGGCTTGGGCGCTCAGGTCGGTCAGGCGCGCGGTCTCGGCGCGCGAGGCGGCGTCGTTTTCGGCGACGACGCGTTGCTGCGTGCAGGCGCGCAGGCCCAGGTAGGCGCTGGCCGCCTCGGCGGCCACACTGACACGGGCCTCATGCCAGCCCACTTGTGCGGCGACCAGACGCGCCTGGCCCGCCTGCACCGCATCGCGCTGGGCGCCGAAGATGTCCAGCTCCCACGCGGCCTGCAGGCCGGCCTGGGCCCGACTGGACAGGGGCAGGGGGATCAGGTTGTTGCCGCGTGAGACAGCCAGCGAGGCATCAAGCCGCGGCGCCAGGCCGGCCTCGGCCGCCACGCGGGTGGCCTGGGCCTGCGCCACGCGCGCACGCGCGCTGGCCAGCGTGGGGCTGACGTCCTGGGCGGCGACGATCAGCTCGCCGAGCAGCGGGTCGTTCCATTGCGCCCACCAGCGCGCCAGGTTGCCCGACTGACCGCCATGCGGTAGCGGCGCTTGCCATTGCGCAGGCACCGGCGCGCTCACGGCGGCGGGTGGGCGGGGGAGGGCGCAGGCTGCGAGCCACAGGGGCAGCGCACACGCTGCAGCCAATCGACGGAAGTTCATACGGACGCGGTCTAGTCGAACACCGTGCGCCACAGGGCGAGCACAGCGTCGCGCTCGACGACCAGCTGCGCACTCGGGACCTGGGTGGGGTGCTCGTTCAAACGCGCTGCATGCTGGGCGCGGCGCAGGCTGCGGTAGGCATCGGCGGCGGCATCGCCGACGCCCGCGGGCAGCAGCCCACAGGCCTGGGCGCGTTGTAACAGCGCGATGTTGCCGACGTTGGGAATCAGTTCGGGATGCGCGGCCGACTGCGACAGCACGAGAAACTGCACCGCGAATTCCGCATCGACCATGCCGCCGGGGCTGTGCTTCACATCGAAGTGGCCGGCCTCGACCGGGTGCGCCGCCGACACCTTGGCCCGCATCGCCACGATCTCGTCGCGCAGGGCTGCGATGTCACGCGGCGCGCTGATCACCGCCTCGCGCACCGCGTCAAAGCGCTGGGCCAGAGCGGGCGCGCCCAGCACGAAGCGGGCGCGCGTCATGGCCTGGTGCTCCCAGGTCCAGGCGGTGTTGCTGCCGCGGTTTTGCTGGTAGTTGGCGTAGGCGTCGAAGGAGGTGACCAGCAGGCCCGAGCTGCCATTGGGGCGCAGCGCGGTGTCGATCTCGAACAGGTCGCCCTCGGCGGTCTTGGTGGTGAGCCAGTTGATCAACTTGCGCACGAAGGCGGCATAGGTCTCGGCCGCGGCCTCATGGTCGTCTTCGTAGACGAAGACGATGTCCAGGTCACTGCCGTAACCCAGCTCTTTGCCGCCGAGCTTGCCGTAGCCAATGATGCCGAATTGGGGCGTGTCGCGATGGCGCGATTTCAGACGCTGCCAGACCCACTGCGAGGTCACGCGCAGCACCGCGTCGGCCAGGGCGCTGAGGTCGTCGGCGACTTGTTCGACGGTGAGCCGACCCTCGATGTCGCGCGCCAGCGTGCGAAACACTTCGGCGTGGTGGGCGCGTCTCAGCAGGTTCAGAAGCGTCTCGTCATCGTCCTCGCCGGTGCGCGCCAGGGCCTGGTGGCGCTGCGCGAGTTCGCGCTCGAAGTCGGCGGCCTGGAAGCGTTCGCGCAGCAGGGCGTCGCCGGCGAGTTCGTCGATCACGCCCGGGTGCTTCAGGAGATAGCGCGCCGGCCAGCGCGCCGCGCCCAGCACGCGCAACAGGCGCTCGTGCACGCCGGGGCGTTCGAGCAGCAGGGCCAGGTAGCTTTCGCGTCGCAGCAGCGGCTCCATCCAGTCGGCCATGCGCAGGGCGGCGTCTTCGCTCACGCGGCCTTCCTCCAGCCATTGGGCGGTGCGCGCGACCAGCTTGACCAGGCGGACCCGCGCGTCTTCGCGCAAGGCCTGCACGCGCGGGTGGGTTTGCCAGCCCGCCACCCGTTCGCGCAGCTGCGGGGGCAGGCCCTGCAGCAGGCTGTCGAAGTCGGTGCTGGCGCCGTTGCGCGCCGCTTTGGGGCCGGCGCAGCCCTTGCAGTTCTCGTCTTGCCCCAGCAGGGTGTCGAACTCCTGGGCCACCAGCTCGCGGTGCCCGTCCAGGGCGCACAGGAAGGCGGGGCAGTCGGCATAGCCCAGGGTGCGGCTGATCCAGGCCAGGTCGCCGTCGGCGGAATCGCACCCCATAGGCAGTACGTGGGTCTGTTGGTCGTCCAGGTACTGGATGCGGTGCTCGACGCGCCGCAGAAAGACATAGGCCTCGGACAGGGCGTCGGCCGTGGCCTGTGGCATCAGACCGGCTGCCGCCACGCGTTGCAAGGCGGCCAGCGTGGGGCGCGTGCGCAGCTCGGGGAACTGGCCACCGCGCACCACCTGCAGCAGCTGCACGATGAACTCGATCTCGCGGATGCCGCCGCGCGAGAGCTTGACGTCATTGGCCCGCTCGGGCCGGCCCGCGCTGCGGCGCGCGGCATGTTCGCGGATCTGCCGGTGCAGCACCCGCAGCGACTCGAAGACGCTGTAATCGAGATAGCGGCGGAACACGAAAGGCAGCACGGTGCTGCGCAGAGCCCGCGCGCTGTGGTCTTCGATGGCCGCGCGCGGGGCGACGATGCGGCTTTTGAGCCAGGCAAAGCGCTCCCATTCGCGCCCTTGCACCTGCAGATATTCGTCCAGCGCGTCCTGCGAGACGACAGGCGGGCCCGAGTTGCCATTGGGGCGCAGGGCCAGGTCGACGCGAAACACGAAGCCGTGGTCCGTGGTGTCGCCGATCAGGCCGTAAATCAGACGGACCGCCTTGGCGAAGTACTCGTGGTTGGAGATGCGCCCGCGTCCACCTTGCACGCCGGCGGTCTCGCCTTCGTGGTCGTAGATGTAGATCAGGTCGATATCGCTGGACACATTCAGTTCGCGCGCACCGAGCTTGCCCATGCCCACCACCCACAGGCGGGCGCGCTGGCCGTCGGGGCCCTGCGGGGCGCCGTGAATGGCATCGAGCTGGGCGTCGGCTTCCTGGCAGGCCTGATCCAATGTGAATTCGGCCAGCTCGGTGACGGCCCGCGTGATCGTGGCCAGCGGCGCCTGCTGGTCGCAATCGAGCACGATCAGGCGCTCCATGACCAGCTGCCGCAGGACGCGCAGCGCAGTGGGCAGGTCGTCGCCACGGGCGCGCAGGGCTTCGAAGGTGGCGGCCATGCTGGCGCGGGCGGGGTCACCGGCGGGCAGCAGGGACAGCTCGCCGGCGTAACGCCGGCGCAGGCGCTGGGCGAAACGTGAATGGGTGGCGTAGCCGGTGGGGGCGGCCGGGACGGGATCTACCGCTGTGCTGCCTGACGCACCGGGGGTCATAATTCCTGCCACGTCCTCGTTTCCATGAAAGATTCCTTGCCGCCCTCGCGCCCGCTTCGGGTGCTCAGCGCCGTCGCCAGCAGCCTGTGGTGGACCCTCGTGGTCTTCTGGCTGCTCCTGGCGCTCGCCTGGGGGGCGCTTCATGGTTGGATTCTGCCGCGAATAGACGAATGGCGCCCAGTGATGGAGCGCCAAGCCTCTCGGGCGTTGGGGGTACCCGTGCGCATCGGCGCCATCAGCGCCAGCAGCGACAACATCATGCCTTCCTTCGAGCTGCGCGACGTGGTGTTGCATGACGCGCAGGACCGCGAAGCGCTGCGTTTGTCACGCGTGGTGCTGGCGCTGTCGCCGCGCTCGCTGTGGAACTCGGGCTTCGAGCAGCTTTACTTGGAAGGGCCGCAGCTGGATGTGCGCCGCTCGGTCGATGGTCGGCTGTGGGTGGCCGGTCTGGATGTCTCGCGCGGCGGCGGTGATGGGCGTGCCGCCGACTGGTTTTTCCGCCAGCGCGAGGCGGTGGTCATGGGCGGCGTCCTGCGCTGGACCGATGAGTTACGCGGCGCTCCACCTTTGGTCCTGTCCGATCTGCAGTTCGTCGTGCGCAATGGCGGCTTGCGGCATGCCTTGCGCCTGGACGCGACGCCGCCAGCCGATCTGGGTGAGCGCTTCAGCCTGCGCGGCGTGTTTCGCCAGCCCTTGCTGTCGCAGCATCCGGGGCGCTGGCAGGACTGGAAGGGTCAGCTTTATGCGGATTTCAGCGGGGTCGATCTGTCTCGCCTGCGCCAGTACGCTGACCTGGGTGTGCAGGTGCGCACCGGCCAGGGTCTGTTGCGTGCCTGGGTCGATGTCGACGATGGCGAGGTCACCGGCGGCGCCGCGCAGGTCGCGCTGTCGCAGGTCGATGCCCGGCTCGCCCCGGACCGCGCACCCTTGATGCTCGCCTCGCTGTCGGGTCGCCTGTCAGGCAAGCGCCTGCCCCAGGGCTTTGAGGTCGAGACCCGCGAGCTGCAGTTCCAGACCGCTGACGGCCGCCGCTGGCCGGGCGGCAATGTGGCCCTGACCTGGCAGGGCGACCGCGGCAAGCAGCCCGCCCAGGGCCAGTTGCGCGCCGATCGACTTGATCTCGAAGCGCTGCGCCGCCTGGCAGGCCACCTGCCCTTGGACGCTGCCAGCCGCGCGCTGCTGGAGGCCCACGCGCCCAAGGGCCTGGTCGACCAGTTGCAGGCCAGTTGGGAGGGCGCGGTGGACGCGCCGCGCAAGTTTCAAGCGAAGGGACGTCTGTCGGGCCTGGAGTTGCCGGTGCACGCGGCCAGCGGTCGCCCCGGTCTGCGCGGGGCCACGCTGGACTTTGACGTCAGCGAGGCGGGCGGCAAGGGGCGTTTGCAGATCGATCGCGGCGGCGTGGAGATGCCGGGCCTGTTCGAAGACCCGCGCGTCCCGATCGACCAATTGAGCGCCGACCTGCAATGGCAACGTACCGAAGCGCGCACCAGCCTGAACGTGTCGGCCCTCAAGCTGCGCAACCCGGACGTGCAGCTCGACGGCCAATTGAGCTGGCACACCGGCGATGCGGCGCGCGGTCCCTTGCCCGGCGTGCTGGATTTGCAGCTGAACTTGATCCGCGCCGATGGCGCCCGAGTTTGGCGTTACTTGCCGATGCGCCTGCCCAAGGCCACCCGGGATTACGTGCGTGAGGCAGTGATCGCGGGCAAGGCCAGTGAGGGCCGCATCCGGGTGCGCGGCGACCTGCAGGACTTCCCCTTCACCCGCGCCGGCACCGGCGAGTTCCGCATCAGCACCCGTGTCAGCGACGTGAGCTATGCCTATATTCCGCGCGCCACGGTCCGCGGCACGGGCACTGGCGCGTGGCGCGCGCTCACGGGCCTGTCGGGTGAACTCGTCTTCGATCGCAACAGCATGCAGATCAATGGCGCCAAGGGCGGCTTTGCCGGCGCGCCGGGCCTGCAGCTGCAGGCCGATGCAGCGATCGCCGACCTGTCGGCCTCGGTCGTGACCGTCAACGGACAGGTGCGCGGGCCATTGGCCGACTCGCTGGGCGTGTTCAATGCCAGCCCGGTCGCGGCCTGGCTGGGGCAGCCCTTTGCCGGCGCGAGCGCGACGGGCAACGCGGAGCTACTTCTGCGCCTGGCGGTGCCGTTGGCCCAGGCCGATCGTTCAACCGTGCAAGGCAGCGTCAACTTCAGCAACAACGACCTGCAGATCACGCCGGATGTGCCGATGCTGTCGCGCCTGCGTGGCACGGTCTCGTTCACCGAGGGCGGGTTCACGCTCGCCGGCGTGCAGGGCCGGGCGCTGGGCGGTGACGTGCGGCTCGACGGCGGCACCCGGGCCACGGCGCCCCATGCGTTCGAGCCGGCGTCCCTCATTCGCATCCAGGGCACGACCACCGCCGAAGGGCTGCGCCAGGCCCGCGAGCTGGGCGCGGTGGCCCGCATGGCGCGCCAGGCCTCGGGCAGCGCGGCGTATGCGGCGACGGTCGGTATCCGACCCGGCGGTGTCGATGTGCTGGTGACCAGCAGTTTGCAGGGCATGGCGCTGTCCATGCCGGTGCCGCTGACCAAGGCGGCCGAGGCGGCCTTGCCCCTGCGCTTTGAGATCCTGCGACAGGCCGGTACCCCGCGCGCGCAGGACCGGCTCTCGCTCGAGATGGGGCGCCTGGCCGCCGTCACCTATGTGCGCGATGTGTCTGGCGCCGAGCCGCGGGTGCTGCGCGGGACGATTGCCGTGGGCTTGCAGGCCGGCGAGTCCGCGCCGATGCCCGAGCAAGGCGTCTACGCCAACATCAACTTCGCACAGTTCAACCTCGACGCCTGGGAGAGCCTGCTGACTGCGCCCGGAGCGAGCGGTGCAGGCGCCGCCATCCCCGCGTACGTGCAGGGCTACCTGCCCACGACCGCGGTGCTGCGGGCGCGTGAATTCACGGTGGGCGGGCGCACCTTGCAGAACGTGCTGCTCGGCGGCTCGCGCGAGGGCCTGGTCTGGCGGGCCAACGTGGACGCGGCGCAGCTCAATGGCTACCTGGAATACCGCCAGCCCTGGGGCAGCAGCATGGGCCGCCTGCAGGCGCGGCTGGCGCGCCTGTCCATCGCCGCGGCCACCGCCAGCGAGGTCGAAACCCTGTTGGACGAGCAGCCCGCCAGCATTCCCGCGCTGGACATCGTGGTCGACGACTTCGAACTGCGTGGCAAGAAGCTGGGCCGCCTGGAGATCGACGCCGTCAACCGTGGCGGCAGTGAATGGCGCCTGAACAAGCTGTCTCTGGCCATGCCCGAGGCCAGCTTCAATGCCACAGGCAACTGGGTGCCGGTGAACGCGCAGCAAGCGGCCCCGCGCGGTGCGCGCTCGGCCGCCGAGCGCCGCCGCACGGTGATGAATTTCCGGCTGGACGTGGCCGATGCGGGCCAGCTGCTCACCCGCCTGGGCATGAAGGACTTGGTGCGACGCGGACGCGGCAAGCTCGAGGGCCAGGTGGCCTGGATGGGATCGCCGCTGGCCCTGGACTATCCCAGCATGAGTGGCGCCTTCGCGGTCAATGTCGAGGCGGGTCAGTTTCTCAAGGCCGATCCGGGGCTGGCCAAGCTGCTGGGGGTGCTGAGCCTGCAGTCGCTGCCGCGCCGTCTGGCCCTGGATTTCCGCGATGTGTTCTCCGAGGGCTTCCCGTTTGATTTTGTGCGCGGCGACGTCACCATCGCCCAGGGCATCGCCTTGACCAACAACCTGCAGATGAAGGGCGTCAATGCCGCGGTGCTGATGGACGGCAAGGCCGACATCGCGCGCGAGACCCAGGACATCAAGGTGGTGGTCGTGCCCGAGATCAATGCCGGCACGGCCTCGCTGGTGGCCAGCGTGATTAACCCGGCGGTCGGGCTGGGCAGTTTCCTGGCGCAGCTTTTCTTGCGCGAGCCGCTGTCGCGTGCGGCGACCCAGGAGTTTCACATCGATGGCACCTGGACCGAGCCACGCGTGACACGCGTCCCGCGTCGCGGGGCCGAGGCATCGCCCGCCCCGGTGACGAACTGATGCCGCTGTCCGCGCTCGACCACCGCATGCTGTGACCTCTTTCCTTGCGCCCGCCGGCATGCCCGCGCCCGCTTCCGCTTCGCCCGCGCCCGCCGACACCTCCCGGCGCGTGCTGTGGGCGGTGCTGGTGCCGCTGGTGGGGGCCTTGCTGGCGACCTTGGTGTGGCTGGCGGGGCGGCAGGAGGCCTTGCATGTGCAGGGCGATCTGGACCGCGACACCGCTGCCGCCGCCGATGACATTCGCGCTGGGCTCGAGTACCGTGCACAAAGCTTGCAGGCCTTGAGCGCATCGGGTGGACGCCGCACCGCTTGGTCCGCCCACGCGACGCAGCTGCTGCGCGATCACCGCGAGCTGCTCAGGATCGAATGGCGTTCCGACACGCTCGTGTCGGTGACGGGCGCTGACTCGCCCTATCGCCCGCCGGTGTTCGGTTGGTTGCCCCGCTCCGACACGCTGGCCGACGTGCAGCTGGCCTGCGCACAGGCCCGCCGCCAGAGCCAGCCGGCGTATTCGCAAAGTTATTACCTGCCGCAAAACGACGGGATCGGCCTGGAGGTGATGGACCTGTGCGTGCCGCGCATCAGCGGGGGCACGGTCACCGGCTACGTGGTGGCCACCTACTCGCTGCGCGAGATCCTGGTCACCCTGGTCGGGCCGCAGCTCACGCGCAATCAGGAGGTGTCGTTCAACGAACCCGATGGCACCCGCCTGGCCCTGCATGGCACGGCGCAGCGCGGCCGCCGCACCTTCACCTCGCAACAGCTGATGGACCTGGCGGGCAATACGCTGGTTCTGCGGATGAACAGCTGGCGCGGCGCACCCGATCTGTTCCCCAACGTCCTGACCGCCCTGGTCACGGCCATGTCCATTGCGCTGGTCGCGGTCCTGGCCATGTTGAGCAAAGACACGCGTCGGCGCGTGCGCGTGGAGCGTGACCTGGCCGAGGCACTGGCTTTTCGCAAGGCCATGGAGAACTCGCTGGTCACTGGCTTGCGCGCCCGCGATCTGCAGGGCCGCATCACCTACGTCAACTCCGCCTTCTGCGCCATGGTCGGCTTCACCGCCGACGAACTGCTGGGTCAGTCCGGCCCAGCGCCGTACTGGCCTCCCGAGCTGGCCGACGAATACCAGATCCGCCAGGAGGTGCGCCTGGCCGGCCAGCACATGCCGCCGCGAGAAGGCTTCGAATCGGTGTTCATGCGCAAGGACGGCTCGCGCTTCCCGGTCCTCATCATCGAAGCGCCGCTGATCAATGCCAGCGGCGAGCAGACCGGTTGGATGAGCGCTTTCCTGGACATCAGCGAGCAGCGTCGGGTCGAGGAGCTCTCGCGCGCCACCCAGGAGCGGCTGCAGGCCACGGCCCGCTTGGCCACGGTGGGTGAGATGGCGTCCTTGCTCAGTCACGAACTCAACCAGCCGCTGGCGGCGATCTCCAGCTACGCCACGGGATCGCTCAATCTCTTGCAAGGCGGTAACGCGCAGGGCCTGGAGGTGGCCTTGCAGCGCATCGGCCAGCAGGCCGAGCGCGCGGGTCGGGTGATCAAGAGCGTGCACGACTTTGTGCGGCGTCGCGACCAGGCCCGTGAATCTGTGGCGCCCTTGCGCTTGATCGAAGCCGTGCTGCCGCTGGTCAACCTGCAGGCGCGCAAGCTGGGCATCACCGTCGTGACCCGTATCGCGCCCGGCCTGCCGCCGGTGCTGTGCGACCGCACGATGGTCGAGCAGGTCTTACTCAACCTCGCGCGCAATGCCATGCAGGCCATGGACGAGGCCCGCCCGGCTCGGCCTTCGCTGACCGTGCAGGCCCGGCGCCTGCCGGCGACGGAGGGCATGGGCCCGGGTTGGCTGGAGTTTTCGGTCGCCGATGTCGGGGCGGGCATTGCACCCGAGGTGCAGGAGCGGCTGTTCACGCCCTTTTTCACCACCAAGCGCGAGGGCATGGGCCTGGGTCTGTCGCTGTGTCGCACGGTGGTAGAGCAGCACGGCGGCCAGCTGGTGTTCGAGCCCAACCCGCCGCAAGGTACGATCTTTCGCTTCACGCTGCCGCTGGCCGAATCGCCGACGGCTCTCGACGCGCCGGCGCCCGCCGAGCCCTTGCACACCGACTGACGCGCATGCAACCCCCTCAGAACGCCACCGTCTACATCGTCGATGACGACGCGGGTGTGCGCGAGGCGCTAGCCTGGCTGCTGCGCTCGCGGCGTCTGGGCAGCGAGGGCTTTGACAGCGGCCAGGCCTTCGAGGCGCATTTGCAGGCGGGGTTCACGCCGCAGCCGCCGTGCTGTCTGCTGCTGGATGTGCGCATGCCCGGCCTGAGTGGGCTGGCCTTGTTCGAGACCCTGGTCGAGCGGGGTCTGATCGACGTGATGCCCGTGATCTTCCTCACGGGTCATGCCGATGTGCCCACCGCCGTCGCGATGGTCAAGCGCGGTGCTTTTGACTTTTGCGAGAAGCCGTTCTCCGACAACGCACTGGTGGACCGGATCGAGCAGGCGATCGCCCGCTCCGCCCAGGTGGCGCAGGCTCGGCGCGAGCAACAGCGCCTGCAGGCGCGTCTGGCCGAACTCACCCAGCGCGAGCGCGATGTCATGGAGCGGATCGCCCGCGGCCTGCCCAACAAGCTGATCGCTGACGAGCTGAGCATCAGCGTGCGGACCGTCGAGGTCCACCGCGCGCGCGTGTTCGACAAGATGGAGGTGCGCTCGGCCGTCGAGCTGACCAACGTGCTGCGGGGCGCCTGATCAGGCGCGCAGGAACATCCGCAGGCTCACCAGCCGGTACAGCCGATACCCCAGGCGCGACAGCTCAAGGAAGAGGCGAAACGGCGCCACCGTGAGGTACTTGAGTTTGCCGCGCACCTTGATCTTGTCCAGGTCGTCCTGGATGTCGGTGCCAAAGCCCGCGTTCTGCGCGATCACCATCGGGTAGACGCCCAGGGTCTTGAAACCCAGGAGCCACTCCAGGTCGAACGCGATGTCCCACGCCAGCCGCATGGGCAAGAGCTTGTTCAGCATCTGGCGGGCGGCGACGCGGTCGACCACATAGCCGCCGGCGCCCTTCTCGCGCGTCAGGCAGACCGCCAGGTTCGTATGCCCCAGCGGCCGCACCGGCCACCAGGTCCCCGAGTTCACGGTGCTCAGGCGCAGCAGGTTCCAGTGCCGAGTCTGGGTGAGCGCCTCGATCAGCACCTGCCGGATATCCGGGTCCAGGCGCACATCGTCTTCCAGGATGAGGGCGTACTGCGCGTCGCTGGCCAGGAAGGTGCGCAGGCACTGAATATGGCTGAGGTAGCAGCCCAGTTCCTTGGGCGCCCAGTGGCGGCCGTGCAGGTGTCTGTAATGAGCTTCCGAAAAATCCGGGTGGGGGCGTTGCAAGGTGGCGCCATCGACCGCGGTGATTCGGGTGTAGGGCAGCCCCACCGCCTGCAGCTCGCGCGCCATGTGCGCCATGCGCTCGGGCGCCCGGTCCAGATTGATCACCAAGGTGATCAGCCCCGGGATCGGCTGCGGTGCCGGGTCCGTTGCGCCTTCAATCCTTTCGGGTGTCTGGCTCATTGCGCCCTCCTGCGTCGGACGTTGCGCCCCGGGGCGGCTGGGGCGCTTCTGGCGCGGGCGGCTCACCCCCGGGCCGACCTGAAAACATCGTCCACCAGACGATCAAGACCAGCAGGGCCAAGGCCAGCAGAGCTTCGAGCAGAATCAGCAGCATGAAACAGTTTGTGAGGGCAGCAGCACTGGGCATTGTAGGAATGCTGGCCGCCTGTGGCAGCGCGCCCCCGTTGTCGACCGAGTCTTTGCCCGGACCGCAGGACGCGCCCGCGGCATCTGCAGCTGCCGCGTTGCCCGAGGACGACGCCCTGCTGCCGCCGGCGCTCACCAGGGTCAAGAGCCGATGGGTGCCCGTGCGCTGGCGCGAGCTGCCCGGCTTCACCGACGACACCCTGCACGAAGCCTGGAACGCGTGGATCCGCAGCTGTGAGCGACCCGCCGCGCCCTGGGCAGCGCTCTGCCCGCAGGTGCGTCGGCTGTCGATTGCCTCGCCGCACGAACAACGTGTTTGGCTGATGCAGGTGCTGCAGCCGTATCGGGTCGAGCCCTTGCAAGCGGGCGATCCGGGTTTGCTCACCGCCTATTACGAGCCGGTGCTCGAGGCTTCGCGCCAGGCCAGCGCGCAGCACCGCGTGCCCTTGTACCGCCCGCCCGCTGGCCTCGGCCAGCGCAAGCCCTGGTACAGCCGCCAGGAGATCGACACCTTGCCCGAGGCCCGCGCCGCGCTGCGCGGACGCGAGATCGTCTGGCTGACCGATCCGATCGATGCCCTCGTGCTGCAGATCCAGGGTTCGGGCCGCGTGCGCATCAACGAGCCGGACGGCCGCCAGACCCTGGCCCGCCTGGCCTTTGCAGGCACCAATGACCATCCGTATCGCAGTGTGGGCGGCTGGCTGCTGCAACAGGGCGCAGTGCGTGATGCGTCCTGGCCCGGCATCAAGGCCTGGGTGCGCGCCAATCCGCAGCGTGTGAACGAGATGCTCTGGGCCAATCCGCGCACGGTGTTCTTCCGCGAAGAACCTTTGGGCGACCTCGATGCTGCCTTCGGCCCCCGTGGTGCACAGGGCGTGCCGCTGACGCCCGGGCGCTCGATCGCGGTGGACAAGGACAGCATTCCCTATGGCACGCCGGTGTGGCTGGCGTCTTCTGGGCCGCAGGTTAGCCTGCAGCGGCTGGTGCTGGCGCAGGACACGGGCAGCGCGATCGTGGGCGCCGTGCGGGCGGATTACTTCGTGGGCTGGGGGTACGAGGCGGGCGAACTGGCGGGGCGCTTGAAACAGCCTTTGCGGATGTGGGCGCTTTGGCCTCGGGGGCGTTGAGATCCCGGATACGTATTTCGGCTGCGTTTGAGGTCGGACTGCCCTTTCTCCGACTGGGCGTGATGCACGGGCGGGAGCGGCAGGCTCCTCCCGACGGTCCGCAGCGCCTTCGCGCGCGGCCCCACGGGGCCCTCCGCCTACCGCCCCCACCCGCGCATCACGCACGCAACGCGTAATGGCTTCGCGCCGGAG
>Ga0315901_10003896_pt1 | contig 18983 bp, 4 predicted proteins | sample LakEriMetagenome_10_FD_203761 | JGI IMG/M metagenome (GOLD analysis project Ga0315901, IMG submission 203761) | Freshwater fungal communities from buoy surface, Lake Erie, Ohio, United States - Buoy 2 MA116 | ecosystem: Environmental > Aquatic > Freshwater > Lake | place: USA: Lake Erie, Ohio...
CAGTCCCAGGTTTATTCCAACGCCGGGGGAGTGGGTTTGGCTGTGTCGGTCAGCAGTCAGTCCGCGGCCGCCATGGCCGTGGGAGCCGGGGTGGGTCACAACAACGTGACCAATACGGTCTCGGCCTCGATTGAAAATTCGACGGTGGTGACGACCGGCAAATTGTCGCTGAATGCGACCTCCGAGCCTTCGATCGAGTCGATCGCGTTTGGAGTCGCCCTGGGGGTCGCCGCCGCCGAGAAATCGGTCAGCGGGGCTGGTTCGGGGGCGGCGGGATACAACACCGTTGGCAACTCCACTCAGGCCAACATCTCTCAATCGACGGTTTCCGGTGGAAGCACTTCCGGTGCCCCCTCGGGTCCGAGTTCTCTCTCGGTTACGGCAACCGACAATGCCACGATTGATGCCCGTGCGGGGTCTGGGTCACTGGCCGGTGCGCGTGGGCAGGGGGTCGCCCTGGCGGCTGGTGCCGTCATCGCGGAAAGCAATGTTTCCAACACCACGCAGGCCTGGCTCGGTACGCTGGATCCGGTCGCGGGAAGCTCCACTCCCGCCACCACGATCAACGTCGATGGACCGGTGTCGGTCTCGGTCAACACCACCCCCAGCGTTACCGCCGAGGCAGTCGCCGTGGCGGCCAGTGCCGAGATTGGAGGTGGTCTCGCACTCGCCGGGGCGGGGGCCAATGCCGAGATCAATTTTGTTGCTGCGTCCGGTTCCGGAGCGACCGTCCTCGCCGGGATTCTGGCGGGAACAACACTTACCTCAAGCATGTCGCCTGGCAGCGGCAGCCCGGCCACCGGGGTGACGGTCTCGGCCAACTACGCTCCCGATGTGTCGGCAAACATCGGCTCGGGAGCAATCGAGGGGGCCAGTTATGGGGCCTCGATCGGCGTCTCTCTCGGCACCATCAGCGACTCAACGAGCGTTCAATCGCTGATCAGCGGGGCGACGATCGCAACGCAGGGAACGGGGATCGACATCGAAACCCAGTCCAGTTCGGACCTGTCCGTGCTGACAGTTGCGACCTCCGTCGCGGTCAGCCCCTATGGCGCAGCAGGTGCCGGGGCCAATGCCACGATTGTCGATGACGCCACCTACGGAGCGCAGGTGGACTCGACCGCGTCCATTCAGGGGGGGCCCCTGTCCGTCGTGGCCAACAGTGCCGATTCGCTGTCGTCGGAAGTCGCCGGTGGCTCGGTGGGCGTGGGTTCGATTGGGGTCTTTCTGGGGAACGCCACCCGCGGTGGCTCGACCTCGGCCCTGGTGCAACAACCCGAAACGCTGAATGTCACCGGACTCACCATCAATGCGACGACAAATCAGTCGGTGGAGACCTGCGGGTTCTCGATCACCGTGGGCTTGGTGTCCGGCAGCGGCGTGCAGCTGAGCAGCTATGTGTCCGAGTCGGTCTCGGCCGAACTGTCGGCACCCAGCGGTTCTTCCGCCATGACGATTTCCGGATCGGTCCAGGTGATCGCGTCGTCGACCAATGCCGTCTCGGCACTCAATGGCATCAACGTGCCGGATGTCGCGGTTGGAGCAGCCCTGGGAGCCGGGGCGTACCTCAGTACAGCCGGGGCCAATCCCACGGTGTCGGCGACGATCGACGGTGTGGATCTGTCGGCGACCGGTGGCATCTCGGTCCAGGCCCTGGCCAACAGTGCCACCACCTCAATGAGTTCGTGCGGAACGGGGGGGCTGATTTCGGGCTATGCCACCCAGGCAACCACCAACCATACCCCCACCGTGACCGCGTCGGTGCAGGGGGGCTCTCTGACGGCGGGCAACCTGTTGCAGATCGTCAGCAGCAACCAGAGCAGTTACGGCAGCCAGAGTGACGCCTTCAATGCCTCGGTCCTTGGGGGGAGTGGTGCCGTCCTCGTGAATAATGGGCTGGCCAATATCACCTCCGAGATCACAGACTCGGCAACACTCACGGGGGGGCTGGGAGTCCAAATCGCCGCGGCGAACAACTACACCAGCACCAAGTCATTCGCCCGGGGTGGTGCCGGCGGTGTGCTGAACGGAAACGCGGTCGAAATCGACACCGGATTTGAGGCGGATGTCAACGCGACGTTGGGCAACGGCGTGCAGGTCATCGGCCAGGGAGCGCTTGGCGTCCAGGTGGCTGCCGTGACCAATGCCAACCTGAATGAAGCCTCCCAGCTGATCACCGGTGGACTGGTCGAAATCACCAACACCCAGTCCAACCAGAGCCTGACACTCAATCCCACCGTCACTGTGGGGGAACAGGCGACGCTGTCGGCTCCCCAGGGATGGGTGGGGATCGGCACTGTGGCCGATGTCGTGGCGGTGAACCAGGCTCTCTGCCGGACCTATGGGCTGGCGGGCAACGCCACGGCCCTGGACAACATCAACCTCAGTGTGAACCCCACCGTCGCGATTGAGTCGAACGCCGGTATCAGCGGGCAGAATGTCAGTCTTTCCACCAGTTCGCTCCCAATGATTTCGACGGCCGTCGGCATCGCCACGATTCCCCTCAACAGCCAATTGCTGGCCAACGCACTCTCGTATGCCGAGGTTGTTTCGGTCACCCCGGCGGCCGATGCCACAACGACAGTCAACATTGTTTCAGACGCACAATTGAGCCTGGCCGCCGGCAGTTCGGTGGCGGCGCAGCAGGATGCCATCCTCGAGGCGAATCCACTTCCCGCAGTGGCTCAGGCCAACGAGACTCGCAATCGCTGGGGGGTGCAAACTCAACCTGCTGGCGAGGTCACCTCCAACCTGTCGGCAACCCTGACCCTCGACGGCAGCGTCCAGGCCGGGTCGGCCAACACCCTGAACATCGTCATTCCCGCGTCAGGCTCTCCGGGTGAATTCACGGTCAATGGCCAGTCGGTCACCGTGGCGGCCGACCCAGGTCTGCAGGGGACTGGAACCACCGTGACCGCAGGAAGCTCGGCCAGTGTTCCGTTCCTGTCATTCACTGCGGCTTATGATCCCGCCTTCAACCCCCAGACGCTGCTCACCGGCCTCAATCCGACGACGCTCGCGCTGGTCTCTCCCACCATCTCCAGCACGGGTGTCAACACCCTGCAACTCAGCGGGCTGCAGGTGGCGGGAGGACAGGTGGTGATCGCCGCACAGAATCTGCAGGGAGCGGGGACCGTCACGGCCAATGTCCCCGAAGTGACGATCACCAATGATTCTGAAGCCTACCTGGTCCTCGATGGCCTGACCGTGATTTCCGGAATTGGTGCCGGCGAAATCGCCTTCACCGGAGCGGCGACCTCCGCCGGTGCACCGGGCGTGACCCTGCACCCGTTTGACTCCGGGATCACGACTCCCACAGTGACCGTGTCACTGACGGAAACCGACACGGTCGGGACGCCTCAGGAGGCATCGGGGCCGTCGCTGTTCATCACCGCCCCCGTGGTGAATCCGACAGGCGACATCAGCCTCTCGGTCGCCAACGGCTCGGTCGTGCAACAGGCGGGACTGAGTGCCATGGGGGTCACCATCTCGGTCCCCAACGGAGCTTTGATCGTCACGTCGGCACCCTATGAGGGTGTCGGAGGTGCCATCGCCGATGCCTGGGGACAAACGGCCGCGTCCAATGCGGCCTTGACGGGCGGCAATCTGCAAAACAGCCAGGAATCCCAGTCGATTCCGGTCCCCACCTCGTTCTTCCTGCCTGGACTGGTCAGTGCAACCGCAAATGACTCGGTCTACAACGCCAATCTTGCCGTCACCACAGCCGTCAATGCGGCGTTCAACGCCAACGGACAGTACCAGACCGCCTGGGACCTGACCTCACAGGCGGTTGTTGGCCCTGTGAATTCGACCAGTGCCACGTCCTACATCTACTTCGGCGATGCGATGCCGTATCTCTGGGGCTCTGGAAATGACGACAGCCGCAGCTATGCCATCAACCAGACCAACATGGGTTCAAACTCGCTGATCACGGGCAGCGACGCGCAACTCGCCTACCTGCTCGGCTCTGGTGGGAGTGATTACAACATGGGCTATCTCCCCCTGGTCATGCCCAATCTCCCCTTGAAGGCGCAGGGAAACAGCATTCCGAGTGCGGTGACCGAGGCCCTGAATGGAGGGATCAACGCTTCGGCGGTCAGTATTACCGCTGACATCATCGACCTCAATGCGCAGCTCAATGTCGGTCGACAGGGGAAACTCACTCTCACCCTGGGAGCCCACCTGGGACAGTTGTTGCAGGCGTACCAGGCGAGCTACCAGGCCAATCCCACGGGGGTCTCGCCCCTCTATGACATCCCGGCAGCCGAACTCACCGGCGGGGTGACCGCCACTTTCAACTGTCTCACCGGGGAGATCACGGTCGACCAGATGTTGCTGGGCACTCCCAGTGTGGAGGTGGTCCTCACCGGGCAGATCATGTCGAGCCTGTCGGGATCGGCGATCAATGTGAGCGGGGGTCCGGGCACCAGTTCCATCAGCAATTACACCGGGTTTCCGGTGGTGCTTTCGGGTATCCATGCCGGTTCCAGCAGCCTGCAGGGCACAGTCATCATCAATGACACCTTCCGGCAACGGACCGACATCTATACCTATTCGCCGGGAGGGGAGATCCAGGTCTACTCCGGTGTGCTCAACCAGGTCACCACGATGGGCGGGCCCAGCAGCACTGTGGCGGGAACCTCCACCAGCTACACGCCCGCAGAGAATCTCGTCTATACCTGGGCGAATACCGCCACCCTGGCACGTCCCGGGAATGACCCATCCACCGGTGGCTGGGGGGTACCCCCGCAAAGCGATACGACCGATTTCGATTACGCCGGTTCATGGAGTTTCACCAGCGGCACCTCAGGGGCTCCCTATTCGACCTCTTCAGGACAACTGTCGGTGTCATCCACGCGACAGCCCTACCTGTTCATGGAATCGGTCGGCGCGGTGGTGAACCAGCAGTATGAGGTCCCGATCACCTATCATGGAAACTACGACTTCAACGATCCATTCACCCAGACCTATGTCTACCCGTACGACATCACATTGACCGCCACGAGTTCGGTCGTCGCCGACAACCCGGTGACGATCAATTTTGGCGGTCTGACCAACGGGTCGCTGCAGGTCTCGTCGAATGCCAATCTGACCCTGTCGGGCCCCGTGGTGATCCCGGGGAGCCTGACATTCAACGTGCTCGGTTCGCTGCTGCAGGACTCAGGCACAGCGGTCATCACCGCCGCCTCGCTCGACGCCAATTCCACCCTGGGGAGCCTGGGGTCCGCCGCCCAACCGCTGAATGTTTCCCTGCTGGGGAATGGGGCCGTGACTGCCAGTGCCAGCCAGGGGGTCTACCTGACGGCTCCCGAGAACCTCGTTGTCAATCAAATCACCACCCAGATCGCCGCGACGGTGACGCTGCCGGGAGTGTCCTTCTCCGGGTTTGGCGGGAATGGCAGCGGATGGACCAATGCATCGAACAATGCCTGGACTTCCACCATCAACAACGACGTGATGACCCTGACGCAGTCGGGAACAGGCAACACCGCCAATGCCTGGTGGTTCAACCAGAAGATCTCGCTGTTGCAGCCGTTCGCGGTCAGTTTCACCTACACCGGAGAGGCCAACGGTGCCGATGGCGTGGCCCTGGTCTTCCAGGACAGCTCGGCGGGAACCCAGGCCCTGGGAGCTGCGGGAGGTGGGGTTGGATATGCCGGAATTGGCAACAGTATCGCCCTGGTCCTGGACATCTACGCCGGTGATGGGGTCGAGGGATCGGGAATCGCCCTGGGGGTGAATGGCTCAATCCCCACCCTCTCGAGTGCTGCCCCCGTGGCCCTCGACAGCGGTCATCCGATGGGGGTCGTCTTCCAGTACGATCCGCTGGCTGACCTGATCAACGTTTCCCTGACTGACCAGGTGACCGGAGACACGTTGAACCAGTCCTACCCCGCAGTCGGGTTGACCAACATCCTTGGAGCATCAGCCGTCTACCTGGGATTCACCGGCGCGGATGGCGGTGTGACCTCAACGCAGACCATCACCAGCTTCAACTACACCAGTGCCCAGGTGTTGACACCCGGGCAATTGCCGCTGAATGGGTTCAACCAGGATGGTGCCGGGTGGAGCCTGGTCCCGGGATCAGGATTCCCGGCGGGAATCGAGAATGATGTTTTGACTCTCACCCAGGCCGGGACCGGCAATACGGCCAACGCCGCCTGGTTCGAATCCCCCATCACTGTCGACCAACCCTTCGCCATCAGTTTCACCTATACCGGACAGGCCAATGGGGCCGATGGTGTCGCGATGGTCCTCCAGAACGACCCCCGGTCGACCTCGGCTGTCGGCTCGATGGGGGGGGGGCTCGGCTACACGGGCATCCAGAACAGCCTCGCGATCGCCCTCGACATCTATGGGGGGGATGGAGCCGAGGGTACCGGTCTGCAGATCGCCACGGGGGGAAACCTGGGAAGCTACCAGCCGACATTCCCCGTGGCCCTTGACTCGGGCCACCCAATGCAGGTCGGGTTGGTCTACAACCCCCAGACCCAGGTCCTGAATGTCACCCTCATCGACACCGTGACCGGAGCGGTCTTCTCAACCCAGCAGCTGGATGTGAATCTGGCCACCGTCGTCGGTGGCCAGACAGCGATCTTCGGCTTCACCGGAGCCGATGGTGGCGTCACCTCCACCCAGACGATTTCGAACTTCCAGTTCCAACCGCTGGTCTCGGCCAGCTTCAGCGGCAGTTCCGGCACCTGGAGTGGGATCACCTCGGGGAGTGGTGCCCCCCCGACGCTCGCGGGTGGAAACTCCGTTTCACTCACCTCCACCTCCGCCCCCAACACCGCCACCGCGTTCTGGCTGGGTACACCGGTGCCGGTGGCGGCCCCCTTCGAAGTCAACTTCCTCTACACCGGGCAGGCGGGCGGTGATGAGGGTTTCGCCCTCGTGCTCCAGAATGATCCCAACGGACTGAATGCGCTTGGCACGGCGGGGAGCGGCCTGGGCTATGCCGGAATCCAGAACAGTGCCGCCCTGCTCTTCGACATTGGTTCGGGCAACGGAACCACGTGGGTGACCGGAGGGAAGACGGGGCCCTATCTCTCCACGGGAGCGGTCAATCTCCAGTCCGGCAATCCCATCGCCGTCTCGTTGTCGTTCAATCCCAGCCAGAACCTGCTGGTGCAAACCCTGACCGACACGGTCACCGGTGCGACGTTCACCCAATCGTATCCGCAATTCAACCTGGCTGACGTCCTCGCCGGCAGTACAGCCTGGATCGGGTTCACTGGGGGAACCGGCACCAATGGTTCCAACCAGTCGATTGCCAGTTTTTCGATCGTGGTGCTGCCGTCGCCAGCCCCCATCTCGCTCTCTGCGGGAGGTTCAATTCTGGCCGCGTCGAGCACGGCACTGGTGCAGGGGAACACCCTGCAATTCACAGCCGGGGTGGCTTCGCCCAGTGGTGCGATCGGTGCGACCGGGTCTCCGCTTCCGATCCAAATCACTCCCCAGGTCTTCCTGGGATCGCAGAATGCCGGCAGTGTCGCAGCCGCAGCCCCGCAGAACATCAGCCTGGTGGCAAGTTCGGGCGACCTGGTTGTGGAGTCGATCGTCTCGCAACAGGGGACGGTCACCCTGCAGGCCCCGGCCGGGGGCATTCTCAGCGCCAGTGGGCTGACCAGTCTCAACATCCCGATGAACGTCCTCACCGGTTCGCAACTGCAGCAGATGGTGGGAGAGATCGCCCAGGCGACCGACGAGAGCACCGCCGCCACCATCAGCTCGTTTGAAGCCACGATCAACCAGTTCTACGGGCAATACTGGAGCATCCAGCAGAATTCCCCCCTCACTGCCAACAACCTCTCGGTGAACAATGCGGGACTGACTGGGGGCGCGGTCACCCTGCAACCGGTGTCATCGGGGGAAATCCCCCTCTGGACCACCGCTTCGGGGGGTTCCTTTGCCCTCACCGTCACCAATCTCGAGGGGGCCACGGCCACCACCCCGGCCCTCGCCTGGAACAGTTCGGCCAACCAGATTGCCAGCGCCCTCAATGGCCTTGTCGACAGCAATGGCAACAGCCTCGCCAGCCTGGTGACCGTGACGGGTGCCGGAACCGTGGCCAACCCCTGGCGAATCACCGGAGCGGCACTGCAGATCACGATGAATCCACTCGCGCTGGTCGGCGGCTCGGGTGAGGTCGGCATGCCTGTCGGAGCCAATCTCCAGGGGGTCAACACAGCCACCGGGGGCACCTTCACGCTGACCTTCACCCCGTTTGGCGGCGCTCCGCAGACCACTGTTCCGCTTCCCTGGAACGCCACCGCCAACATGGTCTGGTCTGCCCTGGGCGATCTTCCGGGAGTCGACCAGATCTCCGTCTATGGCGAGGGGACAGACGCGTCACCGTGGCTCATCTCGGGGGCCAATCTCAGCGTCAGCAACGTGCCGACCAATGCCGCCAATCTCGTCTACCAGGTGCATGCGGCCAGCGCACTGGGGCTCCCCACGGGCACGCTCCCCACACCGGCCCAGACCGCGCAGTTTGTCAGCGAGCTGCTGCAGAACTGTGTCAACATGTTCGCCAATCCGGTGGTGTTTGGGCCCACCTGGTTCAACCTGCCCGAATTCCAGAGCTACAACAGCTCTTGGCAATTCACGGCCAGTCTCAAGCAGACTGCCCAGCTCACTTACAATGCCAGCTATGGGTTTGCCGACCTCGGACTGCTGGAAGTCAATGCGCTGACCTCGACCATTCCGGGACAGGCGGCACCCAACGTCACACCACAAATCGCCGCCCGGGATCTCATCCTTTCCGCCTCGGGACCGGTCGGACAAGTCGCCCAATCGACCGTCCTGGTGGTCGACGGCTTGGCAGACAATTCGTTGTCCAGCGATCTGCAGTCGGCCCTGGCACTGGCCACGGCGATCGGTGGGCCTCTCCAGATGGTGGGAACTCTCGCGAATGGGGAACTGGTCACCTACAGCTACGGCTCGACTCCCGCGGGTGTCACACCCTTGGGGATCCAGGCCCAACTCGATGTCCCACTCTTCATCGACCTCGCCCCCGGTGGCACCCTCACCGTGCAGCAGTCGAGCGAGGTGGCCATCGTCGAGGTTCAGGGGGATCTCACCGCGGGCACAGTGATCAGCCAGGGAGAGATCGACCTTACCGCCCAGGGGGGTGTTGACAGCCAATCCCTCGACAGCAGTTCTCTCTCCACCCCGGTGGTGGAGGGCTTCGGAATCAATGGCACAGGGTGGACCATCAACTCCAATGCCTCAGCGGGGTCGGGATTCGCTGCCGAAGTCAACAACAATGTCCTGGTGCTGACCGATGCGAGTTATTTCAACACCGCCAATTCGGCCTGGTACAACACACCAATCAATGTCTCGAACGGATTCACCGCGACCTTTACCTACCTGGGATCCACAAACGGTGCCGATGGGGTTGCCTTTGTGATCCAGAACTCCAGTGCCGGGCTGACAGCGCTCGGTGGAGCAGGCGGCAGCCTCGGGTATGCCGGGATTGGCAACAGCCTGGCGATCGCTCTCGACATCTACGGGGGAGATGGTGCGGGAGGGAATGGGATCCAGGTCGCAACCAACGGCAACCTGGGCAACTATCTCTCCGCCTCTCCCGTGATGCTCAATGGTGACCATCCCATCGACGTGACGATCACCTGCGATGCCGCCACCCAGTCGCTGACAGTGCTGCTCTACGACACCCAGTTGCAGGCCTCCTGGAGCAACACGTTCGAGAACATTGATCTCGGCCAGATCCTGGGACAGTCGACCGGCTGGATCGGCTTCACGGGGGCGGATGGCGGGGTGAGCTCGACTCAGGCCATCTCCAATTTTGCACTGTCGCTGGTGATGCCACCGGCCGCCGCCCAATTCAGCGAGATCGGACCCCTCAGCTTCGGTCCCATTCCCTCCCCGGCGAGCTGGATGGGAGTCAGCAATGGAGCCTTCGCCCCGACCGTTGTGGACGGAATCCTCACTCTCACCCAGGCGGGGATTGGCGGCACCGCCAATGCCGCCTGGTATTCCAATCCCGTCTCGGTCAGCAATCCGTTCCAGGTCAGCTTCACCTATCAGGGACAGTCCAATGGGGCCGATGGGGTGGCGTTTGTGCTGCAGAACTCCCCACAGGGTTTGCAGGCCCTCGGTGGCAGCGGCGGCGGAGTTGGCTACTCCGGAATCTCCAACAGCCTTGCGATGATCTTCGACATCTACGCGGGTGGTCCCTCGGGAGGCAACGGCATCCAGATTGCCCAGGGGGGAACCGTCAATTCGGCACCGGGAAGCTACTACCAACCGACCGCATTGAACCTCAGTTCGGGACATCCGATGGATGTCGTGATCGACTACAACCCCCAGACCTGGGTCCTCTCCTGGACCATCACCGACACGGTCACCGGAGCCACCGCCTCATCGAGTGCCCAGGTGTTCCTTGAGGTCCTGGCCCAGGGGGATGCCATGTTCCTCGGATTTACCGGCGGTGACGGAGGAATTTCGGCCACCCAGACCATCTCGAATTTCAGCTACTCCACGTATTCCCCCTCACAGATTCAGGGAGCCGCTCTGTCGATCGCTGCGGGAAGCGACATGGGGACCATGTCTTCGCCCCTGTCACTCAATGTCTCCGGCGAGGTCAACCTGTACAGCGGCGGATCGGTCTGGCTGGCCCAACCCAACGACAGCCTCGACTTCACGATTGGAGAAATTCAGGCCAACGGCAGCGTGTCGCTGTCTGCCGGCGGTTCGATACTCGCCACCGACGAACCCAGCCAGGGATCCCTCGGGGGATTCGGAGGGACCGGCAATGGCTGGATCACCAATGGCAATGCCCAGATCCAGGCGGCGGTGGGCGAGTCCACCGAGTCGAGCCTGCTCGTCATCGACGGCACGCAGCCCAATGAGATCTCCAGCACCTGGTACCCCCAACCGGTGCTGTGGCAGAACGGTTTCTCGGCAGGTTTCATCGTCAACCCCGTTGGGTCTGGTACCGGACTGGGACTGTCACTCACCCTGCAGAACGATGCCCGCAACACGGCCGCCATTGGGGGCACCGGTTCACAACTGGGATCCGATGGCTCGACACCGATTCAGAACAGCCTTTCGCTGCAATTCCAATTCAACAGTTCCGGTCTGACGATTGGGCTGGGAACCGATGGCGCCGCCTTCAATGTCAACCAGCAGACCCTCTCCTCCGCGACCTACAACTCCTCGCACGCTCTGCAGGTCCTGATCACCTACAACCCCAACGGTACCAGTGCGAGTGGTTCGGCCAACACCCTGCTGGTCACCCTCATCGATGCGACGACCGGGGCGACCTATCAGACCTACTTCAAGTCCTCGATCGATCTGCTGCAGATCCTCGGCCTCGAAACGGCCTGGTTGGGAATCACAGGCGCCAGTTCCACCAGCACCGGATCTGCGTTGTCGATGGGCAACTTCTTCTATGCCTACGGTGCCGCGAATGTGATCGCCTCGAGCCTGACCATCGAGTCGGCGGGGTCGATTGGCACGGCCAGCCAACCGCTGGTCATCGAGGCCGCCGGAACCGACTCGATCAACCTCACCGCCACGGACGACATCACCCTGCTGGCTCACGACGGAAACCTGAACACAGGGATCATCCTGGCGGGCGGCACCGTGACCCTGCTCGCACCCGATGGGGCGGTCGTTGGCAGTGGGGCGTCATCGCAGGTTCAATCGCAGGGCTCCCTGTCGATGTCCTTTGCCGCGGCAACTCCGCTCGACAGTCTCATCACTGCCGACAGTCTGGTGATCGACGCCCGACGGTCCGCCGGAAGCTCCGACAGCCCGCTGTTGACACAGGTCCAGAATCTGCAGGCTCGCAGTGCCGAGGGAGATGTCATCGTCCACAACTCCGGGGCCCTGCGTATCAACTCATCGTCCCGAATCGCAGGCCTGCAGGCGGGAGGTCAGATTGAGGTCCGAACCACCGAGGGGCTGACGGTCGATGCCCCCGTGCAGGGAGTCGGTCCTGTTGCGATCCATGTGCTCGACCTGGGTCTCAGCCACCAGTCGTTGACTGCCACTCCCAACGCCCGCATCCGCTCGCAGACAGGCACAGTCGGGCTCTTCGCCCCCGATGCCGTGCAACTGCAGCCCGGATCGCTGGTGACGGCCACCGGCACCGGGGTCGGTCCCCAGATCTCCGTCGCCCTGACCCGCCTCTCCGCCGGGACCTCCGACGCGCTCATCCAGTCGCAGGGTCAAATCGTCGCCGACCGGGTCGCGCTGACGGGTGGCCAGCGTGGCACCCGGTTCGAGGTCGCCCACTCGGGACTTTCCGGGACGACCCAGGTGCCGACCTTCTCGGTGACCGGAACCAATGGCACCGACCGGTTGGTCATCAACCACCGCGATGCCGCGACTGGGCACTCGTTCACAATTTCAGATGCGGCGCTGGGCAACGTACTGGCCCAGTATGCCCATTCAGCGATCGACTCGGTCCTGCTGGAACTCGGCAACTTCGCCGACACAGTCACCATCCAGGGACTCCAGCAACTCCGCAATGTCGAGGTGCAGGGGTACGGCGGAGATGACCAGTTCCGGGTGAACTTCCAGGCGGGAGCCAGTTCGCAGGTGGTCCTCAACGGAGGCCTCGGCACCAACCGGCTGACCTACGATGGGGCTGGTCTGCCCCTGTGGGTCAAGGCCGGGGTCGTGCAGTCGCTGACCGCACAGATCCAGCACACCAGCGTGCAGACCCTGGTCCCGCAGAACACTCCGTCCCTCAACGGCACCCCGGTGCTGATGGGGGTCAATGTCGAGGCGCTGCTCGCCGGGCTGAACCCGACCCAGAAGTACATCCAGGCGACCTTCCTGCAGGTCGTGCAGCGGGTCGCAACAACGGCGGAGATGAATGCCTGGATCCGGTCGATCTCGGTCAATCCGAACGACCCATCCCGCAAGCAGACCCTGGTGAACACCCTGCTCGACACCGACGAGGCCCGCACGGTTCAGCTGAAGGCGTGGTTCCTGACCTACACCGGACGGGCCGGGACCGCCGCCGAGATCACCAACTGGCTCGCCCAGTGGCGCTCGGTGAAAGACCAGCTCGTCATGCAGCAGCGGTTCCTCATCAGTATCCCGGTCTACCAGTACACCCAGACACTGACCAACGCCGGCACTGCGGACGAGCGGTACGTCGAGGGGCTCATGCGTCTGATGATCGATCCATCGTCCCGCATGACCGCTGCCGAGAAGCAGGCCGCGGTCCTGCAGTTGAACCGGCTCGGCCGACAGGCCTACGTCGCCAGCCTGCAGAAGCAGCAGGCGTACCTCGATTCCCAGCAGGAGGCCTTCACCGAGATCCTCTCCAACGGCAACTCGCAGTTCCTCAACCTGCTCGCGGGAGGTCCGAAGTTCACCTCGGCCGTCGACATGTGGAAGTGGCTGCTCGCCCGCCGCAAGGTGTGAGACTGGCAGCAACGGGAATGTTGGCCCGTTCTCCCGGGGATTCAGGTCCGAGACCCCGGGAGCACTTCCGGAGATGCGCCCGAATCTGTTTCGATTCCGCGACCGCTCTCTCGAGTCCGTGAATCCGCAGTCGGGTCTGGCTCTGAGGCAGCCATGCGCTGAGGGCGGGTCCAGTGAGCCGTGGCGCACCTGGCTTCGGTGAAGCGGCCAGCCGTGCGGACCGGGGAATTCCGAACAGCACCAACACCCCACGGAGGGCGGAGTCCCTCAGGGGATGATTGGTGTGGCAGGATGTGACAACGACAGCGCCGCGACATCCACACACCGCATCCGCGGCATGCTGCCGGCACCAACGTCTTCCGTGTTCGCTGAGCTCATTGATTCCGAGGTATCGAGACCAATCGCCGACGGACCTGTTCGGGACGGTCGGCCTCAGTCGTGGGAGATCAGGCGATGTCCGTGCAGGAAGAACCCGCATGAGTGCAAAAGCAGCGCGGGTTCTGGTGAGTCTCATTCCGTCGCTCTCTCCCGCACCAGGATCGGTTTCGACGGATGATCAAATCCGCGGCTGTACCAGCCTGCCGTCGCTCACCTGGTCTCCCGGGTGGATGATGACGGTGTCTCCCTGGGAGAGGCCGTCCAGCACTTCGGCAAACCGTCCATTCTGGTGGCCGATCTGGACGACCGTTTCAACAGCCCGGCCATCGGTCACGCGGTAGACCGCCCATGAGTCCCCCCGGCGAAACAGTGCGCTCATGGGGACCTGCAGCACGTCGTCCCCTTCCCAGACCGAGATCTTCGCCTCGACCCGGAACTGGTCCCCCAGGGTCCGGGGAACCTGCGTCCGGTCGGGAAAGTCGACGATCACATTGACCCGCTGCTCTTCGACCCCGAGAGCCGAGATCTTGAGGAACCCCGACGGTTCCACCAGGCGCACCTGCCCCTCCAGCGGGCCATCACCACCCCACTGTTCCAGCGAAACCCGGGCCCCCGGCTGGATCTTGACCGCATCGGCCGAGAGCACATCGACCTCCACCTCCAGATCGCTCGGGTCCCCCAGCTCGAGCAGGTTCTGGCCCGGTGCCACGACCGCCTCGCTTTCCTGCATCACCCGCAGCACATGCAACTCCCCGCCGGCGACTGTGGCCGGGGGGACCCGCAGCGTAAACAGAAACTCGCCGTCGGGCATGTCGCTCGCGGCGCGGGGATTGGTGCGCAGCAGGGCGGCCTCGGCCTGTTCCAACTCGTACTCGCTGATTTCCTTGCTGTGGCGGGCCGAGCGGAATTCCTCGACCTGCGTCCGCTGCTGCATCACTTTCAGCTCGTAATCGGTGGGAGAGATCGCCTTCTTGCGAAACAGCTCGACGGCCCGGGCGTATTCCGATTCGGCATGGTCCAGTGCCAGCCGGGCCGCTTCGAGAGCCGAGCTCGCCCGCTCGACCGCGCTGCGGGCCCCCTTCACCCGCGCCTCGGCCTGCGCGACGGCCCGCGGATCGAGCAGGGCGGGGTCGGAGGGTTCAATGGTCGTCAGCACATCGCCCGATTTGACCTTCGCTCCGGGCTTCAGACGGATCCGCCCCAGCTTCCCCGAGAGGGGGGCCGAGACCACGTAGCGGTCCCGAATGCGGGTCCGGCCGTCTTCATCGACCGTCACCTTCAACGGGCCGCGGGTCACGGGCGAAAGGTCCACCAGCACCGGCTTGGGGAGGAAGGAATACAGCAGCCCCCCCGCCAGTCCCCCCAGCAGCAACAGTCCCAGGAATCTCTTGATCCAACGCTTCAGCACGATGGGACTACTCCCGAGTCTTGAGAACGGCAATCAGGTCGAGCCGGTCGAGTTGCCGCCGGACCACCAGCCCCGAGATCACGGCCGATACGAGCACCATCAGCACCGAGACGCCGATCGTGCGCGGGGCCAGCACGAACGGAATGCGGTACATCTCGGAATCGAGGAAGTAGCAGACCAGCCGGGCGAGACCAAGCCCCGCAGCAATCCCGAGGGGGATCGCCGCCAGGGTCAGGACCGCCAGTTCCCCCAGCAGGATGAAGCTGATCTCCCCCCGCGTCAGTCCCAGCACCCGCAGGCTGGCCAGCTCGCGCCCCCGTTCCGAGAGGGCGATGCGGGCGGTGTTGTAGACGACTCCGAACGCGATGATGCAGGCGAAGATGACATTGAAGTACTGCATCTGCAGCATGTTGTCCATGACGGTGTGCCGAAAGTTCTCGATCGCAATCCGCTTGATCGAGACCGCCGCCGCCCCCGGCATCTGCTTGATCTGGTCGTACATCTGCTTTTCGTAGCGCGGGTCGAAGGCGACATTCACATCCGAGAACGAGTTCCCCTCGCGCATCAGCCGGTTGAGAGCCTGCAGGTTCATGTAGGCAAACGTCCCGAGGTTCTCGCTGATCAGCTCCCGCACCGGGACCTGCACCGTCTGCCGGGTTCCCTGCAGGAACTGGATCGTCAGCAGGTCGCCCGGCCTGACGTTGAGCACCTGGGCGAGTTTGGCGTTGATCACCAGCCCCTCGTCGGGCATGGGGACAGTGCGCCCCTGCTCGTCGATCAGGTTGGACATCGTCGAATCGGCCGGAAGTCCCTGGATCAGCGTCCGCCGTTCGATCGAGCCCGAATGGATGCGGGCCAGCACCATTTTCCGGGGCTCGACCTTCAGGACCCCCGGCAAATGCTCCAGCTCGTGCATGGCACGCCACGACGCGCTCTCGTACAGGTTGATCCGCAGGTGCTGCCGTTCGACCACGTCGAACTGCACCTGCACGAGGTGCCCCAGGGAGTCGGCGGGAAACCGGCCGAGCAACTGCACGGCGACTGCCACCGCCAGGCCGGCAATCGACAGCAGCGACTTGACCGGCCGTCGTTCGATGTGCCGGATGATCATTCGCGCGGGTTGCGAGAACCAGCTGGCAAACCCGATTCGCTCGACCAGCGTGGGACGGTACGACGCGGGGGGCTCGGGGCGCATCGCCTCGGCGGGCGGGAGCTTCACCGCCCGGCGGATGACGTTCAGCGTCCCCACCCCTGCCGCAAACAGGCTCACCAGGAATGACAGGGCGATCACCCAGGCGGGCAGCGAGAACAGCAGCAGCGGGAACTTGTAGAAGCTGGCGTAGAGATCGGTCATCCGCCGGCCCAGGACGCTGCCCCCGGCACAACCCAGCAGCACGCCGACCACCACCACCCCCAGCACCAGCTTGAAGAAGTGCAGGCCGACCTCGAAGTTGCTGTAGCCGAAGGCCTTCAGTACGGCGATCTGGTCGCGCTGCAGGGCGATGATTCTTGACAGTACGACGTTCAGCAGGAATGCCGCCACCGAGAGAAACAGCGACGGGACGATGGTTCCCATCCGCTCGAGTTGCTTGATTTCGTCCGAGACAAACCGGTTGGAGATCTGGTCGCGGCGATTGTGGGCCCCCAGTCCGCCATACGGCTCGAGCAGGCGGTCGAGATCTTCGATGACACTCGCCTCGTCGGCTCCATGCATCAGGTCGAGGGCGACATCGTTGAATGACCCCTCCATGTCGAACGCCGCCTCCAGGGCCTTTTCCTCCATCCACATGATGGCGTAGCGGCCGTCGTCGGGGACCAGTGAACCGAGGCGGATGATGTAGATGTACTCGGGAGACAGGACGGTCCCGACGATGCGCAGTTCCTTCTTGCGGCCATTGATGATTGCGGTGAGGGTGTCGCCCGGGCGATAGCCGCGGGCCTCGGCAAACCCCGCCGCAACCAGCACCTCGTTGTCGCGCCCGGGCTCGATGAACCGGCCGGTGCGCAGGTGGAGACGGTTGAGTTCCCCCGGGCTGCGGGCGGGAATCGAGATCAGCTTGCCGACCGCCGGGTCGTCGATGGCGGGAATGTCCAGCAGCACCTCGCGCACGACACGTGTCTGCACGCCGGCGACACCGGGGATCTCGGCAATCCGGGGGACGAGAGTCGACGGGGCGCGCTTGAGATTGGCGAAGACGTGGGTGAAGCCGTAGCGCTCGTAATAGGCCGCCTGGGTGGTGCGCAGCGCCTGCATGGCGGTGAGGGCCATCACGAAGGCCGCGACGCCGCACGCAATGACCGACATGATTGCCGCCACCTGGCCCCGGGTGTGCCAGGTGTCGCGCAGGAGCTTGCGGTCGATCGCCGAGATTCGCCAGGGAATCACCAGGTCAACTCCGAGGGTTGGCGCTTGTGGTCATTGACGGTGATGTGGTGAATGCGGCCATCGGCGACCGAGACGATGCGGTCGGCCATTCCCGCGATCGCCGCGTTGTGGGTGATGACGGCGGTCGTGGTGCCGAGTTCGCGGTTGACCCGCTCGATGGCGTCCAGCACGAGGATGCCGGTTTCGATGTCGAGGGCTCCGGTCGGCTCATCACACAGCAGCACATCGGGCCGCTTTGAGATGGCCCGGGCGATGGCGACGCGCTGCTGTTCCCCCCCCGAGAGCTGCGCGGGGAAGTGATCGAGCCGGTGCCCCATGCCCACGAGCTTGAGTGCCTCGTCGGGGGCCATGGGGTGCTCGGCGATCTCGGTCACCAGGGCGACATTCTCGCGGGCGGTGAGGCTGGGGATGAGGTTGTAGAACTGGAACACAAAGCCGACGTGCGTCCGTCGATACCCGGTCAGGTTGCGGTCGTCGTCCTTGGTCAGGTCATGATCGCGGTAACGGACGGTCCCCGCGCTGGGGACATCCAGTCCCCCGAGAATGTTCAGCAGGGTCGACTTGCCACTCCCCGAGGGGCCGAGCAGTACGACGAATTCCCCCTCGTAGAGGTCGAGATCAACCCCCCGCAATGCCTGCACCTCGACCTCTCCCATGCGGTAGATCTTGGTGATCCCGCGGGCTTCAAACACTGCCTTCCTGGCAGGCGACGCGCTGGCAGATGAGGAAGTGGGAACAATCGACACGGGGGAGGCGTTTGCAGTCGGGAGTTGGGGAGAGGGAAATCCGGGGGTGAACGACCCCCGCTGGAACAGCCAGGCAGTCGCGAACGCGACAGGGAGGAATGGCCGCAGATCTGCGGCGACGACATCAAATCATAGGATACCATTCCCCCGGGGTGACCGGCACGGAACTCGCAGGCCCGATTTCGTGAGTGACGGCGTGGCGGAACGGGTGCTGCTCAAGGGGGAGAGACAGGGGTAGATTGGCTTGTTGTGGAGGGCAGGTTAGTCCAACGCCGGCGTGGGACAGTTGGGGTGGGGGAGTCCAAAGACATCGACTCGGAGCGTCGATCGACTCTCCGAGTCGATGTCATTCGGCTTTCCAATGCACACGGTCATTGGCCGGCGGTTGACGGAGCGAGGGACAACCGCGGTGACTGCGGTGGATTGGTTGTGCTGGCGGGTGAATTCCAGAGACGTGACGGTCCTCCCTCGCAGGGGGGGAACTGGTGCCGCGCACCCTGCTTGAACCGGCGCTGCTCAAGGGGGAGAGACAGGGGTAGATTGGCTTGTTGTGGAGGGCAGGTTAGTCCAACGCCGGCGTGGGACAGTTGGGGTGGGGGAGTCCAAAGACATCGACTCGGAGCGTCGATCGACTCTCCGAGTCGATGTCATTCGGCTT